>APMI01041273.1_pt1 | contig 11621 bp, 7 predicted proteins | sample 667938 | NCBI WGS metagenome assembly APMI01 (sample SAMN01084076, study PRJNA167559) | wastewater metagenome | biome: Wastewater | place: Denmark: Ejby Moelle, Odense | collected 2011-11-28 | reverse complement strand
ACTGCGATCTTTTCGTTTCTCTTGATGCTGAAACTTCTAATGGTAAATCTGGCTCTGGAAGGCACTGGCTTTTGACCGGTCAAATCCTCAAGCACTTTGCTGGCTGAATAACATATGTTTTACCCTTGGTGAGCTTATCACCTGACTCGCCGACACTGATGTTAAGCACAAGCTTCTCGATTCTGATTTATCGCATAGGGTTCTCTTTTTCTTGAGTTTTAGCGACTTGAGCCTTTGGCTGAGGCTTTTATTGCTTCTTTTATTGTGCTTTTTATGCACCCTTCTCCTGAGTCTTCTTCTTTTCAACTGTGGCCATTGAATATTATATTAAAAAATAATAAAGATCTTGTTATTATTTCTAAATAATAACTATTATAATGAATAATTTAATGCATTGATAAACAGCATGATAATCCAGATCGTCAACCTTCAACGATCTTAACTCTGTCATTCTCACCGATTGATAAATAAAATTGTAAATCTTTCTTGTCTTCCTCACTCAATTTACTAGTCGATAGCACTTTAGTTTCTTGAGTTCCGACTTTTGTAAAAGTGATTGTATTTTTTTATCCCTCATAGTGAACAGAAACTTCAGTTCCATTCTGATAGAAATTAAACGAATTTCCTGCTAACGAGTCTTCATCTTATTTCAACTAGTCATCGTAATTTTCGCAGTATCCATCAGAATTAATACAGAAATGCTGGTTTTGGATAGCGATGTCTAAATCATACAGAATTTACTATATAAGAAGGCAAGTTATTTGTCTTTTTTCAGAACTCCCATTCCAATGACAATATTTCCTGACATTGCTGACTCAATTCTAAATGTAATTTTTCTGTTTTGGTTATTTGTATCCGAATTAACATAACCCACGCCAAACTCTTGCAAGACTCCAGGAGCATACAATTATTTCTTGTCGTCGCTGACTAATAATTATTTACTGAGTTAAATGAAAATTACTGTTTATTTTCTGTAGAGAAAGTCATCGAACTGCTAGGCTTAGATACTTTGACTGATTTCTCGGCAAATATATCCTTGAATCCTGTTCTAATTTTCTATATTTGATCCTTTAAGACTGTTGATACTTGATCAGGAACTGCTGAGTAATCTTAAACTATTTTCTTGGCTTTATCACTGATTTGAATCGCTGATTTATCGAATTTTATCAACTCGGAGTACTTTTGGAATTATTATTGCAGCTTGTAGGGATCATTTTCTTGCTTTTTTATTAGATTCTCGATGAACATAGGCAATTTTGTAGACATAGTTGACTATATAAAAACAGAAGTACTTGCGCTAATATATTTTTTCTGATCGCTAAATAATTTTCTTGAATTTTCTATTATACTTTCTTGAGCTCTTTCGCAATGTTTTCGGCGGTCTCGCGCAGTATGCTTAACAGTTGCTTTTTAGACTCATCAATACTGCGAAGGTAATCAGACAAATTATTAAGACTTTCTGCATCCTAGCTTTGCAAGAATGATTTCCTCACTTCGTCAATAAATATTTTAAGTGGCATAACCTCGTGTGTTTCATGGTTCATCATCCTGCAGATGGGACAAATCAATCCTCGCTTTGAACACTTAGCATCGACGCAAACAAGACTCAGAATTTCGCCCGTGTGAAGATCTCCGTTGGGACACTTGGCATAAGACAAGCTCATCTTCTTGATGTCGCCAATCATGAAGATTTATGCAAATATTAAATAATAATCACAGCATGCTCTTATTCTGATTGCACTATCACTAATATTTATTACAATGAAATAGGAGGAGCCCGAAGATAACAAACATAAGGATTAGACTCCCTCGCAGCCTAGGAACTGGAAAAAAATTATTATCACTGTTTTCATTGTGGCCTTAGCTGTGGTATGTTTTAGTTTGAGTATTTTTGCTATGTCATCGGCAGTCGTGTACTTTTCTTTTATGTTTCAAACTACTGACGAACTTGTGGCAAAGGCCTACTTAAAATTGTACTACTCTTGTAAAATATGCCAATTATACAGGGTTTATGGCGATTACTTATATGTCTATTTTCGGACTAGTCATTGTGGTATCTGACACTGTAGTGCACTTCACTAAATTCACACAAAAGGAAAGACTTGTTTGGTTGCATGGTGCATTCTACTTAGCTATGCTGATTTGTGGAATCGTTGCTCTTGTCGGTGGAGCCGATTATAAGACTCGCATGGATGGATATCTTCTAACGCGTACATTATTTGTTATTTAGCTTGCACTACTAGCAATTTTTAGTGCTTACTTGCGATAAATTTCGCCATTTTCCGAGGTCAAGTTATATCGTACTTCATCGGGTACTGCATATGCTTTTTGGCATACGGCATCTTGTATCACTATGCGGCTTACACATAAAAAAGATAAAGGTAGGCAGGTCTTAATAAACTAAATAACAATGAGACTCAAGTTTTGGATAATGTAAGCAACAAGGACAACATACAAAATCTATCTAACATCAGCATGTAGGAATGATCATTTCTTAGCTTTCTCTTAAATTTAAGATAATTTATAAATATTTAGAACTATTATAATAATGAAGAATTTTGTATTCCCTCAAATCTTCCAACCTGTTTTTGGATAAAATAATACTAATTTACTATCGCAATGGCACGTCACATCTCGCAGGATACAAACTGAAGCCGAGCTGTCTTCTGAAAAAATAAAAACTCGCAAAGTTATCAAAGGCCCTCATAACTTCCTGCTTGAGCCTACGAAGCTGGAGAAATGTGGTAGTAATTAGTTAAAGTAGCAATCTGTCTAAAATGTTAATTAGTCTGTGTAATAATTGAAAGACAAAGACAACATTTAGGGTTAGAAAACTGATATGCAAATATGGAACAATTCTACAGCTAGAAACGATAAAGAAAATAAAAAGATAAATCAAATTCGATTTAGCACTTCTAGGAAAATGAATAACTCTATACGTCGTTAAAACTCATCAAGAAAGTTTTAAGGTTTAAAACTATCTAATAAAATTGAACCTAAGAATAAATAAATTTAAAATTTAAGATAATCAAAAGGAGGTACAAGTTTAGTCGCTACTAAATAAAAAAATAAAGATACTACTAAAATAAAGAACAAATAAAAGAAAGGTCTCAAGGTTAGATTTGAAAGCTAACAAAAAACTGAAGTTGTTAAAGATTAATAACCAAAAGTATAATCTCAAAAATCAATAAAATCATAAAGAAGTTAAAGCTCTTACGGATTTAAATCAAAGAAAAACTTGCCACTAAAATAAGACATAAGAGGCAGTTCATCTAAAAAATTGATACATAAATAAAAACGAAGATTCGGTGTCGAAAATCAAAATGCGTTTTAAGTAGATTTCGAAATAACAGACACGATGGCCAAAATATTAGACAACAATAGACGTTATAATCAGCAACAAGACAATATAATATCTAATAAATAAATGTAAATAATTGAGTCTGAGTGCACAATATATCAAAGCAAATCATCGATTTCAACTGTTGAGAAGTTAGTCAATAGTAAGAAAAATAAGGGGCAAGGTTTGACTTGTACTTTTATTGAAGGAGGCGAAAGGTAGGTCAGAAAACATAAGAAAAGTTATACAATTTGGGATGTCAAAACTGAATCAGATGAGGAAAAACAGGCGACTAAATAAAAATAAAATAATAAACAGTCAGTGGTAAAATAAAAAAGTAAAAAGAAAGTACATTTTGGCAGAACTTCAATATAAGAAAAGACAATATAAAAGAATAAAGTTTCAGGATTGTACCCTTCGAATTCCAAAATTGGAAAATTAAAAGGTATTCCCAAGAGATCTTCATAGATGGAACCTGTGTAATCAATGGTCGATTTTGGAGAGGCAAGCAGTTGGAAAGTTTTCATTAATAATAAAGCTGAGGTCAAAAAAGGAATCAAACCTAAGCGATCATAAATAAATAATGTATATAATGAGCTTAATTACTTTAGGATGAGACTGAATGTAAGCAAGAAATAGTAAGATGATTTCGAAGTAAGCAAGCCACATCCTCAGGCTATCATTTATAGCGTCGAGAAAGTGCTACACGAGCTATAGAATGATCGTAGAGAGCGAACTAAATATAACAATATGATGATTGATTTTGGAGTAAGACTTACTAAAGATTATTTGCTGAAGCAGAAACCAATCAGATAAAAGGTTATAAATATTCGAGCTTGATATTTAAGTTTTTCTCTGTTATTACGATTATTAATTATTAAAGTTTAGTAGACTAAATATATTTAAACATATGATCATCTAAGTTTGAGGTAAAGCAAAGTTTCACAACCATTTTCTATAAGCTCACTTAAAAACAATCTATTCGAAGACTTGATTTTGTTCTCACTTTTTTCGCATTCAGTAGTTTCAATAAAAAAGGCATTCATAATTGTTGAACGAATCAACACAAGCTCATCATCATCTTATACTAAATTGTGCCGTTTGATGAAATCATTGAAAATTTCTTCACCATAAGTGTGTTTGTTTATTTCAGTTTCGCTGACATATAAATCTTTCATCTTGACACTAACATCGTTTCCGACAGGTTTGCTCAGTTTAATGAGTGTTCTATTAAATCGATTATACCTACATAAAATGATATTTACTCTTTAAGACTTCTGTTCCACTCACCACCTTACGTAACTTTGAAGTTGAGTCCGTAACAAACGATATTAAGATCAGGACCCAGGTTATAATAAATGTCATCGAATAGCTAATATGTTTTAGTCTCGCTTAAGACTACTTACTCTAGTTCAGATGGTGATGCATCTGAGATCTTTTCAATGCACCTCATTTATGCTTCACGAAGCTCAGGTTTTGATTCTTTTTCGCAGAAGAGTCTAGGAAGCATAAGGCAATCGAAGTTCTCGCGAATAATACCTTTGTCATGCTTGTATTAAATGCCGATTTATTTCACTCGATAAAGGCTGGCTGAAAATATTTTAGTATTCATCATGGTTCTCTCAAGTAATTCACCGTGTCCTCCGCGCACCAAGGGAAGCACCTGAAGAGAAAGGTACACACTGGTAACCGAACTTCCCGGCTTTGACCCTTCGACACCGTAGATGGCCATGTTGGGCTCTGCTCCTGTGTAAATGTACGGGGCACTGAAGCTGAGATTATCCCTCAGTCGATGGTTTCTGTAAATTATACCTCCACATGTGTAGGGAACATACCCAGTCTTATGGGGATCGAATGTTATACTGTCAGATTTCCAGAAGGTGAGTAGCTGATTTTCAACATAATTTGAGAAAGAGTTCCATTGTTCGGGCTTGCGCTCTCTGATCATCGACACGAAATATCCTCCGTAGGCTCCATCAATGTGGAAATGGAAGTAGAGCCCCTTCTTCATGAACTACTCTTTTAGTCTGTAGATTTCAACCAAGTTGTCGACTGTGCTTTATTCAGTTGTGCCAACGATTCCAACCACGGACAGGACAGGAATTTTATTTTAAAGGCAATAGTTCAATTTTTTTGTCAACGCTACAATGCTGATCCTAGAATCCAGATCCACTGTAACTCCTTCGGCTGCTTTTTCTCCCAGACCCAAAATGCTGAGAGACTTTTTGATGGAGTAGTGGAAAGTGGCGGAGGCAAACACTTTTGGTCGAGGGATTCGGGTCTTCCATTCTTTCTCGGGATGAGCCTCATGGATTTCATGCAGCCAGTCGTACATGTCCAAAATGCCGAGTTTACCAATGGAAAGCGCTGCGACTCCGTCTTGATAAATCTTGTAGAGTTCAGGCTTGTCTGCTGAATTAGGGTAAAGAGTCTGGAAACCACGGTCGTACAGTTCCATGGTGTCATCGTTGTTAATGTTTAGCAGCTCCCAAGCCGACAGAGACAGTAGTTTCTTGCTCTCTCCTGTGCAGAGCTTCACTTTGATATCCTTGATGTGATTAGTGTCGTTAGTTAAAGACTAGATGTATTTTCTGACAGACAAGCTCAAGAATCGACAATTGCGGGCTGCCCACATGGCTTCACAGTTCGCGATAGTGCCTCCGCATGTTAGGTGACCCCAACTGAAATTGCTCTCGACGTTTTTCTACTTTTGAAATTCCAGCATCTTGGGGTAGCCGAACATGATAGCGAACTCCTTAATCACTTAGATCTCGAGCAGTGTGGTGAATGGTCCTCCTTCGAAAGCACAGTTGTTCGGATTGTATAGTAAAGTTGCAAAATTACCAACAATTCCCGGAATAGTTGTCTCCCAAATCATGTGACCGAAATATCGAGAGCTAAAAAAGGGTGGTGTTAATTCCTTCATTTTAGTCAACACGACGTTGAGAGCTCTTTCCAGACGATCCTGAGCATCAAGAAACGATGGCTCATTTTTCATTCTCCTAGAAATATGTCTAGCATCTTCAAGTTAATATTCAACGCGAGCTGAATAATGGCTATCAATAGCCATTTCAATGAGCTCTTTAAAGAAGTTGATGTTCTCACCACGGGGACCAATAAAGAATGCTTCGATACTCCTGTCAAGTTTACTAATATCATTCTTTGCCTTAGCTGTCTCGTTTTTCAGCTTAGAAGTGATGCTGCCGAGGTTAGGGCCCTTAAGTGGATCATCTTGAATCGCTATGGATTCAGATTGGATGTTATCCATGTACCCTTTGCCCACAAGCTGCAAACCGATATTCATGCGTATCTTTTATTAATAGTAAAAAGATCAAACTAGAATTTAAGACAACTTCAAAAGTTTTGATATATCCCGCAATTTTTTTCAAATTAGTTGGTAAAATTTGATTATAATGCATCGTCAGACATTGTTGTTGTTCCGATTGACTTGATTTGTCAATTTTTTGCCGTTGATAACATGCAAATCAGTAAATCAAAAAGTAAAATTTGAAATTAGGTTCACATATCTAATAAGGGACTCATGCTAATTATTAAGATAGAATTTGGTGTAAATTTAAATAAACTTAAAAAATTATTTGGTCTTTACTATTCTTATAATTATAATGAAAATAAAAATTGTAAGCCACATATACTCAGTATCTTCTGAGCATCTTAGCAGGCAGATTGAGCGATGGAATGTGGTCTAAAATTATTGGTTTTACTTTGCCATTGGGCATGTCAGGCAGTTAGTCCATACTCCGTGAGATTTGTTTGGTTTACTGACTTGTGTGATGGGATCTGACTCGCTTGTGCATGCTGTTTTCCTACAGTGTTGATATCCTCGTGTTCAGTTTGGTAATGTACGCATTCTGCTTCTCTATGCGTGCCATTGCTTCCTTATATTTTGACTTGTATTGTTCGAGTTTGTCCAGCATCTCCTGCTGCCTGCCGATAGGCTCTTCCTCCTCTTGCTATATCTCGACCAATTTTCTTTATGCTGTGACCAACTTCTTGTGCTTTTCGAGCTACCTTTTTTTCAGCTATTCATTTTCAGTCTGAATTTTTCGGATTAGCTGCTTTAGCTTGTTGATGGTTTCCTTCTCCTCATTCAAGTTTGGATTAATAGCCTGCTTATCTAGCAGATCACTAATGTGTTTTTACTTTTATCGAATTGTTTTCTTCAAATCTTTAAGTTGCCCCTTTACTTCCTAGGACTCAGTCTCCTTCTTCTTTATGATACTTTATAGATCTAGGATTCGTTTGAAGCTAACCTGATAAGATTATTTGCTTTAGAAATCTTTAACTGTCTTCTGAAGCCTTTCGATCATTTTGTAAGCATTTTGCAGCTCAAGTGACTGACTTTAAGGTGAGCTAGCCTGTACATGATTTACACTAGCTTTTAGTTTCTGCTTGGCAGCACGTTATAACTAATCATCTAGTCGTGCTGATAGCTGCTTTAATTTCCTACGCAGGTTTTTATTCTACTCAAGTAACTCAATTTCTCTATCGTTATTCACTTATTTGCGCGGAGGGTTTGGTGATTTGGGTGATTGTTTAGGAGGAGTGCTGATTTCGCTCTAATCTGACATACTTTTAATATATTGCGATGAGTAACATAATAATAATTTTTACAACTTCTCGCAATGCTTGGAATCGGACATCGGCTCTAGAAAGAAACAAAGAAAAAGATCTTAACCTAGAAAGCTAAATAATACAATGAAAAATATGATCAGCTATGCGCTTAAGGCAAAGAGAAAGAGGCAGCTGAAATTATTAGACAGCATTAGTACGAGCGAAGACACGAAATACAGCCTAATTTGTAACCGTATAGTACTTCGCACAAAATGAATTAGCTAGGTGGAGCTATTCACTTAGGCTACAAGCGAACATAGAATACTCTAACTGAGACTCAGACTATGTACAAGCCCATGGAAGAACACATGACCAAGACCAAAGAAGGACTTAAATTCGACTCTAAAAAAGCATAGTAAGAGCAGAAGGACTTCGAGCGTCTCAAGAAGAGAATTCATAAAGATCATTTAGCATAGGACAAGTAAATTGACTTGCAGGAGCCCAAATAGACAGACTATACCCGTAACTTTAAAAATGATGAAAAACTACAGCAAGAAGTACGAAACAAGGACAAGCAGCACTACCAAAAGATGAACGACTTGAAGAACTACGCATAAAATTATATAAAGTCGAAGTCTAGTCTCAGGAAGTGCTGATGTGATTATTCAAATCATAATTGCTGCTTTATAACAAATTACTATATTTAAACAGTTGTTATTTCGAAACATGAACCCAGAAAGGCGAAGTACTTCATCATTCACACTCAGATTAAAAATAAACAGTGATCGATGTATTCAACAGGAGAGCAGACGACCGTATCGAGAGGAAGCAAACTGAGAAATAATTGTTACAGATGATCGAGTAAAAGAATACGCAGATTTCAGTACTTGATCACATCAGTAAATTGTGATTTATTGCAGATACACGACTAGGGGCTGAGCTCGTATTACTTCAAAGGAAGCTCGGTATCGATCATCATGCGGTATTAAAGTAAATGCAAGATATCAAGGAAATATCTGCTGCATTTCATTATTAAACAGAACAGCTTGAGTATTTGGATGCTCTGTTAACTGCTTACGATTAGAATAACTTAGTGCAGAAAAAAATAGTAAATACTTTTGTAATATAGATTGCCAATTTGTACTCATCTTTGGAAGATGCGGAGAAGAAGACTCAAAATTTAGTAAAGGATAATTAGTTTCTATTAGGAGAGTTGCAAGATAAAACTAAACAAATTCTACAGATCTACTCAAAAGGATTCGTTGATGATAATCTTACTTCAGCATATAGCAAACTGCAGCGATAAACTGAAATTTAAATGATGGAGAATATTAGAAGTTAAAATTAGTATTTGTTGCAGAATTATCGAAACGTGGAAGATAAATTTGAGAAAAGGTAGCAATAATTGAATGATTATAAGAAGAAAAGCGATCACTATTTTGAAATGTACAAAAAACAGTCAGAAGATTTGAAGCAAGCATTGATCAAAGTTGATGATTTGCTGAAAATTAAAGACGTGTTATAGAAAAAATTTGATGAAGTTACTCAAGAAAATATCGATCTTGAAACAACTAGAGAACAACTTGAAACTAAAATAAACAGAATCTAGAATTAAACGAAATAATTGCGAAATCAGTTTCATTTACAAAAGACTTTGAAACACGAATAACTTTAGCGAGTGGATCAATAATTCCTTACATTAAAGATGGAGCACGAGGCCTCATAAAAGAGATAAAGAGAATATTTTAATAAAAATATGTTGCTCGAAAAAGATCTGCAGAATCAGAAATAAGATGTCAAAATCCTCAGAAGATAACTTGAGAAAACAAAAGCCGATTTTGAACAGACTCTAAAAATGTGTGAAGCTTACGAGACTAAGGTTAATATTTATGCCAAGAAAGAAGTTGTAATGAGGGAAACTGTTTAAGACTGTAAATAAAAGCTCGAATCGGCACTACTTTAAAGAGATAAAGCAATATTAAAATAAAAGCAGTTAGAGAAGGTCATTGAGAGTATAAAGTAGCGAAATAGAGACGAAATTTAAACTTTGAAAAGTACTTTTTAAAAGGTTATTTATGAGCAAAACTAAAAGATCAAAGTACTAGAAGAAGATAAGGATGACAGCAATTCAATATTTTACCAAAATGAATGTTCCTTGAAACATCAGATTGAAAAACTCAAAAGAGATAATCAATTGTTAAAAGAATAAAATATCAGACATGCAGAAAACGTGAAAACTAACTCAGGCAGCTAAATTGTAAATAAACTAAGAGATCTTGAATAAAAAAATTAATCTTTGTCTCGAATGGTCAATCAAAAATAAAGAGCATATAGAGAAGACTTAGAGCACAAAGACGAAATTATCAGAAATCTATAGACTGAAAATAGATAAATTGGTCGACAAGTTGACCGTGAGAGAGCAACAGCTCGTGAAGCAATTAATGAGAGAGCTCAATACAAATCTAAAATATCCGTGTTGCAAAAATAGAAGGAATGTTTAGAGGACTAAATTACAAAACTTAAGAGAGTGGCTGAGTCTAAGGCATTTGCAAACACTGAGTAAAAACAGTCACGAATTCGATAACTTTAGTAAAAATTAAGTTAAGCAATAAAAAGAGAGAAAATCCTTAAACAGAATACTATTGATTTGTTACAGAAGCACGACTAAGCACAATAGCAGTATCAACTAGAGTGTCAAAACAAGATCATCACACTTGAGAGTGAAATTAAGAAGCTAAGGAAAAGAGCATAGAAGGACAAGAAATGATATCATATTTTTTACATATTTGACTACATAATACATAGATTATCAATCTACTTTGATTGAAATAACTTCCTTACGCGAAAGATGCTTAGGGTCGCTCTTCTCTTTCGGGATGAGTCTCATTATAAATCTCTTTTCGCCAGAGTCGAGTTCATATCCAATTTTTCCTGATACAGGCATGAAGTTATACAGGCCTGAATCTGAGCAGTCAATGGTGATAAAAATCTTGCGCTCAAACTTGTTTTCAACCATGTACTAAACAATATGACACTTGCTTTCCAGAAACATAACCCTAGCGTATGCTCGATTTGTTTTACTCAATTCTAATTATTTGCCATAACGTTGAATAGCTTCACAATGAGTTTTGTTATTGAGATCGGTCCCGATGTTATTTTTGATGAGCAAGTTGATTTCGTGCTTAGAGTGCACAGATAGCACAAATAAGTCCTCACGCAAGTAATAGTTAGTGGCTGATTCTTACCAATATATTTTGTTTTTTTGCCACATGCTCATGAAAGCGAGAAATCCAATACCTTTCTTCTATTTAGTGTATGTCTTCAACAACTGTTCAAAAGTTGACAGATCAAATACTTCACCTACCACCTTATAAAATAGCTCAAGCTCTTAATACTTGAGAGATCGCCTCATAAGGAGATCAAGTTTTCGATAGATATCGAAGACAAGGTCAAATTCAGTAGGAGGCTTCTTTTTCGAAAAATCTTCATTAAGAATTGGCACAATGAGATAAATGCCAGGCTTTAATACAAGACTGAATTGAAACTCTCGATTGTGAGCAAACTTCTTTAAAAATAAAGGATTGATCTTAGACTTCTCTGCTCGCTGAAAGACTCCCACAGACAAATATTTGTACTTCTTGTACTGACTGTTGTTTCGCACTAACAAATCCTCCTGATGAAGACAGATGTGGACCTCCGACTGCTCATG
>APMI01003053.1_pt1 | contig 11625 bp, 10 predicted proteins | sample 667938 | NCBI WGS metagenome assembly APMI01 (sample SAMN01084076, study PRJNA167559) | wastewater metagenome | biome: Wastewater | place: Denmark: Ejby Moelle, Odense | collected 2011-11-28 | reverse complement strand
GCATTGAACACGATGCGTGATCGTATTGAAAAGCTCGAACATCTAGCCGGACACAAGCTCGTGGACCGCACGAGTAGTGGTATAGTCGTGACGCCAGCGGGCGAAGCAGTGCTCATTGTCGCCCGTGCGATGGCCGGCGCACGCGAAGCCGTCGTCGACGCGATGATCGCGGAAGACGCGATCACACAGCAGTGACATGCAAAAAATGCGGCCCAGCGATTTCTCGCCGGGCCGCAGGAAATCACAGATGTGATAGGGTCGCGGGCGAACCGATAAATCACCCGTTCTCGGCGGGATTGTATAAAATCGACATGCGTGTGGAATGCTCCAACCCGGAACATTCACCCTAGATAGTGAGCATCCTGGTCGCGCCACGTTGCACTGACGGCACCTGGCCTGATCATCGCCAGCGCGTCGAACCTCGGCGGCAGTGTTCCGTTCACGATCGCCTCAACCATTGCCGGCGACAGGAATGTCAGCCGCAGCACGCGTGTCAGCCACGATGACGTTACCCCTTCGCGCTCTCGCGCTCGGCGAGCGCCGTGATGTTGATCTCGCCGTCACGCAGCACCGCCCACCATTTGCGGGCCTGGACCAGCAATCTCAGCAACGCCGCGTCTGGTAGCATCCGCGTGACGGCTTGCCCGTTCGCCTGAACAAGTCGCACCACCATGCCGGTCCGCGTCAGCCGCGCGTCGGATCTGAGGGTCACGATCGCTTTCTCGCTGTTGATCTCGGCATCCAACAACTTCGCGATTGTCGGAACCGCCAAGGCGATCTCGACCCCGCCCTTTCCAACCCGAACTTGCGTCAGCAGTTCTGCCAGTCGCGCGCCGGCGCGGTCGTGGATGGATCCTCGAACTCCGCCAACGCGATCAACTCGACCGGATCATCGAACAGCGCGGCGACCCGCTCCTTGACCAACGCCTCGATCTCACGTGCTGGGACCCTGAGTGGTGCGTTGATGCCGTTGCCGTGATGGCCGTCCCGACTGACGTAATAGCGATAGCGCTTGGTCCCTTTACAGGCGTGCGTCGCTATAAGCGGCTCCCCGGTTTCGTCGACGATCTTGCCCGCGAGGATGCTCGGCCGCGCTTCGGTCCCGGCGCGTCTGCCCTGGACATGGTCAGCGAGCAGGCCTTGCGCGCGATCCCAGAGTTCGCGGTCGACAATGCCAGAATGCTGTCCGGGATAGCGTTTCGCGCCATGCGCGATCTCGCCGATGTAGATCGGGTTCCTGAGGATCGCGTAGATCTGCCCCCGCGAGAGCGGGCGATCGCCGAACACCGCGCCATTGCTGCGGGTCCGAACTGGCGACCGAACATTCTCCCCCCGAAGAAGTTCAGCCACCAATCGCACGTTCCCTAGCTCGATGTAGAGCGAGAAGATACGACGAATAAGCGCGGCCTGTTCGTCGACGACAGCGAGCGTCCGCCCGTCGGGGCAATAGCCGAGCGGCGGCGTGCCGCCCATCCACATGCCCCTGGCCTTTGAGGCGGCGATCTTGTCGCGGATGCGCTCGGCGGTGACCTCGCGCTCGAACTGCGCGAACGACAGCAGCATGTTGAGGGTCAGCCGTCCCATGCTGGTCGTGGTGTTGAACGACTGGGTGATCGAGACGAACGAGGTGCCTGCCTTGTCGAATGCTTCCACCAGCTTCGAGAAATCGAGCAGCGACCGGGTCAGCCGGTCGACCTTGTAGACCACGATGATGTCGATGCGGCCTGCGGCCACATCGGCGAGCAGCCGCTGCAGCGCAGGGCGCTCGAGCGTCCCGCCCGAGATGCCGCCATCATCGTAGATGTCGGGAAGCGCAGACCAGCCTTCGCTCGCCTGCGACAGGATGTACGCTGCACAGGCTTCACGCTGGGCATCGAGCGAGTTGAACCCCTGCTCCAGTCCTTCGTCTGACGACTTGCGCGTGTAAATCGCGCAGCGGACGGTCTTCATGCAGCGACCTTCTTCTTCAGCCCGAAGAACGCAGGTCCCGACCAGCGCGTGCCGGTGATCGCGCGTGCGACCTCACTGAGGCTCCCCCACTCCCGCTCGTCCCAGCGGATAACCCCATCCTCACCGATCGCCACGACGTGGGTCTTGCCCTGCCAGGCTCGCACTAGCCGCATGCCGGACTGCGCCGGCGCCGTGCTGGTCTTGCCGCGCGCCAGCTGGGCGAGCTTCTGCTGGGTGACCCGCGACAGCCCGCCGAATGCGCGGGCTTGGATCTCGTAGCCGAGCGCCAGCCGGAGCATGGCCGGCGACACTCGTGGAACAGGGGACGCGGTCAGCGTCCCCCAGAGTGACCGCAGCGCGTCCGAACTCATGTCGTCCAGCGTTGCGAGCTGCGCATCGATGCCAACCGTCATGCCACGCTCGCGATGCTGTAGGTGGTGACGCCGTTAGCCTTCGTCTTGCCGATCGAGTGGCCCTTCTTGCGCAGGCCGGTCAGTGCTGCGCGCGTCGTGTGCGGCAGCCAACCGGTTGCGGCGACCAGGTCGCCGAGCGTGGCGCCGTCTTCGCGCTGGAGCAGCGTGATGACGGTTGCGGTCTTGCTGGGAACCGCGGGTGCAGCAGCATCAGCTACTGGGGCAGGGGGCGTGTTGTTCTTGGGTTTGGCGCTTGCCATGGGTGTCTCCGGTTGATGGGAGAAGCACCGTGCCGCCCCCACCAGCCAGAGCCCCGTCAGTCACGCTGACCGGGGCAGCCGCTGCGCGTTGGCAGCAGCGATTCACATGCAGCGTGTTTGCTCTGGTTCGGGGTGAAGTCGAGCATAAAAGTGGCGCGGGCGTATAGGGTCGCCCGCGCCATCCCGGTGCCGCTACCGGGAACTGTAGAACCTTGCACTGGTGATCATGAGCATCTTATCCACGACCCTCTTAGAAACTCGCAAGGTGTCTTCATCGCCCCGTATCAGGCAGCTCGCTCCGTTGCTCGTTAAGGAGACCAACAATAACTATAAAACTCAAAACTATTCTTTGAATCGAGTTCCTTGAGCGAGGAATCTACTCGTTACGAGCCTTTGATGTTACCAATTAAGCACGACTTTGCCAGACTGCCCCGAACGCATTGCATCGAACGCCACTTGATAGTCATGTGCAGCGAACCGGTGCGTAATCAGCGGGTCGAGATCGAGGCCGTTACGGATCAGCCCAAACATTTTCCGCCAGGTCTCAAACATCTCGCGTCCGTAAACGCCGCGAATGGTGATGGCTTTGAGGATGATGTCAGCCCACGCGACTTCCATAGCCGACGAAGGGATACCGAGCATGGCGAGCTTTCCACCCATAATAAGCGCATCGATCGCCTGACGAACGGCAGCCGGCGCACCGGAGACCTCGAGTGCCACGCCAAACCCGTCGGCAATTCCTTCCGACGCCATAACGTCCCGTAAATCCTCTCGCGTCACGTTGACCGGTCGCACGTCTGCAATGCGGGCGGCGAGGTCGAGCCGATAGTCGTTGACGTCTGTGAGTAAGACCGATCGAGCACCTGCTCGCCGGGCGACGGCCGCGGCCATGATCCCGATCGGACCGGCACCGGTAACAAGCACATCTTCGCCAAGCAAATCGAACTGCTGCGCCGTGTGAACGGCGTTGCCGAATGGGTCGAGAAGTGCTCCGATGTCCAGACTGACGTCGTCAGGGAGTGGCACCACGTTGAACGCAGGGATCGCAAGATATTCCGCGAACGCGCCCTGACGATTGACGCCGACGCCCTTTGTGTTCGGATCAAGGTGAAACCGTCCGGCACGTGCCGCGGGGGAGTCGATGTCGATGAGGTGCCCTTCACCCGACACGCGTTGCCCCACGAACAACGGCCGGGTGACCGCCGACCCGATCTCGACGATCTCGCCCGCGAATTCGTGGCCGAAGATCATGGGGACAGGTACCGTGCGGGCAGCCCACTCATCCCAGTTATAGATGTGCACATCGGTGCCGCAGATAGCGGTGCGCTGGACGCGGATCAGGACCTCGTCCGGGTTCGGCGCTGGAATGGGGGCGGACGTGCTCCATACGCCCTCGCCCGCTTGCAGCTTTGCAAGTCCAAACATCGTGCTCATTCCGGTGAGCGGTCGCTCTAGGTTGGCAAAGGTCATGCGTTAATCTCGAGTTCGCGGCCCGCGTTGGAGAATGCGGAAACAGCGCGATCGACCTGTTCGGCAGTGAAAGCCGCGCTCATTTGTGTACGGATGCGCGCAGCACCCATGGGCACAACCGGATAAGAGAAGGCGGTAACGTAGACGCCGTACTCAAGCAGCTTTTCGGCCATAGCTGAGGCCAGGCGGGCATCGTGTAGCATCACCGGGATAATCGGATGTTCACCGGGCAGGAGCTCGAACCCGAGCGCTGCCATCCCCTCCCGAAATCGCGCGGCGTTAGCCGCGAGTTGCGAACGTAACGCGTCGCCCTCACCCGATTGCGCAATCCTGATGGCTTCGGCTGCTGCGCCACAAACCGCGGGAGCAAGTGCGTTGGAAAACAGGTAGGGGCGGCCACGCTGGCGTAGCAGGTCAACGACTGGCCGCTTGGCGGCCACGAAACCGCCCATCGCTCCACCCAACGCCTTGCCGAACGTCCCCGTGAGAATATCGATCTCGCCCTCGACGCCACGAAACGCAGCCGAGCCGCGGCCGCCGTCGCCAAGAACCCCGGTTGCATGACAGTCATCGACGAGCGTCAGTGCATCGTACTGTCTAGCGAGCCGCACGATCTCCGGGAGGTTGGCCACCGTACCATCCATCGAGAACACACCATCGGTCACGATGAGGATTTGGCCGCTTCCTTCAGACCTCGCCTGTTTCAGTGAAGTCTCGAGCGCCGCCATATCATTGGTCGAAAAGCGATACCTGCGCGCCTTCGCCAACCGGATACCGTCAATCAATGAAGCGTGATTTAGACTGTCGGAGACAATCGCGTCGTCAGGTCCGAACAGCGGGTCGAACACCGCGCCGTTCGCGTCGAACGCCGCTGCAAACAGGATAGCGTCCTCATAGCCAAGATAATCTGCGACCTGTGCTTCCAGATCCTTGTGGAGCTGCTGTGTGCCGCAGATGAACCGGACCGACGCCAGGCCCGCCCCCCAGTCGCGAACGGCCTCGATGCTCGCATTTTTCACCCGCGGGTCATTTGCGAGCCCAAGGTAGTTGTTGGCGCAGAAATTCAGGACACCGCGTCCGTTCACGAGCACGTTGGTACCTTGTGGCGATTGCAGAACGCGCTCGCGCTTGGTCAGCCCCTGCGCGGCAATGTCAGCGAGCTCGGCTTCAATCCTGCTGTAGAAAGCATTGACCATTCGATCCTCCCGTCAGGATCGAGTTTGTACATTATAGCGGACAACTTGTCCAGCATGCTGGATTATGGACTAGGAGATCACTACCAGCAGGGCTCGTGCTGCGCGCTTGCCTGAATTGCGGATCGAATGATCAATGTCCGCGGGGTAGCGTGCAGTTGCACCGCAAGTAACATGCCGAGTTTCAGTCCCCGCAACAACGTCCAGTGCGCCTTCGAGAACCGTCAAATGCTCCCGCGCGCCTCTCGAATGTGGTGCTGATACGAGAGCGCCACTCGACTCGATATTCAATTCGTACCATTCGAATGAATCAGCCCGGTCAGCAGGGCTAAGGATTCGCAGAACGCAGAGACCATCTTCCGTCCGGATCTCAGGTGTAAAAGACGCCGGTGCGACGTCTATGCGTACCCGCTGTTCGCTATGACGGACGCCGATCAGGTCGGAGACATCGACCTTCATCGCGGCCGCGAGCGCCCAAACGGTTGCAAGCGTGGGGTTTGTCTGTCCGCGCTCGATCTGGGAAAGCATGGACTTCGACACCCCCGACGACTTGGCAAGGGCATCCAGGCTCAACGCATTGGTTTTGCGAAACCGTTGCAGAAATGGACCGATCTGGGGAGAGGACGAGGCAGCGGCCATTCCCCAACCTATACGCGCCACTCGATCACTCACAAGCACGCTCTCTCAGGGCTGTCTGGCGAGCGGCGCAAGGCGATGATGACCAGGGTCAATGAATCGCAAGACTGACAAAAGCCGAAAAATGATCGCATTGAGAATATTTGCACGGTCACTCATAGGACGGCCCCACGGCTTGCGAGCTCCGCAACAATTTGGCTGGCACGTACGGAACGCCGCCCCTGAAGACTAATCGGACGCGTCGCACGTCAGCGATTGTGCGGGCTGGGTTGCCTTCAACCAATATCAGATCAGCATCCTTGCCTGGTTCAACGGATCCAGTAAGCTGTTGGCGGCCCAAAATCTTGGCAGCGCCGTAAGTTGCGATTTGCAGGACTGCGGTCGGCGTTAGACCCGCCTCCACCATAAGTTCCAGTTCGCGCGGCAGCATAAGTCCGCCGAGCGCGGTGGTGTCCGTACCTGCGACCAACGCCACACCACGCCCGTGGAAACGACGCATCAGCGCTTGCGCCTTGGCAAAGGTTTCCCGGAACTGTGATGTCGTCATATCCGGCGGTGTTGGGAGGGCGCCGCCGGTCATCTGGCGCCGCGCGGCAGTGGGCAGCACGTCGGGTACTTTTTCTATTCCAGGGGGCGCGTGCCCCGCTTCAGCGAGAAAGAGCGGTTCGTACACGGCAAGCGTGGTGTCGAGCGCGATGTGCTTTTCCCTCAACATGTCAGCGAAGCTTCCGACTGCGGAACTCGCCGGGTCGATTTTCAGCGCCGCACGGGCGGTATTGAATGTCAGTGGTGTTTTGGCGGGCTGCCCGGCAAGGCTCAGTATCGGATAAATAAGGTGTTGAACCTCATCATATCCGCTCGCGACCATCTGTTGCACTGTCGCGCCAAACGGGATGTGGCCACTCAGCCTCAAACCGCGTTCATGTGTGCGCCGCGAAATTGCCGGCACCCATGCCGGGTCGACTTGATTGTAGAGCTTTATCTGGGCGTAACCCGCATTGGCATAGGTATCGACGGCTGTCAGCGCCTCGGCTTCGTTCGTCACTAAGGTGCCGTTGTATGTCGCGGAAGGGCCCGCCGCATCTATAAAGCCTGCTTTGATAATGTTCGGGGCAGGAACGCGGTCTGCGCTAACGCGTGCCTCCATGCGGCGCATTGCGGCGGTCACATTACCCATATCGCGCACGGTGGTGACGCCCGACGCCAAATTGCGGAGCAAGTCTCGCGGGCGCAGGTGGACGTGCATGTCCCACAGGCCGGGGAGCAGCGTCGCGCCCCGGCCGTCGATCACGCGAATACCCTTGGGCACACGCATATTACGCGCACGAGCGATCCTATCGATCTTGCCGTTAACAAGCAGTACCGACTGGTCCGGTTTCACGCGACCTAGCCGGGCGTCAAAGACTGCGACATCGCGGATTAGGGTCGGTTCGGCGGGCTTGATCAGGCCCGCGACAGCACGCTCAACGGCTTGGTCGTCGGCCTCTGCCGCAAGTCGTGCCAATTGACTTTCTATACTGCGCCAGCCGCGCCGGATTACACCATCGCCCGCAAAAAACCTTTGGTCGCCGTCGAGCCAGACGTAAATGGGGTCGAGCGAGGTGCCGGTAATGGCGACCAGGCGGAGTGCCACCGCATTGCGATCGACTTCGAACCGCGCTTCCTTGACGACAGACGCCTTGGCGTGACCGACGGGCAAAAGTGGCAGACCTTTGTCGCCCGCACGCAACAACGCTGCAGCAAGCAGGCCCAATTCGTACCCCGCGCCATCGCGCGCCAGGCCGCTGCCATAGGTCAGGCCAAATGGGAGATAATAACGCCCGGCAGACATCGCTTCACCACGTTCAACGCGGTTTCTCCATATCGCTCGCCCACCGTTTGCAGCGTATTCCTCGTCGATCGGTTGAAAAGCAAAAGCTTCTCCCGACCGCTTCATCGACAGGGGCAAGCCGGCAGGATCGACTGTTACGTCCGCCATAAACGTCCGAACCTTGTCCTGCTGCTGGTAGCGGTTTTCCATATGTATGCGACCGCCTCCGCCGAGTTCGACGTGGAGCGCGCCATTTACCACGCCGTTCGTGACGATGTCGTAATCGATCGTTTCCGCATGGGCGACCTGTGTGAACAGGGTCGCGAAGATTAGCGACCAGTGTTTGCTCATGTTCACCCCCATAGTTTTGGCAAATGCGGGGTGGAAACGACCCCGCCAACGTAGGAAAAACTGGGCGTTTCGTCGCCGATCAGAAACAGCGGACCGTCGAGGTCGATCCAGCGGCATCGCTGCGCGAGCACCATAGCAGGCGCCATAACCCGTGATGGACCGCCCATACAGCCAACCATCAGGTCAAATCCCATCGCTTGGGCGGCGTCGGCGAGGCGCAGCGCGGCGGTCAGGCCGCCCGCCTTATCGAGTTTGATATTCACCGCGGCAAAGCGGCCTTTGGCGCGGTCGAGATCGTCAATGTCATCAACGAGTTCGTCTGCGCAAAGCGGCACCGGCGATTGCCAGCCATCGAGTTTCGTTTCGGCGCCGACAGCGATCGGCTGTTCGAGCAGTTCTACCCTAAGATCGACGAGCTGCGGTGCTAGCGCTTTAAGCTGATCGACTGACCAGCTTTGGTTGGGATCGACGATCAGGCGCGCATGGGGAGCACCGCGTCGGACGGCCTCAATCAACTCTATCGGATTATCTGCGCCAACCTTGATCTTTAGGGCCTCCGCGTTTTCCGCACGCGCTGCGACCTCGAAGGCGTCGGGCGACCGGATGCCTAGCGTGCGGGCGCTGACGACAGAAGCGGCCGAAACACCGCAGCGCGAAAAGGGGTCGCCCATCAAGCGCTTCGCTTCCAGGTCCCAGAGCGCTGCGTCGACTGCGCTACGCGCCCCCCCGGCTGACATCACTGCGAGAAGCGTCCCGCGGTCGATACCGCCTTCGATTTGCGTCCGCGCGCTTTCGACTTGCTCGATCATGCGTGCCGCCGTTTCACGAGCATAGGTGATGCCGTGCGCCGCACCGCGCCCTATGATGCCGACATCGTCGGTCAACGTGATCTCAAGAATGTCACAGCTTGTGATCGACTGCCGCGAAATCACGAACGGTTCGCGAAAGCGCCAATTCCGTACCATGGTCGTCAGCGAAAGGGAGGGCGGCACGGCGGTGGGTCAGCGACCTGGCAGGCGCGGCTGCAGTCCGGTCTGAGCGGCAGCAAATGTCCAGAGATCGCCAAACTCTGTGATCAGCGCTGATTGGGTCTTGCCTTGCCCGTGTCCCGATCCGAATTCCACGCGCAGCAAATGTGGCTTGGGCCCGATATCGGCGGCCTGCAGCGCCGCGATATATTTGAAACTATGCGCGGGGACGACGCGGTCGTCGCTGTCCGCCGTAGTCGTCAGGATAGCCGGATAGGTCACACCCGACCGGATGTTATGAAGCGGCGAATAGCTCAGCAATGCCTTGAATTCGTCGGGCTTGTCGGGGTCGCCAAGCTCGTCCGTGAACAACTTACCGAGCGTAAAGCGGGTGAAGCGAATCATCTCGGTCATCGGCACGCGCGGAAGGACTGCCGCATACAGGTCGGGACGCATATTGGTTACAGCGGTCACTAATATGCCGCCATTCGAAGCGCCAATGGCCGTGCTCTTGGCCGGCGTGGTGACGCCCTCACGCTGTAATTGCTCGGTCGCAGCGATGAAGTCTTCGAATGTCTTCACCCTGCCGCCACGCTTTCCTGCTTCGTACCAGGCGCGGCCATATTCCGCTCCGCCGCGGGTATGGGCGATGGCGAAAACGCCGCCCAGATCCAACCAGGCAAACCGCGATTCGTAGAATTCGAGGCCGGGACTGATGCCGAAGCCGCCATAGGCCATGATAACCATGGGCGCACCGCGCTTCAGATCGAGGTCGCGGCGATAAGCGTAGGTGACGGGCAAGCGCGTGCCGTCGCGTGATACGGCGGTCGTCTGGCGGATGACGTAGTCGTCCGGGTTCCACGGGATCGACGGCTGACGAAATATGCTGCTCTTGCCGTTTGTCAGATCAAGGCGATAGGCTGTGGCAGGACGGCTCATCGTGGATGCGAGATAGTAAAGCGAGCGGTCGCCCGGCGCGCCCTCCATCTGGCTAACCACGCTGTGCGGTGGGAGCGGCAGTACGCCCTTTGCCCGACCGTCGAGCGTGAAACGGCGCACGATGCTCTCAGTCACGTTGAGATAGCGGACAACAATCTCGTCACCCGCCGCCATCGCCTCGAGAATCGTCTGCTTGCTCTCGGGTATGACCGTGCGCGGTTCCTGATCCTCGCCGCCCGCGGGATCGATCGAGACGATCCGGCCCATCGGTGCACGGGCGCTGGTGTTGAACAGCATCCGTGACCCCGACATCCCGATAAAGGCCCAGACGCCATTGTTTCCCTTGACGGCAGGACGCGCATTCAGCTGCGCCTTGGTCAGATCGACGACACGCACTTCCTTGGCGATGCGGCTCGTACTTGCGACGAGAACGACGAGCCAGCGACCGTCGGCCGACACCGTCGGCACCGTCAACATCGGTTGCGGGCCAAGATCGCGATAGACGGGTCGATCCGCCGACTGCGCGTCACCAATTCGATGCAAGTATGTGGCTGACGTTGCTGACGCCGCAGTGAGCGCGTCGCCCACGCCCCTGTCGAACGCCGAATAGTAGATGCCCTTGCCATCGGGCAGCCATCCGAAGAACGGCGCCTTCAATCCTTCGATCTGGTCGGTCAGCGTTTTTCCACTGGCCACGTCCAGGACACGCAAGGTCATCCAGTCCCCGCCGTTCAGTTGCGTCGTGTACAGCAGCTGTCGTCCGTCCGGCGACGGCCGCCAATATTGAACGATCGTGTTCCCTGAGGCCGTTTTCAGCGCGTTCGGATCAAGCAGGACGCGTGACTTGGCGCCGGGACCGTCCTGAACGTAAATCACGCTCTGATCCTGCACACCGCTGTTGCGGCTGTAGAAAAGGCGCGCCCCGCGCCGTTGCGGCGCCCCGAGCTTTTCAATGTTCCACAGCTCGGCAACCCGCCGCGCAATGGCGGCGTGATTGGGAAGGCTGTCGAGATAGGCCTGGGTCACGCGGTTTTGCGCGTCCACCCAGTCCTTCACCTTGGCATCGCTATGAACAGGCGCTTCGAGCCAGCGATACGGGTCGGGCACACTTACGCCGAAGATTGTGTCTGACGCATCCCCGCGCGCCGTCGGCGGGTAGGCGAGCGGTTGAGCCGCCAGCGCAGAAGCGACCGCCAGTGTAACTGTTCCGACTATAGTCTTAAGAGCCTTAAGCGTCCGCAAATGCATGACCGCCCGTCTCCGTTTAAAATGTACCCGTGAGACGGACGCCGATTTCGCGGGGACGGATGAGACCAACCTGCGCGGGGATCGTACCGCCAAGCGCCGATTGGCCGGCATAATAATAGGTAATTCCCCGCTCGTCGCCCAGGTTCTTGCCGTACAGCAGTACACCGAAAGGTCCGGTCTTCACGCCAATTTGCGCGGCAAACGTGTCGTAGCCGGGGATCGGAAGATGGCTGAGCGTCGGCGTCAGCGTATAGCTGCTATATTGACCGCTGACGTGACTCCAGCTGCCGTTGAGAGTTGCGGTCACGTCATCGGAAACAGGAAACTCATAGGTTGCCGACACGGTGCTGTTGAATTGTGGTACATATGGCAGGCGATCGCCGTTGA
>APMI01021058.1_pt1 | contig 11628 bp, 10 predicted proteins | sample 667938 | NCBI WGS metagenome assembly APMI01 (sample SAMN01084076, study PRJNA167559) | wastewater metagenome | biome: Wastewater | place: Denmark: Ejby Moelle, Odense | collected 2011-11-28 | reverse complement strand
CTAGAAACGGCTGCTCGGCAGGGATTCTCTAACGGTGCATTCGAGGAAAGCGAAGAAGAGGGGGATTCTGTCGTAGAGGAATTTTATCCGGAGGGGGGTGGTGGGCAGGGTGATCCTAGCTTGGTGTCGGAGAAATCGGCTGCACCGAGCCTGGCGGAAAAATTGGAGGATCAGGCAGTGAGATTGGGGAGCGACGCGAGGTAGATCTCCTGGCTTGGTCACTTCTTTCAATTCCCCACATTCACAGGAAAAGCGAAGGAGCGAATCCCGAGGCGCACATGCGCTTCGGGATTCAGTTTTGCGTTCTTTTTTTAAATTTCGGACGGCAGGAGTCGAGGCTTCAAGTTCCGGAGTTCGGCCAGAGCCGACGGTGGGGAGCTAGTCCTTCAGCGGCTGATATGAGGCGGTTACCGGTCAGCGGTCCAGAGGCTTCACTGAAAGGCAGCTTTGCCCTTCACACTTCGGCTGCATCGTGCCCACAAGAGACATTCACCATCTCGGCAGTCGAGAGGCAGGTTACGGAGCGGAGCAGTCGTACAGCCCGAGGGCTTACTGCGTACTACTCGGCCAAAGGCGACCTTGCGCCACTGTTCAAAATTGGGCGGCCATGCGCCGGTTACCTGCCGCTCAGCCACTGATGGTGGTCAAAGGCCGCTTCCTTACCCAGCCAACTGGTGCTCACGACCCTGAACGGCCCGTCGTGGCGACAGAGGTTCAGCGGCAGGTTTCCGGCTTGGAGCGGGCGCCCGACACGGACGCTCACAGACGGCAAGTCGGCAGTAGCACTTATTGGGCAAAACTTCATTTAGAGGGTGTCGTACTTCTGCCAAACACCGTTCGATAGTGCCTACGTAAGCCCGCAAATGTCACGGAGCTTTCGAGCGGTTGATCTGGAATAAATGCTCTCGGCAATTCAGGATGGAATCGAGCGCTGGGCGAAAAAATAAAAACAGTTGCACTGACAATATATAGTGTCCATAATTGTTCCATGCAAACAGGAACCCAAACCTACTCCATAGATGAACTGGCATCCCTGAGTGGAAACGTTCTGCGGACCATTCGCTATTACATCCAGCAAGGGCTGGTCGACCGGCCGGTCGGTGAGAAGCGGGCGGCGCGCTATGGCCCTAATCATCTCGAGCAGTTACTGACCATTCGCAAATGGCAGGCGGCCGGTCTGTCGCTGGAGCGAATCCGAGAACTGATTGACGAGCCAGAGAGTGGCGTATTGCCACCGCCCAAGCCCCGGCGACCTGGATCACTCGAGGTCCGGAGCCATCTTTTCGTGAGCGACGGTGTCGAAATCTCGCTCGATCCAGCAAGGGCTGGGCTTTCCCCTGAACAGGTGAGAGTCTTCGCCAGGGGGGTGATGGCTCTTTACGCAGAAATATTGAACATGGACAGCAGCCAAGCTCAGAAGGGCAATTGCGATGAGTAAGAACCTAGAAGAACCGACGACCCTGCTTAAGGGCAAGAATGGTGATCAAGCTATCCTCAAGGGAGTATCGGTTCAAGGCAGCTTGAATGGCACCCTAGCAAGGGTCCAGGTCGAACAGCGTTACTGGAATTCCCAGAAATGCAGTATTGAAGCGGTCTATACCTTCCCGCTTCCGATCGGCGCCGTACTACTCGACATGGAAGTCGAGATCGCCGGAAAACAGCTTCGCGCACAGGTTGTTGAAAAGGCAGTGGCGGAGCAGCGGTACGAGGAAGCCATTACCGATGGCGACTCGCCAGTCATGGTTCAAGAGGCAGGCACTGGTCTGTACGCCATGAACGTTGGAAATCTCTTTGCCAACGAAATCGCGGTGATCCGGTTCAGTTATGCGCTGCCATTGTCCTGGCAGGGAGAAAGCCTTCGGTTTGTGTTGCCGACAACCATTGCGCCCAAATACGGCAACGCCGAAGCGGCGGGACTTCAGCCGTGGCAGAGCCCTGAGTTCAGTACCTGCTTTGAGTATCCGTTTGATTTCGTCTTCAATATTTTGGGGGCATTGGCGGATTGCGAGATCGCATCGCCCAGTCACCCTGTGTCTTTTGTCCGAGAAGGTCAAACGATGAGGGTGATGCTGAATGGCTCAGCTGCGCTGGATCGAGACCTTGTCCTGACTGCGAAAGCGGCATCGAATTTCCAAAGCTTGACTGTGGCGACCGACGGTGAGGGGCATGTGGCATTTGCCAGCCTGCGGATACCAACTCGGGAAGGCTCCTTCGATGCCCCACTTTGCCTGAAGGTGGTGATCGATTGCTCCGGTTCGATGGCAGGAGTCAGCATTGCACAGGCCCGCAAAGCGGCATTGGGAATTCTCAACCTATTAAGTCCTCAGGACTACTTTAATGTCACTCTGTTTGGCAGTTCGCAGGAATCGATTTTTCCGTCGATGGTACCGGGCGAACACGGTGTCGTGGAAACTGCACGGCAAAGTCTGCTAAACCTCGATGCCGATATGGGCGGGACAGAAATGGGCAAAGCTCTTGAAGCTGCTTACAGGCTTTCTGGAAGCCCAAATGAAAGCCTTCTCGACTGGATTTCCCGTAAGCAGTCCGGAATGCAACCAACTGTTCTTCTAATTACAGATGGTGAAATCTGGGATTTCGAAAAGATTATTGAAGGCGCGAGCAAGTCTGGGCATCGCGTCTTCACCGTTGGCGTGGGGATGTCCATCGCGGAACATTTCGTCACCGACATTGCCAAGGCAACCGGTGGGGCCTGCGAACTGGTTGCGCCTCAGGAAGGTATGTCTGAGCGGATTCTTTTGCAGTTTCACCGCTTGCGCCAACAGGCAGTGGAGACTGTTCGGGTCGAGTGGGATCTCGAACCGACCTGGCAGACACCTCTTCCATCATCGGCATTTTCTGGAGACACCATCCAGGTGTTTGCCGGATTCAATGGCGATGCTGCATCTAAGGTTCGAATTACAGGAACCGGGGATTATGTCATTGCCGATGCCATCGAGTGCCCTGAAATGTGTCGAGTTGGCGCCTACGCGAGGATGGCGATGACGGATGATTCACGCGAAAGGCTTAGGCTTGCTTTGCAGTATCAGTTGCTGTCACCGCTCACCAACTATCTGGTGGTTGCTGAGCGTGAAGAAAAGTCCGGGCAGTTACCTGAACTCGTGAAAGTGCCTCAGATGCAAGCGGCAGGCTGGGCGGGGGCTGGCGCCCTAATGTGCTTGCACACAAGTCCGTCAGTCGTCTCTTCCTCCGTCGCCTACTCGCACCTCGAAGTACCCTCCGTGGTCCGGCGTGCATCGCGCATCTTAGCCTTCAATGCGCTCGCCGACTCCGGCGTTGACCGGTATGACATTCCTGCTTTCTTGCGCCACGGGTTAGACCGCGCAGAGCATTTTGTGTCGGGCATGCCGCCAGTAGCCCAGAAAGAAAATACAGAGGACCAGCTCGCGTTCGGGCGAGCAGGTGATCAAGCATTGATTCTACATAGTCCTGCCATTTTTATTGCTCATTTGAATCACTCTCTGCCTGGTTTTCTGCGAACACAGATTCTGCCAAGCACCTTGCAATCTCTAACCAGTTACGGGTTGCCGGATGAAATTGTTCAGATACTCAACGAATGGAAAAACCCGGATCTTGCCGAGAACGTGCTAGTGATCGCTTTCCTTGAAGCGCTGATGTTGTCAGCAGTGGGTGTGGGATTCGAGCGAGGGATGAAACGGCTGATCATGTCGACATCCAAGAAAACTCCAGGAGCGGTCGAATTGGCTCAGAGAATGCTTTCTGCATTTGGTGCGATTACCCAATCTTCATGGGGCGATTTTCATGGCAATCTGCTTCAGAGTGCCTAGAAAAAGCGAGCCGAATTACATAAAGTTTTGCTATTGCAACAATGGCCGCTGAAAACAACCAGCAGATTTATCTATGCCGATAGTATTATCTCTTCATCGTTATATCCTGTTTTCCTGGCTCAACCACGAGGTCAAATATGAGTCTGCTTGATGCTGCACGACAGGTCGCTGGAAAGGCAAAAGAACTCGGGGCGCGCATGGAGCCCCATGTAAATACAGCCATTACGGCTACTCAGGCGCAATTCAACGAGGTGTCTGCGTATTGGAAAGACTATCGCGCCAAGAATCCCACAGCGGATAGCGCGGTGCTCAAAATCGGCGAGACATTGGACGACATCCAGAAGAAATTGGGAGATGTCAGCGATAACGTAAGCGGTGCTAAGGTTTTGGAACAGGCGAACGCCCTAATCGAGCAGCAGCGCAAATACAACGACGTGCTAGCCACCCGTCTTGCCGAAGCTCTCGATGAAATCAAAAACCTCAATGCTCGCGTCGGTAGACTGGAGAAGTCAGATGACCGCCGATGAGTTCCTCAGCCATGAGGAATTTGGCAGTCGGCCGATTCGCAATATCGCCGAAGTAGTCCAACAGTGGGATCAGGAACGCGGGGGAAAGTCCTGCGACGACCTTAGCGGCATGGCAACAATGCTCGCGGTGCTTGGTATCGATGCTGCAATGGGCGATGGACTACTGAATGAGGTTTCGCCTGATCTGCTGGAAGCGATGTCTCATCTCATGGGACAAAAAGCCGATACGTACGTTGAGGCTCGGAACCTCATCACCGAGCAGCTTCTGCACGGTGATAAAGCCTTTGCTGGCTTCGTGAACAAAATCAAAGGCCAGATCGGTGAAGATCGCTTCGTGCAGGAATACCCTGAATACGTTCTGGCACTGTCAAAGAGTCAGGAGGGCGTCGATGCCTTCCGCGATATGGGTGACGGGTTGGTCGATGCAGTTCAAGTCAAGATGTACGCCGACCCGAATGCTGTAGTGCGCCACATGCTGGCAGTCCACCAAAAAGTTGAGAACGGACTATTGGTCCAAGGAGAGCTTGTCGGCAAGTTGAACTTCGCTGTGCCAGAAAACATTGCGTCAGCCGTTCAATCCAAAGCATCGGCGCACCCAGAACTTGCAAACATCCATATTATCCCAGTGAAAACCACCGCGGATGAAGTTGCAAATGTAGTTCGCGACGCCGGTGACAACATCACAAATCCACTCGCCCATTTAGGTGATGAAGTCATGGCCAGCGTAGCTACCATGGCGGCAATTGATGCACTGACGAATGCCTATCTGGTTGCGAAAGGCAAGAAATCCATTGGCGATGTCGTTCAGGAAGCCGCTCTAAAAACTCCTATTGGGGCGGCGGCAATCACCGCGTCGAAAAGTACAGCGATGATCCTCGTCAAAACCGGTGCTGCCTCTAATCCCGTCGCGATACCGATTCTTGTTGCGATAGCGACTCGCAAATTAGCCCAACATTGGTACGACCATAGATCGCGATTCTCCAACCACCTTCGAAACGAAGCCGAGTGGTTGTCGCTACTCTCGACCGCCGTCGCCAGCAAGAATGCCCCCGCATTCTCTGCTTAGCGCTTTTTGGTGAGCCTTTCCTTGCCTGGTGCTTCTCAGTCCTATGTGTTGCCCTGTATCCATTTGGCTCGGCGATACGGGTTTAAGCGATTGCCCTGAGGCAAATCGCTCTTCAGTTACAAAGCGATCTGTTCTGACCTTGTCTTCCGGCAGGTTCCGATTTACAGCAGCCGTTTGGCCGGCTGCTTTCGTGAATCATCAAGTGGCGGCTTCTGGCCGGCAGCGCCTATTGGGATACCACGCCAGAAAGCCGACTGTCGCCGTCGGCTGGATTTATGGATGACAGCTATCGGTTGTACTTGGCGAACGCGTACTACCGGCCAGGAGCAGACACTCACACATTTCTGCATCCCGACTGCTTTAGATTATGTGCGGTCGGTCAGCTGATTCCTCCTGAGCGTTGACGTTCACCTTAAGTTGACGTGCGCGAACAATTTGAGAATATCCCGTTGCTCAGCACAAGCTGCCCTGGCGCCCTAGGGCATACCGCACCGGCTTATTGTGCTTCTCTACAAGCCGTGCCTCGCTGGCGCGCTTAAGCCAAACCCTGGCTTGAGTTTTTTCGATGCACAAGCGGGCGCAAATTTCCTCTTCAGACAAGGCTCCATCGCCGAGCAGCCATGGCAGCTTTGCGCTGAAGTCGGCATACATGTCCAGCAAGTGGCCGGCATCGGCTGCTGCAGGCTGTATGGTTGTATCTACCTCACCTGCGGTGACAAAATTGCCCCTTGGCTCACTCCCTGAAGAAGCACTTCGTGTCTCAATAGTGACAACTGGCTGTGGGGAGGACGAAGAGTTATTGGGAACGTTCAGCCCGAGGTGCTCGTCCTGCGCATGCTCGGGACGAGGCTCGATTACGTTGGAATCAGGCAACGATTCCACCTCTGCCTGCAACAACGACCTCTGTGCCTCGACTATGTCAGCAGTATATGAGTGGTCCCTCACCGCCAGCGCACCAAACACCCCAGTAAGACTATCTATTGAGCCCGCCTTGAAGGTGAAAGGCAGGCCGCCTTCGGAAATCAAGGTTGCGTTACCTGGCCCATCGCCCGGCGAGCGAACGTACAGCGGCACCCATCCGTGCTTCAGGTTCTCGACCGCTCCCTCCCAAGTGCCCCCACTTCTGAGTGCGGAATCGATAACCAAGGCTTGGTCCGCCAGAGTGTAGATATAGCGGTTGCGGCCCATTGCGTTTCCGGCGTTAAAACCCGCTTCAGGAAAAAATGGCGAAACGAGAACAAGACGTCCTTCCTGCAGGCCTATCCGGTTTTGCCGATTGACGCTGGACTTGAAGAGGTCGCTGGCGAGAACGCCAATGCAGTACCCGCCCGCTTCCGTGACGCCTTGCATGGCCGCTGCGTCCACGCCGCGAGCACCACCTGACACGACAGCCAATCCCTCGTTGGCGCACCGCGCGGCAATGGAGCGGGTGTACTCAAGTGCTGACTCCGTTGCATTACGCGAGCCGATGATAGCCAAGCCACCTAGGTCCAGAAGCGCTTTGTCCCCGGCGCCATACAGGAGCGGTGGTGTCGCGTGCTTCAGATGGCGTCTCAACCGCTTCGGGAACTCGGTATCCCCTCGCGAAATAACCCAAAGGCCGCCCCGAGCCCAACGTTCTAGCGCCAGGGCCATGGCCGTCCCGCGCCCCAGCAGGAACTCGACGCGCGTCCTCTCCAGGCGAGCCTCCTTCACGTTCGAGAGCGCATCTCGCCCCGAGTCGGTCATCAGGTCAGACGGACGGAGACTCCGCCCAATCAACCACTTGGCCATTTCGCCATACTCACGAGGCGTTAGCGGCTGGTAGGCATCCTGCTTCTCGCCACCGAAGCGGCCGCACAGCAAGAGTACCGCTTCAGTGTCGTCGCTCAAGTCTTGTTTGTTCATTTCAAAGCCTTCATTTGGCCGCCGTCGTCGCTAAGGCAAACGGCAGTACTGCACTGACCCCAACCTGTCGCAGAAGCGCGGATGTGAGGGTGAGCGTCCAAGCCGAGTCCACAACATCGTCCACTAGCAGCACAGGTTCGGAGAAGCAAAGGTCTACGTCCACAGTGAATGCCCCGTCCAGGTTGTGGCACTGGTGATACCGGTTTTGCATCTGCTTCTGAGGCTCGGTCTCTCGCGTCTTTTGGACGGCACCACGGAAAGGGATGCCCATGGCATTGGCCAGGCGGCGTGCGAAGTCGTGAACCAACTCTGGGTGCCTGAGCGATGGAATACACGTGACCCAAGCGACTCTCGCTGCCTCTGACCAGCGATTCTTGATTAAGTCCACGGTTGCTTTGACGAGTTCGTCATCAAACCGGCCTGCAGCCTTTCCCTGGGCTACCAACGCGCCCCACACTGGTTCGCCCCACCGAGAAAGCACTCGCCCATCTTGACCACGGAGATTATGAGGAATATTCAGCCCACGCCATCTGAACTGTCCGGCGTAATCCCCCAGAGCGGATAACTCCCACTGCTTCTTCAATTGAAGGGACATCTCGCTGTGGCGGATGAAGCGGCGCGCCTCGATTAGGGTAGAACGCTCCCTCTCGACGGAAAGTACCGGCTGCTGCAAGCAGACCGAACAACGACCGCAGGGTCCGCTGGTGGCGTCATCAAGCGCTGAGGCCAGAAACTGCATGGAGCACCGGCGATTCGCAATGTACTCCTGCATTTGCCCCCACTCCAGCTCGCGCTGCCTAGTCAAATGGGCGATACGCTCGCGGTCCATAGTGAATGGGTTCGGCGTCCGGAACCACTCGCCGTCAATGCGCACAACAGGCGACCGGGGTTCAACCACTAGCAATTTTAGGACCTTCTCAATCTGCGATGACCGAAGGTTTACCCGACGCTCGATGTCACGCGCACGCATACCGTCCTCGGCCTCTTCGAGCGCGTTCAGGATACGTTCCACCTGCCACTCAGGCGGAAAGGCAGCCTCGCGAAAGAACTCGTTGATGTCGCTGTCTTCCTCCCCAGAGAGCAAGACACCGTACGCAAGGGGTATCGCGCGGCCCGCGCGGCCGACCTGCTGGTAATACGCGACGACGTTACCAGGCGTCTGGAAGTGAATGACGAACGTGAGGTCAGGCTTGTCGTACCCCATACCCAAGGCTGTCGTTGCGACGAGGCATTTCAATTGGTTTTCCGAAAGTGACTGTTCCAGGCGCTCCCGATCGGAACCCTCAATTTCGGAGTGGTACGCATGAGCGTCGATGTCGTTCTGTCGCAACCAAACCGCAACACGTTCGGCATCTCGGGTCGTGAGCGTGTAAACAATGCCGCTACCGGGAAGCTCTGGAATCCTGTCGGCCAGCCACGCCAACCGGTCCGCCGCGCTGGGCATTTGAATGACCTGTAAAGCTAGACTGTCTCGCATTAAGGGGCCACGCTGAATTTGAACGTTTCCGCCAAGCTGGGTCCCTACATCATGTTCCACCCTGCGGTTCGCTGTGGCGGTGGTCGCCAGCACCGCGATGTTGGCGGGGAGACGTGCCAACACCTGACCGATGCGCCGATAGTCCGGCCGGAAGTCATGCCCCCAGTCCGAAATGCAGTGAGCCTCGTCGATAACCAGCAGGCCGATTCGAGCGGCAATGGGTTGCAAGGTTCCAGCTACGAACTCGTCGTTGGCCAGTCGCTCTGGCGAAATCAGCAGGAGGTCAACATGGTCGGCCAGTAATTCGTGGCGCACATGACCCCAGTCTTCCTGGTTCGTCGAGTTGACCGTCAGGGCCCTGAGCCCGAGCTACAACGGCGAGATGATGAGCGTGACCCCTGCACCTTGGGCGCGCATCAGCTTTGCCGACACGAAATACACCATGCTCTTGCCCCAGCCCGTTCGCTGGACGCACAGCACCTTGCCGCGCTGGTTTACGATGTGGTCGATGGCCTCCCACTGACCATCACGAAAGTGGACACCTCCACCCCCCCGGCCGGCCATGGCAACCCTCAGAAGCCTTAGCGCGTCTTCATGCGTCACGGTAGCCACTAGAGAATTCCTCTGCCGGTCTCGGCCTTAAGAAGCGCGGCCAGTTGGGAGCCGGACTTCAATTTTTCGATGAACGAACAGCCTTGGCCATTCGGCTGCCAATGTGGGCAGGCAAGGAAATACGCGTCCAGCAACCCGCTGGGGTTGCTTTTCTTGCGCAACACCATGTTCTCACCGTGCACGGGGCAGGTCGCGAGCTCGACGCCGCATTTGCGGGCGGCGAGGTCGGACCGCAAGTCGTTCACTCTCGAAATGACAATCTGCGATGTGCCGGGGTCTTCAAGGATGATGCCAAACTCTTCCGCGGTGACGCTGAACTCTGGCGCAGACGTATCGGCCATTAGTGCGTAATCCGTGCGCTGCAAAGGCTCCGTGCGATTGCATGCCTTGCCGTTGCCCATCGGCACGTACCACCCCGTGCATCCCCAATAGAAATCTTGGGGCCCTGCCACGCTTAGGTCGCGTCTCCATTGCAGCTTCATCTGCCGCCCGCAAGAGCACTTCTTGTTCAGCGTGTCCGCGAAGGCGTTGTATTGCAGGACGTGCGTGGTCTCCAGGTCGACATCGACCTTCTTGAGCATGGCTTCCGAGTCCAGAATCCTTTCAGCTGCCTTCACTTCCTTTGCTTGGTTCAGGGCGCCCCGCAACTCGTCTCGCTCTTCGCGCAACGCCTGCCAGCGTCGGCGCTCCTGGTCAGACAGTCCTCCTCCACTCATGCCCCGGTTCCGCAGATGCATGATTTCATCGTTGACCTCACGCAGGTGCTCTTGATTTCGACGCGACTCCGCTGCGGCCACTTCCTTCACAGGCCCACCACTCCCAACAAAGGAGTCATACACGGAGCGAACGGTATCGACCACCACTGAGACGACCTCGGTCACCACCCCGAACAGGGTTCCCAAGCCGTTCGCAAGCCAGCTGAAAAAGCTCATCTAAACCCCTTGCAAAATATGCGCTCTTGCTGAAGCAGGCGCAGCGCGAGCAGCCTCCCTCGGTGCGCTTCGTACGATGTTGCGATGGCCGCTTGGTTGATGGTTTTGTCAAACATCAGGCCACCCGCGATGGCCGCGGGAATCGACAGCAGCCCCCCGTCCAGGGCGTACACCGCCGCGCCAATGCTCTGCGTCACAACGATGCGTTGGCTGCGCCGCGCCAAGGCCATCTTGAACGCGTCCATCGACTGTTGCCCAACCCAAAGCCGATGTTCCTCGTACAAAACCATCGCCGCCAACGGCAGCAGCGGATGGAAGTGGTCCAGGAAGGTTTCGGTGAGAGAGACGTCTAAGGTATCCACGCCCATCTCGACATGGGCCCGCAACTCCTCGTCGGTGATGCCGCTGTCGAGCGCCAGGCCGCTGTTGGCCACTTCGTCGGTGGCCAGTATCTGAATGTCGGGGTAGCGCTCCAAGGCTGAGCGGATGTAACTCACGCTGTCGGTGGCCTTGAGTTGCAGGTACTCCACCACATCGCCGTGCTCGTCGACGATGCGCAGGTCCCAGCCTGGCTGGGTCATGGACTCAGCCAGCATCGCCTGTTGCCCAGGCTCCAGAAGCAAAGGACCCACCTGCTGACCTTGGTTCAATTTCTCTACCACCAGGTACTCGAAGTACTTGCCCTTGGCCGTATTGACGGCGCCTTGCAGAGCATCCCCATCGATCGCGAACAGCCGGTCGTCTGACATCGATGGGTTGGTGTCGTGAATCGCTTTTAACAGCAAAGGGTCAAGGTCCTGTGGCCCGTCTCCAATTGAAAAATGAACAGAGGCTGCGGCCACTATGATGTCCAGCAGGGACTCCCTATTCGCCTTCAGGTATCGGCGAAAGGCGTTGTGAAAAGCTTCGCCCGCCGGCAAGACACCTGCACGCGCGTACTTGCTTGCGAGAGAGTTGAGGCGACTGGAGTTCATCACGGTCTGCGCAAGCTGGCGACCTCGGCCTTGAGTCGCTGCAGGTCAGCGACCCAACCGGATGCCGAGATACCCTCCGGCTCCAGGCCTAACCCCTCTTCGATGCGGGCGATGCGACGCTCCAGCCCCTGGGCAAACTGGTCCATCCCACCGAGCACTTCTTCCACCATCAGCAAGTGCTGTTCCATTTGCGCCCGAAGGTCCTTTTGAGTGACCGCTTCAAACATGGGTTGACTCCTTGGCTTGGCGGGCGGCTTCCCTTGCTTTGCGGGTTGGATTTCCCAGCACGTTGCTGTCGACAACGGCCGATACATATTCAGTACGTGTCGCTTGGGGCGAGATGTTCG
>APMI01010259.1_pt1 | contig 11628 bp, 8 predicted proteins | sample 667938 | NCBI WGS metagenome assembly APMI01 (sample SAMN01084076, study PRJNA167559) | wastewater metagenome | biome: Wastewater | place: Denmark: Ejby Moelle, Odense | collected 2011-11-28 | reverse complement strand
GATCTAGATGGTGATGATGAAGAAACCATAGCAAATGAAGCTACAAAAGTAGTAGAAGAAGCTTTTAAATGGTGTGATGAAGAATTAGCAAAATACGATGACGAAGACGATGAATAAATACTAATCCCGATTTTTTCGGGATTTTTTATTTTTAAATCTTATGTCTTATCTGCTACTAAATAGAGATTTTTTTAAATATTATCTCTATTTTTGCGTTTAAATTGAAGGCTTAAATTCAAAATCGCAATTCATTAAAATATGTCTCTAGAAATTATCAATCTAACGAAAAAATTCAAAGAACAAACCGCTCTGAATAACGTTAATATCCAAATCAATAAAAATGAAATCATAGGTCTTCTAGGACCTAATGGTGCTGGAAAATCTACGCTCATGAAGTCTATAGTTGGTGCCATAAAAATAGATGAAGGAAACATATTATTTAACGGAAAAGACATTACAGAAAACGAAATTTACACTAAAAAGAAAATAGGATTTTTGCCAGAAAACAATCCTCTCTATCAAGAAATGTATGTAAAAGAATACTTGCAATTTGTAGCAAATATTCATCAAGTTTCTTCGGAAAAAGTAGAAGAAATTATAGATTTGGTAGGAATTACTCCAGAAAAAACTAAGAAAATTTCTCAACTTTCTAAGGGCTACAAACAGAGAGTAGGTTTGGCACAAGCTATTCTACACGCTCCAGATTTATTAATTCTAGACGAACCTACCAACGGACTAGACCCTAATCAAATTATAGAAATTAGAAATGTGATTAAAGAGATTGGTAAAGAAAAGACGGTAATTCTCTCTACACATATTATGCAAGAGGTAGAGGCACTCTGTACAAGAGTTATCCTAATACACCAAGGAAACATAGTACAAGACTCTGATATTGAAAACTTTAAAGGAAAATTCCAAAGCTTAGAAGAAGCTTTTTCAAGCTATACACATTCTTCCTAGGATTTATTTTTTCTACTCGCAAATTTCAGCATTTTTACACTGTCTTGTCTAAAGAGTAATACTCCAATAGAAATACCTATTGCAAGTGTAAATAGTAAAGATGCAGTAAGTACAAAATAATGAACTGTATTTTCTAAATCTTGTGTAGTTCTAGACAAACCGCTTTCATCTGTAAGTTTTATAAAACCAAGCATCGTTCTATATGCATACAAACCCGGAATCATTGTAATACAAGCTGGCATTGTAAAAACTACTGGTGGTGTGTGTACTCTATGTGCCAAAATAATTCCTAAAAGACCAATAAGTACAGTTCCTGAGAGTGTAGAAGTAATTAAACCTAATCCTATTCCCTCGTGCAATAAGAACTTCAAAGAATGCCCCAAACTACCTAGCAAACCAGCAATTAGTAATACTTTTTTTGGTGTGTTAAATAAACTTGCAAATCCTATTGCTACAAAAAATGCAAAGAAAAAATCCTTTAAAAAGTGAAGAAATAGTTCCATTTTACTTAAAAATTATTAATTCCGAAAATCAAAATACTGATAGCCATGCCTACTGCAATGCAAAGAAGTATGAAACCAGCATGGAAACCTCTTGCAATCCCTGTGGTTACATAACCTTCTATAAAATCTATAACACCATTTACCAATGGTACACCAGGAATAAGATATAAAACTCCGGTTGCTAAAGCCTTTTCTGGCACTGCTCCTAAGCCAAAATATACATTAAAAGAACATATAAAACACGTTACAAAAGATGCCAGAATAATAGCAATCATAAGATTGAATTTCTTTTTCACCATTTCTTGTCTTACAAAAAGGCCTAAAAAAGAACCTACCAAAGAAAAAGCAGCATCTATATAGTTTCCGCCTGATAAAATACATAGTGATGCACAGGCAAAAGATACTAAAATAAGGGTTTGATATCTATTATGATGTTTAATTTTTTTGATCTCTTCGAATTCTTGCTGTATTTCATCATATCCCAAACCATCACTCACCGCACGCCAAGAAAGCAAACTAGTTTCCGTTAAAACTCCGAAATGTACACCGTGAGAAGATAATCTTTTATAATGAGTAGCTTTTTCGGAAGGATTACTCCTCATTTTAGTAGTGAGAATAATCCCATTAAATGAGAAAAAAGACTCTATTTCTACGCCCAAAACATCAGCAATTCTCTTTATATTCCTATCAATTCTGCCACAATTAGCACCAGAAATCATCAAGGTAGAACCTATGTCTAGAAGCAGTTCATTGTATTTTTCAATCAGCGGTTTATCAGTCAACTCTATATCCATAGTTATGTTTTCTGGGTGCAAATTTACAAAATACTCTATTCTCTGCATTGTAAATTCACCTATTATAAATCATATAAGATTAATAAGAATAGATGCAGCCAATTCAAATTAATTTTTATAAACCAATAAAATTAAGCATTATTTCTCGCAATCACATTTTTGTCTTGCTCTTCTGGTAAGAGCATTATCCCAAAACGGATAAATTTTAAGTCCCAAATAAATATCAAAAGAATTAAGCTCTTTTTGTTTGAAAAACACTGGCAAAATATTATCACTCCCTATAAAAATAGGTCCAAATCTGAGATACCCTCCAAACTGAGGTTTTTTGTACTCAAACATAGAAAACTGTGCTGCATAAGTCAATAAACGATTGGTCTTGGCAAAATTGATGTACAAAAGATTAGGTGATTTAAAAGCGTTTTCAGACAATGGTAATCTTTGGGTAATTCCAAAAGTTAGATATCTGTTTTTCAACAAATTACCACTATACGAAAGGTGTAATGCAGTAGGAAGTGCTACTTTAAAATCTGTAGCCTGTAGAGAAATATTAGGATTTCCATAAACATGAGTGCTTAATTCTTTTAAAAAATCTGAAATACTATTCACATTCTGAAAATCGGTATTTTGATTTACCAAAAAAGAAGAACCTTGGAACAGATGCGTCTCTCCCTTCACTTTTATAAAGCCAATATCGGTAACAGAAAAAGCTATTTTCTGAAAATATTCTCCATTTTCTTTGTCATAATTACCATAATCTACATAAGTAAAACCTACATCACCACCTATAGAACTGCCATTATTCTTAGGTTCATACGTATTATTATCAAAATTATAAGAAGTGGTATACAGCGCTTCTGCATTGTAATTGCTAAAGCGTAATGAATTTGTGGTTTTATCATAATCAATGGTAAAAACATCTTTTTCTCTTACGAAAGCAGCATCCCAAACTTTAGATTGTTTCAGGGTAATCCCAAAATTAAATTCTGAAGATTTAGTCTGAAAAAAAGATTTAGAAACAAAAAAATTATTCTCTTGTAAAGTAGCTACACTGGCAGAAAATGGTTGAAAAAATCTGCTATAAGAGATTTGATTCACAAAATTATCATGTTTATATTGATTATCTAAACCAAAAGAGTTTCCAAAAGTTCTAAGTCTGGTATAAAAACCTGCCGCAAATTCATGGTCTTTAATCTTAAATTTAAGGGCGACTGCAGGTCCTAAAACATCTCCTTGAAAATGACCATCAAAACGTCTATAATCTCCAAAACCGATGGTATTTTTAGGCAAATCAGACTGATTAGCGGTATTATTAATAGTCAAATTATCTGCTCCAGAAAGACCTAAAAGGCTTTGTTTAGAAATAAATCCATAATTATTATGTATAAAAGCATCTACAGAAACCAAATTGACTTCCCAAGGATTAGAGTTTTGCAAAAAAGCAGATGGATTGCCCACCAAAGCATTGGTATAGATAAACACATCATTTTTGACCCCAATATTTACTTGTGAAAAAAAGAACTGTGTATAAAAAAGAAAAAATAAGTGAAATTTTTTCATAACAAAAACTACCGATAGATGAAGAACGTAAATTTCGGAAAAAAATTTCAAAAAAAATTCTCACTCTAATAAAAGAGTGAGAATCTTCAAAATAAACTATTAAAACAAAACTATGAAATAAAGAATTTTGCATTAAATGCTCAATTCTTATTTCCATTTTATTAATCTAAATGCTTCGGTGTATAACCGTCTTCACTTAGTTCTTTGTGTACATAATCTGCTTTCATCTCAGATTCATAATCAATCTTCTCATGTTTGCCCATTTTCACTAAAACAGAATCAAACAATGAATATACAATAGGTACAATAATTAACGTAAGGAATAATGATGAAGTTAAACCACCAATAATTACCCAAGCAAGCCCTTTGTTCATCTCTGCACCTGCTCCGTTTGCTAAAGCAATTGGTAACATACCAAAAATCATTGCAATTGTAGTCATTAAAATAGGACGAAGACGAGCATGGTTTGCCTGAACTAGTGCATCGTGTGTATTAACTCCTGCTGCTTTTCTAGCATTTGTAAAATCAACAATTAAAATTGCATTCTTTGCTACCAAACCAATCAACATAATCATTCCTAACATCGTGAAAATATTAAGTGAATTGCCTGTAAGTGCTAAAATTAGCATTACCCCAATCATCGCCAACGGAATTGAAAATAATACTACAAATGGATATACAAATGAGTCGTATAATGAAACCATTACCAAATAAACTAAGATAATAGCCGCAAATAAGGCAATACCTAATGTACCGAAACCTTCTTGTTGGTTTTCCATATCACCACTCCAGATGTAATCTACACCAGCAGGTTTATCTTTGCTATCCATAAATTGATTTGCCCATTCATTTGCAACATCTCCTACAGGTCTTCCTACCGCTTTAGCTTTTACTTTTACAGACGGAGATTTGTCTCTACGTTCTAATAAGCTAGGTCCAGAGCCCATTTTAACGTCGGCAAACTGACTTAAACGAACTTGATGTCCTTGAGTATTGGTAAAAATAAGATTTTTTACATCTTCAATAGATTTTCTGCTATTATCTGCAAAACGAATGTTAATATCATACTCATATTCTCCTGCTTTGAATTTCCCATCTGTATTACCATTAAATGCTGTTTGCATTGCTTGTCCTACACTAGAAAGATTTAAGCCCAAAGAAGCCATTTTATCTCTATCTATATTTACCTGAACTTCTGGATTACCTGTATCTGTAGATAATTCTGCATCTACCGCACCCGGAACTTTTTTTAATAAATTTAAAAGTCTTGTTGCTTCTTTTACAGCTGTAACATTATCTGGAGCTGTAACTACCATTTCGATAGGAGCATTTTCTGCACCCATTATACCAATTGGAGCTGTTTTAAATTCAACTCCTGTAAATTTTTCTTCTAAAGCTCTTTTTACTTTTGCAGATTTAATATCTGTGCTTTCAGAACGCTCAGATTTATCCGTAAGATTCACCTGAACTTCCGATTGATATGTGGTAGCCTGCGCTCCTCCAAAACCTGTAGATTGCTGACCAACGGTAGTAATTAAATCTACAACATCTTTATCTTTTCTTAAGAATTTTTCAACTTCTAAAGTAATTTGGTTTGTTTTTTCGATTGTTGCATCTTTTGGCAATTCCATTTGAACCAAGAATTGTCCACGATCTATTTTTGGGAAGAATTCACCACCAATATACCCAAATTTCACTAACATGAAAGACAAAATCAAAACAACAAAAGTAACGGCAACCGTAAATACTCTTCTGAAAGTAGTTCTGAGAGACCATTCTAACAAACCTGTAATCCAATGTGTAAAGTTATCTAATTGCTTTTCGAACCAAAGAATGAATTTTTCGAATGCATTTTTGCCAGTAAGATGTTGCAATTTCCCAAATCTTGATGACAACCAAGGGATAATTGTAAAAGAAGCCAACAATGATAATAATGTTGCAATAACCACCGTTACACAGAATTGTGCCAAAATATTAGCTACAAGACCTGTACTCATAGCAATTGGTAAGAATACGACTACGATTACCAAAGTAATAGCAGCTACAGTAAAACCAATTTCTGCGGCACCATCATAAGCTGCTCTAATCTTACTTTTACCCATTTCCATGTGACGATAAATGTTCTCCAGAACCACAATTGCGTCATCTACCAAAATTCCCACAACTAAAGAAAGTCCTAATAAACTCATCAAGTTTAAGGTATATCCCATTAGATACATCCCAATGAAAGCTGCAATTAATGAAGCGGGAATAGAAACCATTACAATAAATGCATTTCTAACACTATGCAAGAACAATAGCATTACAATTGCAACAAGAAAAATTGCTAAAAATAAATCAAAAATAACATGGTCTGCAGATTCTAATGTAAAATCTGTAGTATCGTTTACTACTTTTAATTTTACACCTTGAAGTTTATATCCATCTTCCACTGTTTTTATGGTTTCTTGAATGCTTTCCGAAACCGCTACAGCATTAGCATCAGATTGTTTTTTAACCTGCATTAAAATAGTAGGAAACTGGTTGAATCTAGCTAATTTTTCAACATCTTTTTGAGCATCAAAAACAGTTGCTACGTCAGAAAGACGAATCTGAGCTCCATTTTTATTAGAAACCACAAGGTTACTCATTTCCGCTACAGACTTATATTTACCAGATAATCTAATAGTAGATTTATTAACTCTAGTTTTTAAACTACCTGTAGGAAAATCTAAGTTTGAAGTAAGGATTGCTTGTTGCACTTCGCCAATAGAAAGTCCGTAACCTTGTAATTTTTTATCATCAATATTTACCTGAATTTCTCTCTCTTGTCCACCAACAAGATCAACTTGCGCTACACCATTTACACGAGAAAAAATAGGTTCTATTTTTTTATCTAAAAGATCATAAAGTTCTTTATTATTTAACTTATCAGAAGAAATACTCATGGTGATAATAGGCATATCATCCAAAGAGAATTTATTAAGAGAAGGCGCATCTACATCATCTGGAAGGTCAGCCAAAATAGCATTTACCTTACGCTGTGCATCATTAAGCGCATAATCTACATCTGCACCATTATTAAGCTGAACCATAATAACAGACAAACTTTCGTACGAAGATGATTCTACTTTTTTTACGTTTTCTAAAGAACCTACAGCATCTTCAATTTTTCGGGTAACAGATGTTTCTACTTCACTAGGAGAAGCTCCTGGATAAACAGTAGAAATGGTTACCATATTGGTTTCAAATTTTGGAATGAGCTCGTATCCCATCAAAGAATAGCTCAAAAGTCCTCCTAGCGTTAGCAATGTAAATAATACAATAACCAACGATGGTCTTTTAATCGATATTTCTGCTAACTTCATACTATTTTATGATATTAATTTTAGAACCATTATCTAGGTTAATTTGTCCACTGGTAATCACTTGGTCTCCATTTTTAAGACCATTTAGGATTTGAACTTTATCGCCGTACACTTTTCCAGGTGTTACTTTAATTAATTTAGCAACTCCGTTTTGAGCTACAAAAATTTGCCCAGAACTTACTCCGTTTACAAAAGCTGTAGCTGGTACAATTAACATATTCTGAGTTTCGACACCATTGTTTGTCTGGAAAATCGCAGTAGCATACATCCCAGCTTTTAAGTTTCCTCTGTTTTGAACTTCAATTTCTACAGGAAAATTAAGTGAAGCATCACTTTTTGGCGCAATAAATGTAATTCTACCACTGAAAGAATCTTCTGGTAAAACATTTACATTAATAGCAACTTGCTGTCCTAATTGGATTTTTCCAACCTGACTTTCATCAACTAAAACAGAAAGTTTTAAACTGTTTATATTTACAATCTCGAACATTGCAGTTCCCGGAGAAACTACCGTTCCTGGTTCTACCATTTTTTTATTAATAGTTCCACTAATTCCTGCTCTTATGTTGGTATCACTAATTCTAACGCTTTGAGCTCTTACAGCAGCCTGAGCATTTTTAAGTTGCAATCTTGAATTATCTAATTGCTGCTTAGTAACACCACCAGTTTTATAGGCATTTTCGTAACGTTGATTGTCTATAATAGCGTTTTGCAAGTTGTTCTGAGCCTGAGAAACATCTACATCTATAGCATCTCTTTTGATGGTTGCCAAAGTTTGACCAACAACTACTCTAGAACCTTCTTTTACCAAAACATTTACAATTTTACCAGAAATTTCAGAAGATTGATTCATCTCTTGCTTCGGAAGAAAAGTTCCATTTGCTGTATAATCTGTATTAATGCTTTCGTATTGAACCGTAACAACATTTACGTTAATTTTATCAACTTCTTTTGCTACTTCCGCTACCTCAGCCTCTTGTTTACTCTTATTACTTGAGATTTTATAAGCAGCCAATCCTACTAAAACCGCTGCAATAACAATATATATTAAAGTTTTTTTCATTATAGTTTATTTTAAATAATTTTTAAGTTCTCCTTTTGATTTGTAGTATTGTACTTCGGCAATTTTATAATCTAGAATTGCTGTTGTGTAGTTATTTTTAGCTTGTACCAAGGAATTTTCGGCGTCTAACAAATCGGTAAGTGTTGCCAAACCATATTGATAGTTACTTTTTGTATCTGCTAAAACATCTTCTGCTAATTTCACATTAGCTTTTTGACTTTCTAAAGTTGCGAGGCTATTTTCAATTTGAGCTTTTGCGTTTTGATAAGCTTGGTCTAGCCCAAGTTTGGTATCTTTAATATCTATTTCGAGTTTATCAATATCAATTTGGTTTTGCTGAACTTTTGCTTTTGTAGCAAATCCATTAAAAATAGGAATATTAATACCCAATCCTATTGCAGAATAATCTGACCACATTACTCCTTTTGAACTTCCATTGGTTAAAGGAAATTTCTCTCCCATTCCTTGCCAATTATAATTAGCTGTTAGATTAACTGTAGGATAATAATTTGCGATGGTTGCTTTTTTCTGATATTCTAAAAGTTCTTTATTTTTTAATAAAACTTTTATTTCAGTCCTTTCATCAGTATTTACAGTATTATCTAAAAGATGTGGAGTTATTGCCATATCTTCTTGCACCAATTGTATTTTAGTTTCAATAGGCATTCCCATATAGAATTTCAAAGCATTTTCTGCTTGTGTAATTCCATTATTACTTTGTTTTATGTTAGTTTCTATGTTGGTAAGGTTAACATTAGTTCTATCTAAATCTATTTTTTTTGATAAACCGTTATCATACAAACTTTTAATTACATTTCTTACTTTCTCTGTACTGCTATAGCTGCTTTCTAAAGTTTTTTTCTGCTCTTGAGCAGTAAAAACCTGAAAATACGCGTTAGAAACTCTCTCAATAATCTGCTCTTCGGTAAGATTTGCATTCAATTGATAGAACTCTTTGGTAGACTTCGCTGCTTTTAAACCAATAAAAACCTGTTGATTAAAAAGTGCTTGTTGCAACTGAACTCCCGCCACAGCAACCCAAGGCTGTCCCATTTTGAAAGTTTGCCCTCCAAGTGCAATTTCTTGGATTATTGGGTTATATGTAATATTAGTATTCCCTGTTACTTTTGGTAACGCACCAGCTTTTGCTTCTAGAATTTTTGCATCTGCATTGGTAATATCAAGCTTAGCTTTCAAGGCATCTGCTTTATTTTGCAAAGCAAATTCTATAGCCTGTTTTAAGGTAACACTCTGCTGAGAGTACACTAAAGTACTAGCAACAGAAAAAATACCTAAAGCTAATTTTTTCCACTTTATCATTTTAAATGTCATAATTTATTTTTAACTTTTTAGACGTTTGTTTACAATTTTTACTTTAATTTTTTTTCTATTTTTTTAAGACTCCGAAAATCTCCCTTAATAAATCTCTTGCTTCATTATTTAAATATTATTGTATTGATATTTTTCTTTTAATTCATTTAGTCTTTGTTTGCCTTCATCCGTAACTATTGCATCTAAGTATAATAATTTCATAGCCACAGAAAGACTTTTCTTATCAGTCTCTCCTGTAAAAAGTGGAGAAACATCTGCTGAAAAAAATAAGGTAATTAAAAATTTAATGTATAAATCTATTGAAACATCCTCCCTGAAATAACCAATTTCAACACCTTTTTTATAATCTTCTTTTAAAATTTTAATAATCCTTACAGATACAGAAACTTGGTTAGAATGAAAAATATCTGGATAATACTTTAGCAATTGTATCACAAAAATATTTTTCTCTTTACAGGTAATTTCATCCATTCTAGCACCAGAAACAAGAAGAGATTCTATAGGGCAATCATATTCTTCTCTCACTTTATAAACTTCATTTAAGCCTTCTTCTGATATAAAATCTAAAACATCATAAATTAAATCTTCTTTATGACTATATTTCTGATACAAACTTTTCTTAGAGATAGAAAACTCTTTTGCAATATCGTCCATTGTTAATGTTTTCACGCCATATATATGAAACATCGCAAACAATTTTTCTAAAAAATATTTTTTATCATCCATAATCGGGTACAAATATACAAAAGAAAACTTAAAAACAAAAAAAGTTTCCAAGTTTTTAAGTTTATTTTTTTTATTCCTAAAAATCACTTTAGATTAGAAACAAAAAAACCGAGAAATTTCTCGGTTTCGTGTTAATTTAAATAAATTTCAAATTTCCCAAAATCACTTATCTTTTCGATCAATTGGTAATTAATATTGATGCTTTGCTGCATTGCTCTAGCTTCAACAAAACTATTATCTAAAGGATTTTTAAGAAAAACATTCAATTTATGTTCGCCTTTTTCCGTCAATAACTGGGTTTTGAAAAATTCTAAATCCGTTTTGTTCAATTCATTGATAGGAATCACCAAAGAAAGTGATTTTGCATACTTTTCAAAAGCATCTTTTAAGTCTAAAATATCTGTAACATTGGTAAAAACTCTACCTTCAGAACCATGCGTAAACTTCATTTTCACAATTACAAAACGATCTTTAGCAATTTTTTCGCGGAGTTTCATATAATCTCTATCTCCCAATCTGAAACTGTAACTTCCTGTGTAATCTTCTAAAGTTAGGAAACATATTTTCTCACCAGAATTTCTTCCATCACGCAAAACCATTTCCGTAATCAAACCAGAAACCGTGTATTCTCTTGCATTATCAAACTGTTTTTGTCTTTCTTTCCAATCTTTTGCAGGTTCAAAAAGACTTCCCGCAGGAAACAATTGTTCTTTAAAAGCATCAATTTCATCCAAATTCAAGAAATTAAAATTTCCTTTCGGTTCAGCTTTTTTTAGATGAGTTTCTTCTACCAAATCTTCATCTTCTGAAACTTCTAAAGTCAAGTCCACTTCTTCTTCATCTGTTTCATCATCCAAAATTTTAGAAGCAATGTCGTTTTGATGCTCTAAATCATCTTTCTTTTTGTCATCTAAAACAAAATTTCTAGAAAATTCTCCATTCACAAACTGATACTGGAATTTATATTCATCTAAAGGATGCGCCGAAAGATAGAAACCGATAATCTCTTTCTCACGATTGAGTTTATGCATATTTTGCCATTCTGCACAAGGCAAAAGTTTCGGTCTTTCGATTTGAACCTCATCTGCAAAATCAGCAAAAAGCGAATTTTCCACCGAATTTTTATTATCTTGAAACGATTGTCCGTAACGCAAAAGCTTTTCTATATTGGTTCTTCCTGCATTGTCCACATCAAAATATTGAGCTCTGTGGTATGAATCTAATTCATCAAAAGCACCGGCAATCACCAAACTTTCCACCACTCTTTTATTGACTTGCGAAGAAGGCATTCTTTCAAAAAAATCATAAATATTGGTAAATCTTCCGTTTTGTCTTTCCAAATAAAT
>APMI01016139.1_pt1 | contig 11632 bp, 15 predicted proteins | sample 667938 | NCBI WGS metagenome assembly APMI01 (sample SAMN01084076, study PRJNA167559) | wastewater metagenome | biome: Wastewater | place: Denmark: Ejby Moelle, Odense | collected 2011-11-28 | reverse complement strand
CCGCGGCCCGAATCCTGTTTCAGGGCCGTTAGCTCAGTCGGTTAGAGCAGGCGACTCATAATAGGCGGTTCAGTACGAGTTTTATGCAGCAAAAACAAGCGCTTACACGGCGCCACACAAAGCCGAGTAAGCGCTAGTGTAAGCAGTCAGTTTTAAGGGCCTCTAGCTCATGCTTGGTTAGAGCAGCGGACTCATAATCCGTTGGTGCCGGGTTCGACTCCCGGGGGGCCCACCAACAAAAAGCCCCATTCCATGCAGGTTTGGGGCTTTTTCTTGTCCAGCTTGCAGGGCTTCGACCCTGCTTACATGGCTCGAAAATCCGCTTACTTGGGCGCTTTGGCTTGTCGGCCAGCAATACCGCTGAACTTCCGCCACTGGTACAGCTCGATCTGCGCATTGTTGAGGTTCCACCCCTTCGCCTCCGCGACCGGCTTCAAGTCCTTGGGCATGCAGTTCCCGTTCTCGTCCAGCCACTCCCACACGGCGGCGCACAGTCCGCCCGGTGCAGGACGCTTCACCCCGTTCTGCTCGACGCGGACGATCTTGGGCTTCGGCTCCTTCTTCGGCTTGCCTGTGGTCACCACAGCGTCAGCCGGTGCGTCTGCTTGGTACTCGGGCGCGTCAGGGTTCTGCGCCTCGTCGCGCTCCTGCTCCATCGCTTCGAGCGCTTCGCCTTCGCTGGTGTCCTCGGTGTAGGTGTAGCGCGTGCCTTCGTCCGTCTGCACTTCGTTGATCTGTACCAGTTCCGGGTCAAGGCCCGCCTTCTTCGCTGCGGCTTTAGCACCCTTGGCGCTTGCGTAGGTCTTCGCTTCCATCGTCGTTCTCCTGTCGGTTAAGTTGCGGTAGTGCTATTGCAGGACAGGTCTCGGAGAAGCGGCAACGACTATTTCGGGCTTGCCGACAAAAATGTTTTTATCGAGTCCGCGAGGGCCGATAAACGACAACGGATGCCAGCGGCACCCGTCGAAGGTCAGGCCTGACGGGTAGGAGCGCCCCGTTCCTGACTGCGGAGGTTTGATTTACGAGGGACTCACCGCTATGCCTCGGCGCAGCTTCTCCGGGACTGCGCGCCACTGCACCGCTGACGACGATAAGGGCGGTGCAGGGTTTTTCAGATGCCGTCGTCGTCTTGCCTGCTCCTGCATCCTTGCCGGTTCGGTTGCGGGGTACAGAGACGCAAGCGCTGCACGTCTTCCGACCAGAAAAGCTGACCACACCGCATGCACTTCCTCCAGCCGACATAGCGCACCACGCGCGGCGGCTTGTGGTCAGCATCAAGCACGGGTTCGCGCCGCGCTCCGTCGTCCTGCGGCCACATGCGAGGCTCAACGAAGCCTTGGAAATTCGGCTTCATCGCAGCAACCCCCAGCCAGCAGTCCCGGCGCGTGCGGTGCCGTCGTCGATCCAGTTCAACACGCAATGCCGCACCACAGGGCCATCGACCGGGCACATGCGACCGTCAGCAATGGCAGCGCCGAGCATGTCACTGACCCAGCCTCGCATCTCGTCGGTCGCACCCCGCGAGCGCTCCAGCTTGCGCACACGGTCAAGCAGTCCCTTGGCGCTACCGATGCCCATGTGGTTACTCCCGCACCTCGCGCAGCGCTGCGCCCAGCTTGAAAGCGCGGAGCAGGTTCAGCGCGTCGCTGGTCTCGCGCGCTGCATGCGCCTCGATGCGCCGTTGCTGAATCTGGCGCAACTCGTCGGGCGTGATGCCGTACTTGACCGGGCGGTTCTCGTGGTCGAGGTTGTCGTTCTTCATTGGAGCGTTCCTTTCATCGGGCCGATTGCTTGCAACAGGCGCGCGGCCTGATAGCGCACTGCCGGGTCGTCACATTTCAAAATCGCCTCGTAGCAGACATTGACGATCAGCTTGAGGTCGGCTTGCCCCTGTGGTGTGTCTATCGGGCGTTCGATCTTTGGCCGACCCCAGCCGTAAAAGGGAATGCTGTCGGTGTCGTAGATGCTCATGCTTGTTTCTCCTCCAGCGCGATGAGGCGCGCCTCCAGTTCATCAACCTGTTTCAGCCCAGCGAATGCCGTGATGCAGTTGATAAGAAGCTGGCCGGTTTCCGGGTCGATGCTCCCCTCTGCAACGGCGGTCATGATCTGCTGCGCCTGTGTGGTCAGCGGCGCGTCCGGGGTCAGTTCAAACGTCACCTTTTCAGCGCGGGCACGGAGCGGAGGCGACAGACGTTGCAGAACGAGATTCGCCGCTTGCATGTCACCCGCCAGCGCTGCATCCATGACCACACGGGCCACCGCGCTGCCGTCCTTGGCAAACTCGTCAGCGATGACGTTCTTCTTGTTCCGCGACCCGACGGGCCTGCCGCGCGGGTTCCCGGACTGACCGGGTTGCCAGCCGCGCTGCCCCGCCGACGAAGCGTTGGCCTCTTGGTGCGCCTTCAGCCATTCAGGCGTTTGGGTTTCCGCCATGTTTGATTACCTCGACATCCTGTTGATTGCAGGGCTTTACAGGGCTCACTGACCGAATTTCAGCGCAGCCAGCGCCTTGTCATTCCCTTCGCGGAGCGCTTGCACGCGCCCCCAATCACTGCCCATAGCACGCTCAACCTGTCCCATCACGAGCGGGCCGACTTTTTCAACGTGAGCCTTAGCACTGCGAAGGGCGGTAAGACGGCCAACAACCTCGGGATGCTGAATCTCGTGGAGCTTGCGCGTGTAGTGCGTAACTTCGGCATCCATCAACCCGGACAGATAACCCGGGCCTCCGAGAATCGCCGTCAGCGTGGTCAGGTCTTTGCGAGCCAGCGCGTCCTCCAGGAACTTCTGGCGTTCCTCGGTCGGCATAGCGCGGACGTGGTTCCGAATCTCGGTGTTCAGCGTGCCCATGCCCGCCTTCTGTTGCAGGGGGCCGGTCAGCATCTCGTCCATCGACTTGATCTGCTGATCGAGGGTCTTGGATAACTTGTCGAACTTCGACAGAAGGCGCTGCTGTTGGCGGCCTGCGGTGTCGGATACAGCAAGCACCGCCTGCTCCGGCGTCCAAGCCTGATTCTTGGATGCCAAGTGCCGCGCATCGTGGAGCTTTCCGAGAGTCAGATAAGCGTCGTCCAGTGCTTCCATCACGGGGCCGAGATACGGCGCGCTGTCGTCGCTGTAGCCGTCAAGCTGCTTCACATTCTCGGAATGCAGGGACGGCGTGATACGGGCATCAATTTCGGTAGGCATGTGCAAACTCCTTTGATAAAAGGCGCGTAACTGGTACGCATTGCTTACATGCTGGGAAATTCTCCGAGAGGTCCGCAAGGAATATTTATTTAATACAACGGCTTACAGTTCTAGAACAAACAAAGAACAGGGAAACAGCAGTTACTCGTTCGGTATTTATGCGGGTGATAACCACATGCAGCGCGCAAGCGGGCCGCTACAGCGCACGGGCAGCGGTGGCCCGTACCCTTGGGGCGGCAGCGTGGTGATCGCGGCCTGTGCCGCCCCGTAGCGCCCCGCGTCGCTATTGGCAGCGGCAGCGCTCCGCGCGAAAATGGCGGGCGGGAGGACTCGCTATGAATGTTGTCGAGCAGGCGCTATTAAACTGGAAGAACTCGCTGCCGCAAGAGGTGCCCTTGGCGGGGCTGATCTCCATCAGTTCAACCGCTTACAAGTGGAAGGCTCTATATCGCGCCCGCATTCTTAGGGAGGTCGTTTTCTGGCGACTGCATGACCTGCTTGAGCAGTCGTTTTCGCTTCACCAGCAGGGGCACGCATTGGGCGCTCGCATCTTATTGCGCAGCGGGTTTGAGACATTGGCCACGTTGATCTATTTAAATCAACTAAAAGCGAATGTCGTGGATGGCACACTGAACTTCCACACGTTCAGCGATAAAACTTCGCTACTGCTCTTGGGCTCCCGAAACGACACGACGAAGCACAAATCCATCAACATCGTCACGGTTCTGGAGAAGTGCGACAAGAGGTATCCGGGCCTGATGGCGTTATATGCAGACCTCTGTGAGGCGGCTCATCCAAGTTACGAAGGCACCTGCTTCGGCTACTCATCAATTGATTTCGATAACCACATTACCGTCTTCAGGAATAAGTGGGTCGAGATGTACGCTGACAAACATCTTTCAGCGATGCAGCTTTGCATGGAAACCTTCGAGCATGAATACAACGAGGTTTCCGTTAGCGAGACTCGGCGCTTAGAAAAGTGGATTGAAGATCACGACGCGGAGCTTGAAGCTACCAAGTCAGCGGAATGAACTGACGATTAAGGCATTAAGAAAGAAAGTGCCGCCCACCCATGTAGCAAAACAGCAAACAGGGGATGGGTAAGTTAATGTCTTAATTTCTTAATTTTTACCCTTACCCCTTGCGCTGCAAGCACTTGCCGCTGACTCGCATAAAGACCGCACCCTTAAGCTAAGAGCGCGGTCGCCGGTCAGTTCAGCCCGGTAGCCGAAGGATGCGATACGCCTTGCCATGAAAGCCGTAGGACTCGACCAATACTGGCTTCTTCATCTCTTCGATTACGCCGTCGTCTTGCAGGCTGCGTAGGGTCAGGTCAAGGGCGCTGTTCTTCCCGGCTTTGTGGTTAGTGAAAGCTGGCAGCGTGGAGGCTCGAATCTGTAGGTAGGCACGCGGCACGATACTGGCGCGCTGCATCGGATCGGGGATCTTGTAGCTTGCCGGGGGAGCCTTGAGCAGATAGTCCCTCATGAACGCCACCAGCTTGCGCTCGCGTGCGCTGTCGTCGGTGCCAATATCGCCGTTCCGCTTTCGTGACTGGAATACCGCGATGTCCTGCCTGACAAGCGTCAGCGCCCACGCTGCATGCTCCATCTGGATTTGTGGGTACAGATAGTGATCGGCAACGGCAAGCAGGCAAGCCACCTTCAATGCCTTGAGATGCGCTCGGTTCCAGACCTGCCGCTCTGCCTCATCGTCGGTCGCATTCACGCTCTCGATGCACTGCAATTCAAACCGCTCCAGTTTCTCGTATGCGTTCGCCGACACTTCCACGACGCACGGGGGCGGCGTGTCGATAGGGGTCTGATACTTGATTGCCTGTCTCACAAGGTCTGCCCATTGCGCCAAGTCCTCGGGCGGTAGCGCGGGCGGCGGCTCCTTGTTCGGCAAGGGGCGTTCGCCATCGTATGAGACGACGAGGAAGCGCGACATAAAGCCATCCTCCATCATGTCCGGGGTCAAGCACTCAAAGAAGGTGCCGGGGGTCGTCTCGCCAAGGAAGGACAGCGCGGGCCACTCCACGCCGATCATGTTCTTATCAGCGTTGCTGTAGGTCTTCCCCTCAAGGTGGCGCTTGCCATAGGCGTTCGTCATCACCGTGCGGAACTGCTGCATCGGAGTATCCGTCGGGTTCGACATGCGTTTGAGCTTCCGCCCGAACTCCCCTTGCAGGTTGAGGAATCCGGGGTCTTGCAGAAGCTCCTTGTGCAGTGCCTCACCGCTCACATAGTCCTGGCTCCGCACGAAGCGACGCGCTGTCGGCACCGCCGCCAGTTCGATCAGCTTCGGAATACCCTCGTGAATACCATCCTTGCCGATGCCGCTACGTGCCACGAGGATCATGTAGAGCGCCAAGTCCTTGCCGGTGTGGGTACGGTAAGCACGTCCGCAGACCCCCGCCAGCAGCCCCAGCGTGGCAGTAATCGCCACCTCGCGGACAGGCGAATAGCTGCTGTCGTGAATAAACTGGGCAAGCCTGCCAGCGCGACCGGGCGGCCATGCAAGCGTGGGCGACTGCGCGGCGACTGGGGCCACGATCGGCACCGCGCCAGTGCTACCCCCTTGGCCTGCATGCTGGCCGTGCTGTAGCGGCTGCGCAGCCTGTGCGCGTAGCCACTTGTTCTCAGCCTCCTGCATGACCGCCGAAACGTCTGGCGGATTGATGAAGGTAATCTTGAAATCAAGCCATTCCTGGGAAATGTAGTCGCCCGGCATTTCATCTTGTATGACCGGGGACGGCTGTCCTACAGTGTGTTTGTCCATCAGTTGTTTCCTCTTCAAAGCCAGCCTGACCCGCTGGCTTTTTTCTTGATTGGCTTACGCATGCAGTTACACGGCGCGGGGCGGGCACGGTGAAACGCTTGCAGCGCTTGGGCGCACAAGTGGCTGAACATGCTTTACAGTGGAACTGGCTCGAACGAAACGCGGCGCGATTCCATGAATGCGTCGAGGTCGGCGACCTTGTAGAGGCACTTCTTCCCGGTCTTGTAGAAGGGCGGGCCTTTCTTCTGGCTGGCCCAGACGGTCAGAGTGTTGTAGGTGTTGCCGAGGTATTCGGCAGCCTCGCGGCGCGGAAGGCGGTCGGTAGGCTTCAAGGTGCTGTAGTCGGTCATTGTGGTGATCTCCGATCAGCCACCGACTACGCAAAATGAAAATGGGCAGTCGGTAGGCATCGGCACCTGTTTCCAGATACCCGATACCCGCCGCTGCCCATGCAGCTTCTCGTTACCAGTTCAACCGACCGAGGCCGGAAAAAGCATCACGCTTTGAAGTGGGAGGCGAAGCAATTTGTTAAGGCAACTTTAGCAAACTAAATGCGCTCATTGTTTGATAATTTGCGCGTCATCTATCCACTGCCATTTCTGCCCACGGAGGATTGGCAACCGCCGGGTTGAAACTAGCGGGTTGAAACTAGCGGGCGCTCCTGCAAGTGGGGACGGTGATACCCGATCCAACTGTTGCAGCCCTTCTGAGAACATTTGGCGAACCTCAATTTCGAGGCACCCCTTTACCATGGACAGCACATCATTGATGGATAGGCGTGAGTTATCGCTCTCACAATAGTGGCCTTCAAGCTCAATTGATGCGTGCTCAAGGCACTCTGCGATCTGGTCGATACTGAGAATGTTTTCGTTGTTGATGTTGAATCGCATGATGGAACTCCTACATGGCTCCACCGTCCGCCGAAAACAAAAAGGCCGGCAGACGATGGAACGTCAATGCCGGCCTGCTGGTGCAGACTATTCAGGACGCGCAACCCGCGCGTCAGGCGATCTGGTGCGATGACTCTACATCAACTTTTTGGGCATGTCTTTCATAATTTGATGCCGCCCGCGCCTGCTCCGTTATCCAGTCCGCGATGCGCTGCGCCTCGGGGCGCAGGTAGCGCAGGTCGCGCGTCTGCGTGTAGTGCTTGAGCGTGACGGACTGCGGCAAGTGATTCGTCAGAATCTCTGCCTTCCACATCTCGATGCCGCACTCGACAGCGATTGCAAGGAAAGTGCGGCGCATATCGTGATGATGGAGGTGCAGACCCGCTATCTTGCTGACCCGCTGCATGGTGCCGCGTGCGTCCTTCATGTGGGGAACCTTCGTACCCTTGCGCGAGGGGAACACGTACTCCTCACCCTTGCGGCGCGCTGCAAGACGAGCCTTGAGCAGCGCCACGAGCTGGGTGCTGGCTGGGATTTTCACCACGTTATGATTCTTCGTTTCCTCAAACGTGAAGCACGGCACTTCGTCGTCAAGGCGTACATGCTCCCAGCGTAGCGCCGCCCCCTCCCCGATGCGTGCGCCGCTCAAGATCAGGAACATGACAAGGTGAGCCGCCGTGTTGTCGTCCCTGTGGTAACGCTCGGTGTCGGCACGCTCCGTCAGCATATTCCAAACGCTGCCCACCTTCGGCAGCGGTATGAATTCTTCGCGCGCGGTCTCGGCATTCCAAGGCACGCTTTTGAACGCCTGCACCACGGGGTTGATGGGCAGGATTGGGTAAGTGCCGTCCGGTGCCACGTTCGTCTCACGCGCCCAATTGCAAAGCGCTCTGAGGTTGCGGAAGGCTTGGTTCGCGGTGATAGGGGCGGTGGCTGACAGTTCGCGGAAGCGCTTCACGCATGCCTCGCGCGTAATGTTGGCCACGGGCTTGTCTGCCCAGTCGCCGAATTGCTTGGTGACGCACTTCTCTATGTCTGACTTGCTGCTGGGGCGGAGCGGCCCGTGCTTGGTGCGCTTGTTCTCAATGTAGTCCTGCATCACCTCGCGGAGCGTGATGCCTTGCGCCTGTCGGCGCTTGCGCTCCACCTGTGGATTCACACCGTCGTACATCTCGCCCAGCCGGTCGCGCGCTCGGCGCTGCGCTTCCCTGTAGTCGAGCAGGTCACAGGGGCCGATGGTGTAGCGGCAGGTCTTGCCATTGACGCGCCCCTGCACGATGAAGCTCTTTGCACCGTTGGCGGTGACGCGGATTGCAAAGCCCTTCGGGTCGCCGTACCAGTAGAACTCTTGGCCCTTGGCGGGCACGGGTATGGCTTCGATGGTCTGCTTCGTTAGCCTATCAAGTGTCGGCATGGCGCACCTCGCCGACGTGTCGCGCCGCTAGCGCTGTGGGTATCATGGTCATGTTGGTTCCTTCGTATCCAAGGGACTAGCCACGCGCCCGGGAGTGTTCGCTGCACTCGCCGGGCGCACCTGTTTCACGGGTCTGGAAGCCGTGTAAGCAGCAGTGTAAGCGGCACAGGTATAGCTGGGCAACGACCAATATAGGCACGTATAGCGCTAAGTCGTTGTTATATATAGCGGTGTATGCTTACATTTAGGCAGGCTTAGGGGAGTAAATAGCCATTGCGGCTAACTCATAATCGCTTGGTCGGTGGTTCAAGTCCCTCACGGCCCACCAATCGCATCAAGCACTTAGGCCAGCCTCACGAGGGCTGGCCTTTTGCTTTCCGGCGCCGTGTAGCCACCATGTAGCCAGATTCGAGAAGTCTGCACAACCACATGCAAAAGGCCCCATGCTGAAAGCCGGTGGAAGGAGCTATCGGCCTCCCCTCCTCCGCACCCAGCGTCAGGCGGATTCAGCGCTACCGGTGCGCGTTTCAAGCTTCGGTGCTTTGTGAGTGCCAGCGGCGAGCCGGCGGCGGAGCTTTACGACGCGAAGGTTCTGTCCATTCTCGCTGGCGTGATACGGATTCGCGGCTACGAAGAGTACCGGGGCGCTGCAGTGCTACAGGAATGGGAGTGCACGCAGGTGCCGATGGTCATTGGTCCTGACGGATTCCAGAGCTTCAGGGGCGAGCGCTTGGAGGGTAGCGCCAGGTGGCCGCAATTGGGCGGCTGTCGTAAGCTTGCCTCATGTGCTCGAACTACGCCCCCTCGGCCCGCCAGCAGCTCATGGGCTTCGATCTTCCCCCGCCGGATTTCTCTTACGGCGAGGCGTATCCGGGCCTGATCGCCCCCACTGTGACCAACTTCGCCCCGCGGTTATGGGTGCCGGCCTGCTTCGGCCTAGTGCCCGCATGGGCGAAGGATACAAAGATTGTCCGGTCTACCTACAACGCCAGGTCTGAGACAGTCGGGGAGAAGCCTTCTTTTCGAGAGGCCTGGAGACGCGGGCAGCTCTGCATCATTCCCGCTGACGTCATCTTCGAACCCTGCTACGAGACGGGCCGGGCTGTTCGCTGGCGGATCGAGCGCGTTGACAGGGGGCTATCCGAGCCTCCACAAGCGGTCGAGTCCGGAGCACGAGCCACCGGCGTGGGGGCTGCCACGCAGCCTCTGGACTTGGCCATATCCCTGGTCCAGCTCAAAAGGTGAATTTTTACTCTAGCGCCGCTTGAGGCTTGCATGAGATTCTATGCGTTTAGGTTTTGTCTTCGGGCTTCATGTCTGAAGGTGGCTCATTGACTGGTGCAATACGCTGAGGTGTCTCAAATGAAAAGGGTTATCGCTCCCGCGCTCTGCGCAGTTCTGCTGGCTGGTTGTGGGGAAAAGGAAATCAGCTGCGCTGATGAAGCCACGTTGTCTACGCTCACGTCCTTGGTGAAGGAGAGCATCGAAGAGCAGGTGAAGAAAGACTTCGATGAAAATGCGAAGGCAAAAGGCCTTCAGTGGGACGCATCGAGATTGAGGGCGCTACTGGGGAGCGTCGTCATTTCGTTCGTAGATGTGAGGACGACGAAGAAAGACCCAAGCAGTACAAAGCGTTTCTGTGAGGCGGAGTTGAAAGCCTATGTGCCACAGGAGCTCCTGGAGGTGGCAAACAAGGTGCGGGCGGCGGCTGGCTACGAGGACATGGCTAGCCATGCCAGAGCACTTGATGTGAAGTTTGAGGCGGGGTCTGTGGCGGATGAGGTCGAGTACGCGGCGCAGCCAACAGACGATGGGAAGAAGGTCTATGTCTCGTCGGCCCGGCAAAGCAAGCCGATCACGTTTCTGACCGAAGTAATTTCCGCGAATCTCATCAAGCCGATGATCGATGCAGCCGAGACCCAAAAGGTTCAGGCGCAGGAGGATGAGCGAGCCCGCCAAACTGTGCTGGACAAGGAAAAACAAGAGCTGGCGAAGGAGCAGGAGCAGCTCCGCTTGGAGAAGGCTCGAGGCGGAATCAAGGATGCCAACGATCAGATCAATGTTGTCTGGAATGCGGCCACGCCAGAATTTAGAAAAACCATGCTTTCAGAGCAGCGGATCTGGCTGAAGGAGCGCGAGGTCGACTGCAAAATGAAAGCGACCGCCGCAGAGGAGGTGAGTGCGATTGATCGGGAAATCATTCGGTTGAGCTGCGAGGCGGAGATGACTGTTGCTCGGACAAGCTACTTGAAAGATAAGGTCGCAGCGCCCTGAGCCCTGACGTTGCCATCACTGGTTCGCGAGCCTTACGAACTGGCAGAAGTTTGCGATTTGGTGCAAACCGGGGGACGTCGCAAGCCGACCGGGCGTGATGGCTCCGTTTTGAGCCATCGCCAGCAACGGCCGAAAGTAAAGGGTAGGCGGATTGTGCCCACGCTTGGCGGGTCAGCAGTTCATGGGCTTCAATCGTCTGCCCTCAAATTGAGGAAAAGCCCGCTTCGGCTTGGTGCCGGCATGGGCGACTGATGCGAACATTGCTCGGGTCAGAACGAAGGATGTCGCTATTCCCGACACCCCCACAAACCTACCGGTCGTCGGTTTGTGGGGGTGGTGCCAAACGCTCCGCCTTCGGGGACGCATCGAAGACCTAGTGAACGTGGGGCCTCGTTCGCAGAAACGGCACCTATTGCGAGCGAACTGCTTCATAGCCTGCAGTCATCACTGCGCCATAGGGTGGTGGCACGGTCGAAGCCGTGAATGCTGCCGGCCAGAAGGCATTGCAAGGGGGTGGCAAAACACCACCCCGTGAATGAGAACCCCGGCGCGTGGCCGGGGCTGGTAGTGAGTCGCATTACTGGGGCCGTGCGTGGCCGCTGGGTGGCGGCAGGATGTCCGAAAGGGGCAAACCCTGCGCCCAGGCGTGCAATTCGGTAAGAAGCCACCCTATCCTGTTGGTCGAGGTCTTCCGCGGCGCCGGGAAGGTGCCCTTCAGCACCTGCGCGGCGATGTTCGACGGGCTGAGTCCCACAATCGTGCATGTCGTGTCGCGATCAACGATGACGGGATCTATGTGCACCACCCTGCTGACCTTCAGGGCTCCCCCGCTTGGGGTGCAGGCGGGGATCTTCTTGGGGCGGCTCATGTCAGGCGCTCCCGGGTGCGTGGGCGGTCGCCGGGCGGCCACCAACAGCAAGCAGTTCATCGGCAAAGGCTACGGCCTCCCGGGCGAGAGCCTGAAACGTTGCCAACGCTGGGGCCGATCCGTCGCGACACGCATCAAGCCGCGACACGAGCGATTCACGCCGCCGCTTGAGGTCCGCCAGGTCGGCAAGGATCACGTCCGCAAGGGGTGGGAG
>APMI01045834.1_pt1 | contig 11635 bp, 15 predicted proteins | sample 667938 | NCBI WGS metagenome assembly APMI01 (sample SAMN01084076, study PRJNA167559) | wastewater metagenome | biome: Wastewater | place: Denmark: Ejby Moelle, Odense | collected 2011-11-28 | reverse complement strand
GTATGATGGGCCTTGCCTCCGCCTCGGTGATCCCCGGGACCGTCCTTCTGGTCAAGCTCGCCGAACTCGGCGGCGCGCAGCGCTCGGCCAGCCGCGCGGTGCGCCAGCTCACCGCCGCCCGCGGCCTGGAGGACGGCGAAGAGGCCCTCGGCCGCAGCCGCGGCGTCGTCAGCCGCATGACCCGCGCCGCACGCGACGAGATGGAAGCCTCGGAAGCCGTGCTCGACCATGTTTCCGACGGAGGCGTGAAGGAGCGCATTGCCTCGCGCCTCACACGCATGGAAGTGCATGCCGGCCGCCGCATGGCCAAGGGCACCGGCCTGCTCGCCACCATCGGCTCGACCGCGCCCTTCGTCGGTCTGTTCGGCACCGTCTGGGGCATCATGAACTCGTTCATCGGCATCTCGAAGGCGCAGACCACCAATCTCGCCATCGTCGCGCCGGGCATCGCCGAAGCCCTTCTGGCAACGGCCATCGGTCTTGTCGCCGCCATCCCCGCCGTCGTGATCTATAACTTCCTCGCCCGCGCCATCACCGGATACCGGCAGAATCTCGCCGACGCCTCGGCCGCCATCGAGCGGCTTGCGAGATCGAGCGGCTTGCGAGCCGCGACCTCGATGTTCGCCGCGCCATGCGCCACCCCGCGCAGCGCCCCGAGCGCGTCGTGAAGGTCGGGTGACGCCATGGCCGGCAAGATCAAGGAAGGCATCGGCGACGACCTCGAGGAGAACAGCGAGATCAACGTGACGCCGTTCATCGATGTCATGCTGGTGCTGCTCATCATCTTCATGGTGGCCGCGCCGCTCGCGACCGTCGACATCAATGTCGACCTTCCCTCTTCCGTCGCCCAGCCGACGCCGCGCGAGGACAAGCCGGTCTTCATGACATTGAAGAAGGACCTGACCGTCTCCATCGGCAATGGCGAGATCGCACGCGACAATTTCGGCCCCGCCCTCGACGCCGTCACAGAGGGCAACAAGGACGCCAGAATCCTGCTGCGCGCCGACAAGGCGGTGGACTACGGCAGCGTCATGGACGTGATGAACCTCCTGCGCGGCGCCGGCTACGGCAAGATCGCTCTTGTGGGACTGGAAGGCGCTCCGGCGCAATAAGATGGAAAGGCGCGCCCGGGAGGCGCGCCGCCCGTCCTCAAAAAAGCTTCGCATTCCTGTTGAATGCCCCTTGCGCCCTCTCTGAATTCGTTCTAAACGCCCGTCACCACACGCTTTATAGCACAAACGGATGGCCTCGTGGCGGAGTGGTGACGCAGAGGACTGCAAATCCTTGCACCCGAGTTCGATTCTCGGCGAGGCCTCCACTCTCCCGACAAAGTTCGTTTATTCTGAGCGACGGTCAGCGCCTTCGGGCTTGCTGTTCCCGGAGGAATTCTTGCTCCGACGCGTCCGCTCCGCAAGCCGGCATATCTAGTGGCTACTCCGGGCCCGGCGATGAAAATCGATCCACACGATATTGGCCGCATTTTCCGGACGAATGGAAATATCGGGGCTGCTCCCGGTATGTGCCGGCCTGATTTCGTCCGGATGGACGATATCGGCCTTTGTTCTCATCGTCTTCAGTTGCCGGTACATGTGCACGACGACCTTCTTGTAGAAAGCCACGATCTGCTGATGTTCGCAGCGCCGGATATACAGTTCGTCGAAACGTTGGGGCATCGTTTTCGCGCCTCCGTTTTCAAGAGGACGAATGCCTGACTATATCAAGGGTTCCTAAAGCACTCGACTTATGCCTAACGCTTCGTGAATCACAGCACTTTGACGACATCCGCCAGACGCGGGATGTCCTCCAGCTCGCCATCCTTGATTCCGATGGCGGCGAACTGTTCGCGCAGCCAGAGGGCGGCCGGGCCGGCGGGGCGCTGCTTGTTCCAGATGAGTTCGAGCGGGACGGGCTGGGCGCCGGCGTCGAATTGCAGGGAGGGCATCGCAAGTTCCTGCGCGAGCGGAGAATTGGCGAGGATATGGGCGGGAATCAGCGCCCAGCCGATGCCCCGCTGCAATATCTGCAGGATGACCCAATGGCTGCCGACCCACCACACCTCGGCGGCCACGCGCAGACGGTGGGTTTCCGCCCCGTCGCTGCGCTTCGTGACCATGATCTGGCGGTGACGCCGCAGCTCCTCCCAGGTGACGGGCGCCGCGGCAAGCGGATGATTGCGGCCGCAGACGAGGATGAGCGGCACCCAGCCGATGGTATGGAAGCCGAGGGCCGACGGCAGGTCGTCCTCGCGCCAGGTCACGCCGAGATCGGCCCTTCCGTCCAGGACAAGCCCCGCGATGTCCCGGGTCGAGGGAAAGGAGAGTTCGAGCTCGACATGGGGAAAACGCTCGGCAAAGGCTGCAAACAGAGCGCCGACGGCCGGCTCCGGATAGAGTTCGTCGACCGCGACGGCAAGCCGTGTCTCCACGCGCCTCTCGAAGCTGCGGGCAACGCCGATAAGGTGTTCACGGCGGTCGAGGATGAGCCTTGCTTCGGCAAGCAAGCGCCTGCCCGCCTCGGTCGGCGTCGGGTTTCGCGTGGCACGGCTGAACAGCTTGACGCCAAGATCGTCCTCCAGTGAGGAGACCAGCAGGCTCACGGCCGATTGCGCCTTGCGCAGATGCCGCGCGGCTGCGGAGAAGGAACCCTGCTCCGCCGCCGCGACGAACGCCTCCAATTGTTCGAGCGAGACCGCCATCTATCGCGATTCCAGATAGTATCTAACTTTCCTCAATAGAAATATCAGATAGGAATGCCGGCAACAACGTCGAGGAAACCCCATGCGTACTTTCAGCGATCGTGTCCGGCATGCGATCATGTTCGAGATCATCGGCCTTGCGGTCTTCACGCCCGCCGCCGCCTTTCTGTTCGATCAACCCATAGGCCATATGGGCGTCATCGGCATCGTCTCCGCCACCGCGGCGACGGTGTGGAATTTCATCTTCAATCTCGGTTTCGACCGGGCAATGCTGCGCGTTCGCGGCAGCGTGGCAAAGACGATGCCGATCCGCGTGCTGCATACCGCATTGTTCGAACTGGGCCTGATCGCCATCCTCATCCCGTTCATCGCCTGGTATCTCGGCATCGGCCTGATGACGGCGCTGTTCCTCGATCTTGCGGTGGTCGCCTTCTATCTGGTCTATGCCTTCGTCTTCAACATCGTCTATGACTGGGCCTTCCCCATCCCGGCAGCGCCCCTGCCTCACGCAGCGTCGTGAGGCAGTCGCCACAAAGTGGACACAGGCGTTAAGCAGCTGTTTTCATTACAGAATTGTAATGTTGGCGTTCAGTTTTCGTTCATCGACAGGGGCCTAGGCTCCTCTCATCGACAACGAGGAACCGACCATGAAAGTCCTGACCCGCACCCTTCTAGCCGCCGTTGCCCTTTCCTTCGCCGCCGCCCCGATGGCGCAGGCCCAGCAGTACGGCCACGACCGCAAGCCCGGCTACTCCTCCTCCTGGGACAAGCAGAATGCCAGGAAACGCCATGACTGGCGCAAGGGCGAGCGTTATTCCGACTGGAAGCGCCGTCCGCCCATTCGCGACTACCATCGCTACGGCCTGCGCAAGCCCGGCCATGGCCAGCAATGGGTCAAGGTCGACAACAGCTATCTCCTGATGAGCGTCGCCACGGGCCTCATCCTCGGCGTCGCCGCAGCCCGCTAAACGGAAAACGCCACCGCAGCCTTCGCCGCGGTGGCGTTTTTGATTCCATCATGGCGCTCAGGCCATGAGCCGCGCCGTTCCATAAAGGCCGAGCGCAAAGACCGTGTGGGAAACGAGGTTGAGGATGCGCACCGTGTTGGCATTCGGCAGCTTCGAGGCGGCAAAGCCGATGCCGAGGCCGGGCTGCAACAGGAGCCAGCCGGCACCGACCGTCACGATGCCGAGAATCCACGCCGGCAGGAAGGTGGGCGCGGCGAACCAGGCGGGGCCTGCCAGCAGCGCCAGAATGACGCCATAGAGAATGCCCACCGCATAGTGACCGATCCAGCCGAGCGCCAGCTCATGCGCGTATGGCTCGGCCCTGGATATATCGTCGTGAAAAACGGTGCCGTTCTTCAGGTGCCAGAACCAGCGCCCCACCGGCGCCCAGTTCGGCCGCGCCTGACGGGCCGCCTTCCAGAGGAAGACCGCCCAGAGATCCATGAGCACCGTCGCGCCGATTCCGATCACGATGCCCTTCAGCAGCAGTTCCATGCAGGTCCCCTCACCCGAAATCCTTGCAAGGGGTTAGAGCAGGTCCACCGGCGCGAGGCAACGGGCCTCAGCGCGCGTTGCGCCGCAGCTTGCGCGTCGCCCACCAGACGGCAAGGCGGCGGCGCTGGCGGCGGACGACGTGGGAATCGTGGGAAAGCACCAGAAGGCCGAGCGGCACCATCCAGAATCCGAGCACCGGCAGGAAGCCGAGCATGCCACCACAGATCAGCAGCAAGCCGATCGTGGTGCGCAGCCAGCGCGATTCCGGCAGTTTCATGCGGAACGAACCGATGACGATCTCCTTGGTCCGGGGATCGATACCGAAATGCATATTTGTTTTTCGCGCCGTCATTCACTGCCCATTTCGCTGTAACGCCCGGTTTTCCAAGGCTCTTCACTCTCCCAGTTGGAGACTTCTCCACAATCAATCAAGTCCGGTGCATTTTTTTGTCAAAAAGCGCTTGGCAAATCGATCCAGCATTTGTATTACGCGCTCACTCCGCAGCGAGCGGATGATCCCTGGTAGCTCAGCGGTAGAGCATTCGACTGTTAATCGACAGGTCGCCGGTTCGAATCCGGCCCGGGGAGCCAGATTTTGAAGGGCTGCGCTGAATAGCGCGGCCCTTCTGCTTTTCGGTCATAGAACGCCGAAAGCCCCGTCGGGGCTTCTTTTCAACACTGCGATCCTGATCTCGCTAGCGCAGGTTCTGCGGTGGGCGCTTGGTGTTCATCTGAAGTTCGTGGCGGCTGGCGAAGCGGCCGAACAGAAGGAGAAGCCTGCGCTCCTGCGCCTTGTCGAGCCCGTTCTTGCGGCAATGCTCGGCGACATCGAGGACATGCCGGATCTCCCGATGGGTAAACTGGCGATTGTCGATGTGATGGGTCATGGCGGGTCCTCCTTCAGGCAGGAGGAAAACACGCCGGGCCGCGCTTTGTTCCCGGCGTGCGTCGTGGTCAGGGCACCATGCCGGCGCCGATCTGGCCGGCGGCACGCTTTACACCGTAATCGCGCTCGTGAGCGGTGCGGCGGAAGGCCTGGCTGCGTTCGCGCGGGCGGGCGGAGGCATCACCCAGCGGCGTTCCGACCACCCCGTCCGCATAGGTGCCGGTGGCGATATCATCGTCGTCGGTGGAGGTGGGCTGAAAAAATCCGAAAAGCATCATGGTGTCTCCAGTTTCCGTCCAAACGGGCGTGCGGCGATTGCGTTCCGCGGCGCATCGGGTAGACGCAAAATTAACCATGTTTGCTAACAGCCCGTTAAAACCCCGCATCTTTTGCAGCCGGTTCCGCCGCTTTATTGACCCGGCCTGTCACGATTCACGACTTGGCGTCCCGGCATATTGACGATAGCCTTCCCCTACGTCGGGTTGACAGAGGGGCAATCGATGACGACTGAAATGATTTCAGAGAAGGCATTTTCGGACGACGAGCGACTGACGGCCGACAATTTCCCGGCGCGCACGAAGGGATTGCCCTTCCGCGCCCAGATGGTCCTTCGCGGGCTGCTAGGTCTCGAAGCCGGCACATTGGCCATGACGATACCGGGCGGGCAGACCTTCGTGATCGCCGGCAGCTCTCCCGGGCCGCATGCCGAAGTAACGCTTCACAACTGGAACCTCATGCACCGCGCCGTCAGCGGCGGCACGATCGGCGTCGCCGAAACCTATATGGACGGCGATTGGGAAAGCCCGGATGCTGGCGCCTTTCTCGAACTCGTCCTCATCAATACGAAGGTCGTGCGCGACTATACGAACGGCCCGCGCGGTCTTTTCCTGCTGGTCGAGAAATTCCGCCACTGGCTGAACGCCAATACCCGCCGCGGCTCGCAGCGAAACATCGCCGTGCACTATGACCTCGGCAATGCCTTCTATTCCCAATGGCTCGACCCGACGATGACCTATTCCTCCGCGCTCTACGCGCACGGCGCGAACGACCTCACCTCCGCGCAGGTCGCCAAGTATCGCGCGCTGGCCGAGGCAACCGGAATCGGCCCCGGCGACCACGTTCTGGAGATCGGCTGCGGCTGGGGCGGCTTTGCGGAATTCGCGGCCGGCGAGATCGGCTGCAAGGTCACGGGCCTCACCATCAGCCGCGAACAGCTCGCCTTTGCCCGCGAGCGCATGGCCAAGGCCGGCCTTGCCGACCGGGTGGAGCTGAAGTTCCAGGATTACCGCGACGAGACCGGCACCTATGACCGCATCGTCTCCATCGAGATGTTCGAGGCGGTGGGCGAAAAATACTGGCCGGCCTATTTCTCCAAGCTGCACGAATGCCTCAAGCCCGGCGGACGGGCAGGCCTGCAGATCATCACCATCCTGCAGGAAGCCTATGCGGAATACCGGGCCAATCCGGATTTCATCCAGAAATATGTCTTCCCCGGCGGCATGCTGCCGACCCGCGAGCACCTCTCCTCGCTGGGGCGGCAGTTCGGCCTGTCGACGGCTTCCGACATGGGCTTCGGCCACGACTATGCCCGTACCCTCGCCGAATGGCGGCACCGCTTCCGCGCCGCCTGGGAGCGCATCGTGCCGCTCGGCTTCGATGAGCGCTTCCGCAAGCTCTGGGAGTTCTACTTCTATTATTGCGAGGCCGGGTTTCGTGCGGAAAACATCGATGTGCGGCAGGTGGTCTACACGCGGCCCCTCGCCTGAGGCCTCCGGTGGAAAAAATCCCTCTGGAAGCCCTTTCACAAGAAACAGGATTTCTTGCAAAGCGGCGCTTGCGGGCGGAAAAGACGTTTTCAGTCTAGGTACATAATGCGAGGCCCGTCTGCCATGTCCATTCTCCCGTCCGTCCTCGATGCAATCGGCAACACGCCGCTGATCCGCCTCAAGGGCGCGTCGGAGGCGACGGGCTGCGAAATCCTCGGCAAGGCGGAGTTCCTGAACCCCGGCCAGTCCGTGAAGGACCGCGCGGCGCTCTCCATCATCCGCGCGGCGGAACGCTCCGGCGCGCTGCGTCCGGGCGGCGTCATCGTCGAGGGCACGGCGGGCAATACGGGCATCGGCCTTGCGCTGGTAGCGCAGGCGCTCGGCTATCGCACCGTCATCGTCATTCCCGAAACGCAGAGCCAGGAGAAGAAGGACGCGCTGCGCCTGCTCGGCGCGGAACTGGTCGAGGTGCCGGCTGTCCCCTACAAGAACCCGAACAATTACGTAAAACTTTCCGGCCGCCTCGCCGAGCAGCTTGCGAAGACCGAGCCGAACGGCGCGATCTGGGCCAACCAGTTCGATAACGTCGCCAACCGCGACGCGCATATCGAGACGACCGCGCCGGAAATCTGGCGCGACACGAACGGCAAGGTCGACGGCTTCGTCTCGGCCGTCGGTTCGGGCGGCACGCTTGCCGGCGTCGCCGCCGGCCTTCGCGCGAAGAACCCGAACATCAAGATCGCCCTTGCCGACCCGGACGGCGCGGCGCTCTACAGCTACTACGAGAACGGCGAGCTGAAATCCTCCGGCAGCTCGATCACCGAGGGCATCGGCCAGGGCCGCATCACGGCCAATCTCGAAGGCTTCACGCCGGACTATGCCTACAATATCCCGGATTCGGAGGCGGTTCCGCTGGTCTTCGACCTCATCGAGAACGAGGGCATCGCCGTCGGCGGCTCCTCGGGCATCAACATCGCGGGCGCGATCCGCCTTGCGAAGGATCTTGGCCCTGGCCACACGATCGTGACGATCCTCTGCGACTATGCTAACCGCTATCAGTCCAAACTCTTCAACCCGGACTTCCTCGATTCGAAGGGCCTGCCGGTTCCAGGCTGGCTGAAGGCGAAATCGGGGATCAAGGTCCCCTATCAGCCGGTCGAATAGGTCTCATGTCCCTTCCCACCACCGCCCTCTTTCGTGACGATTTCTATCTTTCGACAAACGAGGCGGTAGTGACGGCGGTGCATGAGGACGGCGGCATCGAGCTGGACCAGACCTGCTTTTACGCGACCTCCGGCGGCCAGCCGGGCGATACGGGCTTTCTGGAGCGCGCCGACGGCGGCCGCATCGCGCTCGGCCCGGCGGTGACGGGCGCGACCAAGGAGATCATCATCCACCGGCCGCTTGAAGGCGAGACCCTGCCCATCGTCGGCGAGACGGTCGTCGCCCATATCGACTGGGCGCGCCGCTACAGGCTGATGCGCATGCACACGGCCTGCCATCTGCTCTCCGTCGTCTGCCCCTACCCGATCACGGGTGCGGCGGTCGGCGAGGAGGATAGCCGCGTCGATTTCGACATGACGGAAACCATCGACCGCGACGAGGTGACGGCGAAGCTGATGAAGCTCGTCGAGGAGAATCATCCGATCTTCGTCCAATGGATCACCGACGCGGAACTGGCGGCCAATCCCGGCATCGTGAAATCCAAGAACGTGCGCCCACCGATGGGCCTCGGCCGTGTCAGCCTCGTGTGCATCGGCGAGAATTCTTCCGTCGACAGCCAGCCCTGCGGCGGCACCCATGTGTCCGAAACGCAGGAAGTGGGCGCGATCCACATCGCCAAGATCGAAAAGAAGGGCAAGGAGAACCGCCGGTTCCGCATCCGTTTCGGTGCGCCGGGTTCCGAGGCCTGAAGGGAGCAAGACATGTCCAACGAAAAGAGCAGGTTCGTCGTCTCGGCGGATTGGGTGGAAAAGCAGCTCGGCGCGCCGGAATTCCGCATCGTCGATGCCTCCTGGTATCTTCCCGCGCAGAACCGCAACGGCGCGGCCGAATATGCCGAAGGCCACATCCCCGGCGCGGTCTTCTTCGATCAGGACGCGATCCACGACCATTCCAGCACGCTGCCGCATACCATTCCCTCGCCGGAATTTTTTGCGACCGAGGTCGGCAAGCTCGGCATTTCAGATACGGACACCATCGTCGTCTATGACGGCCCCGGCATCTTCACCGCGCCGCGCGTCTGGTGGCTTTTCCGCACGATGGGCGCAAAGAACGTCTTCGTCATGGACGGTGGCATCGACGGCTGGAAGAAGGAAGGACGGCCGCTTCAGACAGACCTGCCTGAGCCGGCACCGGCCACCTTCCATACCAATTTCAATCCCTATGCCGTCACCTCCTTCGAGGAGATGCGTGGCGTCGTGACGACTGGATCGAGGCAGATTGCCGACGCGCGCGGCGCGGGCCGCTTCACCGGCGAGGAGGCGGAACCGCGCGCCGGCATGCGCTCCGGCCATATGCCGGGCGCAAGAAGCCTGCCTTCCGGCACATTCTCCGAAGGCGGCAGGTTCAAGGATCTCGAAAGCTTGCGCCGACATTTCGAGGCATCGGGCATCGATCTTTCAAAGCCGGTGGTCACGAGCTGCGGCTCCGGCATCACGGCGGCGATCATCACGCTGGCCCTGCACTCGCTCGGCCACGAGAACAACACGCTCTACGACGGCTCCTGGACGGAATGGGGCGGGCGCGAGGACACGCCGGTCGTGACGGGCCCCGCGACGGGCCCAGTCACAGGCAAGGACTGATCCATGGCAAAGAAGGTCCAGTCCGCGCCGATATCCGTCACCATCACGTCGCTGGAGATGACCGCACCGCCGAAGCAGAGCCTGCCGGTGCCGGTCAATGTGCAGACGGCGATCCTCGGCGCGGCGGAAATCCCGCTTGCCTTCTACCGTTTTCTCTACAGGCAGGTCGGGAGCCGCTGGCATTGGGTCGACCGGCTGCGCATGGACGACGAGACGCTGGCCGCCACATTGCACGACAAGCGCAACAGCGTGACCGTGCTCTATGTCGACGGCGCGCCGGCCGGCTTCTTCGAACTGCGGCGGATCGACGAGGACACGATCGAGCTTTCGCATTTCGGGCTCTTCGAGCGGGCTCTGGGTCTGGGGATCGGCAAATGGTTCCTGCTCCAGACGCTTTATGCCGCTTGGGCGCTCGGGCCGAAGCGCGTGACCGTCACCACCAACAGCCTAGACCATCCCCGCGCGCTGCAGCTCTACCAGATGTTCGGCTTTTCGCCGGTGGGCACTCTTGAAACGGAGGTCGTGCCGCTTTCCGATGCGGAACTGCTGGCGCTCGCCAAGCGAGACTGCCTGCCGCCGGCGGAGCGGCGTCAAGCATTATGAACGGAGCCTAACAGGCGGTTCAGGCTCCCTTCAGGTCGTCCGGGGCAATTTGCAGCCAACAGAGACGATCCAGACTGAAGGAGACATCCATGCAACGCCGCGCATTCCTGACCGCGTTCGCCACCGCCCTCGCCGTTCCGGCCTTTTCGCGTGCGACGCTCGCGCAGGAAACCCCTTCGGAGGACATGATCCTGCGCCGTCTCGACGCCACCCCCGCCCGCCGCATGCGCGATGAGGAACGGGTAACGGTGCGCGAATTCAAGCGTCGGCCGGACCTGCGCGGCGCGGCGCCGTCGATCAACATCCAGTCGATCAATTTCGCCTTCGCCTCGGCCGAAATCCCGCGCTCGGAATATCGCAAGGTGCACCAGATCGCGCGTGCAATGGAAAGGCTCCTCAGCCGTCGCCGCCGCGCCGTCTTCCTGATCGAGGGCCACACGGATGCCGTTGGCTCCGCCGCGTCGAACCAGATTCTCTCGGAACGCCGCGCCGAATCGCTGAAACGGGTACTCGTCGAGGAATTCGGCCTGCCCTACCGCGCGCTGGAGACCGTCGGCTACGGCGAGGAATACCTGCTGGTGCCGACGCAGAACGAGGAATGGCGCAACCGCCGCGTCACGCTGCGCCGCATCGACGAATTCGTGCGCTAATCATCCCAGCTCCAAGTCTTCACCGCCGGCTTCACGCCGGCGGTTTCGATTCGGGATAAGCGCCTTTCAAGGATCAGGCGACGTTCAGCACCGCCTCGGGCGCGACGGACTCGTAGCCGAGCGCCTCGGCCACCGGGCGGTTCGTCACACGGCCCTTGTGCACATTGAGGCCGGCGCGCAGGTGCCTGTCCTCGGCGATGGCCTTCAGCCCCTTGTCGGCGAGCTGAAGACCGTAGTGCAGGGTCGCGTTGTTGAGCGCGTGGGCAGAGGTGACCGGCACCGCGCCCGGCATGTTGGCGACGCAGTAGTGCACCACCCCGTCCACCTCGTAGGTCGGGTCGGAATGGGTCGTCGCGTGCGAGGTTTCGAAGCAGCCGCCCTGATCGATGGCGACGTCGACGATGACCGCGCCTTTCTTCATGCCCGAGAGCATTTCGCGGGTGACGAGCTTCGGCGCGGCGGCCCCGGGAATCAGCACGGCGCCGATGACCAGATCGGCGGAGAAGACCTCCTCCTCCAGCGCGTCGATGGTCGAGTAGCGCGTGTGGACGCGGCCGCCGAAGAGATCGTCGAGCTGGCGAAGGCGCGGGATGGAGCGGTCGAGGATGGAGACATCCGCACCGAGGCCGGCAGCCATCTTCGCCGCATGGAGGCCCACGACGCCGCCGCCGATGATCGCCACCTTGGCCGGCAGCACGCCCGGCACGCCGCCGAGCAGGATGCCGCGGC
>APMI01008180.1_pt1 | contig 11636 bp, 10 predicted proteins | sample 667938 | NCBI WGS metagenome assembly APMI01 (sample SAMN01084076, study PRJNA167559) | wastewater metagenome | biome: Wastewater | place: Denmark: Ejby Moelle, Odense | collected 2011-11-28 | reverse complement strand
TTTAACATATTGCGCACTTCCAACGTAAGAAGTAGGCAGAAAGTAACCCGTTAAAAGTGTTGACTAACTGTTTACTTCCGGTAAGATTGCCATACCGAATCCCCTGTGTTGAATTGGAGTCCAGAATCAAATGACAGCGATGGATAAAGACTATCTCCCGCCTCACAAGTTTGTGTCGGCTGAAGTGCTTGCGGATGTGTTTGGTGATGGGGAGATCCCCTTCGAAACGAATGAGCAAGGTGCGGTAGCTGTTGAGGCCTATCTGGCGTGGCTTCAAAAAGCCGGACAAGACGCGCTTGCTGCCTTCGATAAGCATTCCGAGGTTGTTCTTGTTGAACAGTCGGATCATCTGGGCGCGGAGAAGGCGTGAGAACTGGGGTAAACTTCGCGGTTCCTTGGCGTCTTGTGATGAGTGGGTCCGTGAAGAACGAGGAGTTTGATGAACTGGTAAGACAAACACGGCTGACAGCCGCCTCCAAAGAGGCGGCTCGCCGTGTTTTGGTCGATGACGTGAGCCAGGTTGATGCGGCCGGTGAAGCTGGGATTTCCAAGCAACAGCTGAACCGCGTTGTTTCGCGGGTTCGAAAGCTGCAAGACGAAAAGAAGGCGCTGGAATCGGCTCGGTTTACGCCTGGTGGCGATCTCGTTGCTGTTGTGAATGCCAGTTATGCAGTGGCCGTTAGTATGGCCAGGGCAGAGTACGGTGACAATGTGAGAATTCAAGATCCGGAGCACAGTCAAGCGATGTTGATTGGCCCAGTAGTGGGGCGAACGGAGTTTCACATCGTGCAAGCCTTGGGCCGTGATGCAGTGGCAATCCATGACCTTGCGAAGCTTGATCGTGCACCCGCGTTACGCCAAGTTGTATGTATTGAGTATGCACTTGGACGAGCCACTGTCCAGGACCGCACAGAAAATACCAAGACCCAGACTCGTGGACGGTAGGTGAAAAGGGGTGGCGAAAATCGCCACCTTTTTTTGAGTAGTTGAAGTAAAAAAATGATTTAAATAACGTGCAGGAGTCACATCGTATGACTGACAACATGCAGACTGATGTAACACTGGCCCAGGAAGGGACCGACTTCCTGATTGCCTTTCCCTACAACCCTGAATTGGTTTCGCTGCTTCATGCTGCGAAGCTCAATGCAGTCTTCGACAAAGAGGCTGGCTGCTGGAAGATTCCTGCGAATGGCAGCGAAGGCAGCATTGCCGGACAGGTCAATGAAATGGTGGAAAAGTTGCGTAACGAGATGCATCGTGACGGGCTGGACCGCGAAGACATCTACAAATTGGCCTTCAACTCTGCGGCGCAGAAGATGGCAGCAGGTGGCGTGACCGCTGCGGTTCCGCAAGTCTCCGATTTTCATGAGCCGGCGCGGCTCTACGCTGGCGAGATCCTCAATGCGAATGGCCGCTACGTCGCCCAGCTGACGGGCTTTGGCAAGGTGGATGGCGCAGCCTTCGTCAGCATTCATCGGAAAGCAGACCTGACCGATGAGGTATTCAAAGGTGATCGGGTCGCGATTACCTATGACGAGAAGGGCCGCGGTCAGGTGGAGCATCGACAGAACGCCCAAGAACGGTTTGATGAATCACTTGGGCGTTCTGTCGACGGCGTTAAGGTCACTGAGGTCAGCGGTGTGTATCGCGTCGAGTTCAATTTCAATCCTGTGCTCGCTGACCGGCTTCGACGCGTCGATGGCGCACAGTTCAATCACGAAAGCATGGTGTGGGAGGTTGGTGCCGACAAGAAGGAATTTGTGGCGCGGGCCGTACGGGATATGCGGCAGGAGTACGTTTCGGACGAGGCTGATCGCGCTCAGATCTCGACTGTCGCTTCCGAAAAAATCGACGGCGCCAAGGTGAAGGATGCGTTCACGAAGGAGGGCCAGGCCTACACCGGGAAGGTCCTGGCCGTGAACGGGCGCTATGTGCTCCAGCACACGGGCAAGGAACATGTAGCGCTTCACAAACGCGGGGCATTGGACGAAGTTCCGGAAGTTGGCCGCGATGTCCGTATCCGCTACGAAGCGCGTGGGGAAGCGCAGGTAACAGCGCGTGAACGGGCCAAGGATCACGGTAACGGCCTCGGACGTTGAGAGGGCGTCACGCTGAATCGTGCGGGGGGAAACCCTCGCCTGCAACATAAATATTGGGGTGTCGGAAATGAATAGTACGAAGCGCCTTCACGAGATGGCTTTTGAGGAATTTGCAGCGGCCGTACAGGCCTGCGCAGGGGTCAACCGGTGGCCGCAACATTCTCCCGAAGAGAAGGAGATGGTTTCGTACTCTGTGTGGCTATCGGGGCCGCATAGCGATGCTGCTCCCGCTATGGTCCGGGAGCAGGAGTTCCGAGACGTTATGCTGAAAGCCCTGACTGAAAAGGTGGGGCTTGACCCGAACTCGTACCGCGACAACCTCAAGGTCGCGGAGATCGTCGCTACGCGCCATGCGTATATGTCGACGCTTCTTGAAGCCTCGTTCGGCCAGCAGCTGAGCGCTGAAGTCACCGCCGAGGTCACTCTCCTTGCGGATGATCTGCGGCACCCCTTTATCCAGCAGCAGATTGCGGCACATCGCACTGCGAGTCGAGCGCTTGATCCGATGTTGGACGCCGCTGAAGAGCATTGTGGCGATTCCGTTGTTCTCCGTGCCGCGGGTGGAACGGCGCTGGGTGCTGTTATTGCGCAAAACGAGAGATTCACGGTGCAGCAAGTGGGCGAGAGGGAAGTGATCGCTCATGAAAATGCGCGGCTTCAGAACTTGCCTCAAGTTGGCGCCGAGGTTGCTGTTGTGTACTACCGCGGTCGCGGTCAAGTCTTTGACAATGGGACTCAGTTGGAGTTTTCCAGTCCGTATGTGGACGACAAGTCTGAAGACCTGGCGATCCAGGTTCTGGATGTCGAGAGCGGCGAGAAGAAGGTTGTTCTTTTCAATAGCGTGGTGTCCTTCGTCCAGTTTTCCAAAGAGTATGGATTAGAGGACTCGGTCGTTCATCAAGCAATGGACGCCCGCGCAGCGAGGCCGAAAAAGCCGGTTCAGCGTGGGCTGGAGCCGATTGGTGAGCCCTTTGTCGACAGGGAGACCGGAGCGCTCGCGATCAACTATGAGTGGGGTGACCAGGTGCGTACCGCCCGACTCGGGATCTCCACTGGGGTCGGTAAGACGGAGCCTTCTGCTTCCTTGAAACAGGCTTTGAATGCCGCAGGGGCGCAGGGCCTTGGCTATCGCGATATCGAGGTGGCCAACCGCTCTGCGTCGGGCCGACGGTTCGGCGGAAAGATCGTTGGCGAGACAGAAATGCACGTTATTCAGGATCTCGGTCGGGGAGCGGCAGCAATTCACGCAAAGGAACAGTTGTCGGAACGAGTCCGGCCTGGTGATCAGATGGCTGTTGTTTACAAGGATGGAGTTGGGCAGGTCGCGATCCGCGAGAGGGATGGTCGGGCGCGGCGTTAGTTCTCGGATTCGGGACTACACGTAACAACTATATTTATACAACTGGAGATTGGCGCTATGAATGCACAAGCAGGAAATCAAGGTGGTAGCGAGCTCACGGCACTCCTTGACGCGAGTTTGAACGAAAAACAATGGCGGTTTCAGCTTCACGACCCTCGCACTGATGCAGTGTTCGCGTTTCCGACGTCGGAAATAGCGGTGCTCAAGGCCGAAGAACTCGGCTTTGATTTTCTTCAAGGGGTTTCTGCCGAGGGTGCAGTGTCGCAGATCCGCAAGATCGAAGGTGTGTGGCGGCGTGACGGCGACTTGGTGCTGCTTTCGGCCATTCAGGATGAAATCGACCAGGGTAGCTATAAGGCTATAGTTGCCCGCGCAGAGCAACGGGCTGCTGTTGGCGCCGAGGGCGCCAGTCCGGAAATGGATATGCGCATGGCGACAGCTGATGCCGTTTCCTTCCGGTTCATCCAGGACCCTGGTTTGCGGGTGGCTGCTGCAGTTCAGATCTCTGAAAATGCGAACAAAGATTCGCGTTATAAAGCGGCCCTCAACAATGAGATTCCGGGTTATGGCTATCCGGGTACCGCCGAAGATGTGGACGCTTTGCTACAGAAGCGTTCTGTTGAACTGGAGATCCAGTCATTGGACGTGGAATCCTTGTTTCCGGACCAAGATACCCATAGCTCGAATCTCGGCGAGTACCAGGTTCTCAGCGAACCCGAAATGGCGATTCGCGCCCGCCATGGTGTTGGGGATGACGGCCGTTCGAAGATTGTCCACCTCGATCCGGACGCAGCCGTTCGTCTTGCCCGTGAAGACGCCCAGGATTTTGGCTGGATTCCTGTACAGGAGAACCAATCCGTGGCGTTTGTACTTGCGGAATTCATGGCGGGGAACCCTGCTTACCGCGATGAACTCGCGCGTTTGGCGCCGGACATGGTGCATACGATCAGCTTGAAGGGGGCCTATTTTGAGCGCAAGGTGCTTGGCGTAGAGAACTTGATCGAACGTGGATCTGGCACCTCGAAAGCTGTCGATGACGATGTGATGGAGCCGGTAAAACGCGTGGTGCCGGACTCAGATGATTCGATCTCGCGGGGTGCGGCTCCTGCGGCCGCGGCGGATCACAAAGGCGGCGAAACGCCCAAGGACCGCTCGCCGGCAGCATTGCTGGATGGTCGCTTCGTGCGGAATGATGTTGGCGAATATCGCCGGCTTGGCGAGGATCGGCTTGCTCTGGCAGATGAAGGCGAGCGCATCCGCTTTGTGGATAAGCAAATGGATGCCTTTCAGGCCGGGGTTGAGCTGGCCATGGCCAAGGGTTGGGAAGCCATCCGGGTTGCGGGTTCGGATAAGTTTAAGGCCGAGGCGTGGTTCCACGCATCATCTGCCGGACTGCGGGTTGAGGGCTACGAGCCGACTGAGCAGGATCTTGAGCGGCTTGGTCGTGTGGAAGCCAAGACTCGTGTGAGTGCCGACGACATGGCGAAATCCTTGCGCAGTGCTGAGGGCTTCGTTATTGATGGTGGAAGTGGTGCCCAGCGGGCTAATGTCGAGGTCGGTCGTTACAGCGGGCCGATCATTCATCAAACGCCGCATCACTTTGTTCAGGATATCGGTCGTGGTGTGTCGGCAATCCACGAAAAGGACCGTTTCGCGCCCGCAGAAGTCGGCGAAATGCTGACCACAAAGAACCCCGTGCGTATTCATTACATGGCCGGAACTGGCCGCGTCGATGCGAAGACATCGGAACGTGGTATCGCCAGGTAATGACGGCAATCATCGAGAGGATTGAGGAAAGGGGGCGCGACGTGCTTAATTGCATTACGTTTAAGCAGAGACTTAATGCGGTTCTGGTTGTCATTGTGTTCGCAGTCTCGGCCGTGGAGTTCACGTTGTTTCGGGCGGCGCTGCTTGCGAATTTGGCAACAAATGATCCGTCTGCTCTCACTATTGTGAGAGAGCTCGGATGGAGTGGAGCTGCGGTCATTGCCGTTAGCCTCTCGGCTGTTTTCGTTGCCGACGCTGCGATTACACGTGCGGCTAAGGCCATCGAAACGGAATTCGAATAGCGGTCTGTTCGGAAAGACATGACTCACAAAGAACTATGTTCGTTGGCCGTGGCATGGCTTCAGCGCCCTGCAAGTCGTTCTGGTCCTGGTTGCACCGTTGCTATTTCGGAGACGTCGAACTGGATCAACGGCGAAATCCCTGATGCCATTGGTTGGCGTCCTTATCGCCAAGCCCGTAGTGGTTCAGTTCTCGTCGAAGTTAAGGTTAGTCGCGGGGATTTCTTAGCCGACGCTAAGAAGCCGCACCGCAAAGTTGGCGTTGAAGGGATGGGAACGTATCGGTATTACATGGCGCCGGAAGGCGTTATCTCAACTGCCGACCTTCCTGCGATGTGGGGTTTGATCGAAGTTTCGTCACGCGGAAGTCTGAAGGTCAGAGCGGGGCATGTCCTTCTTGGTTATCAGGAAGAGGACACTTGGCGACACATGTGCAACCAGTATGCAGAAATCTGCACGCTGGCTATGTGCTTGAATCGTGTTGGCGATCCGCAAAAACTTCAGGATCGAATTCGCGAGATGAGCAATCAGATTGCCCGTCTCGCGAAACGAAACGATGAGCTGACGAAACGTAACGCTGATTTGTCACACCAACTGTTTCTTTCTAGAAATGGCGGCAATCAGGATTCTGTTGAAGCGAAACCAAGACGAAGAACTGTCGAGCATGGGGATGCCGAGCCGCACTTTTCGTAGCCGCATTTAATGCAAAATTCGAAGATCTAACTAAATTAATGGAGCAGATGATTGTGACTGATGAACTGAATCGTGAAGTGAATCAGGAGGACAGCGCGTCCTCGGGGTCTGATGTGATCGATGCCGGCATTCCGGTTGAGGATATGGTGGCGGAGTTCGACGAACAAGTAATCGGAAACGACGAGGAGGCCTAGGGCTATGTCGAGGGACTATAGACAGGAACTCACGGATCGGATTATTCAGGCCCTTGAGGATGGTACTGCACCTTGGCAGAAGCCTTGGGCAGGCGGGATCGCGGAACTACCTTTCAACCCAGTGTCTGGCACCGTTTATCGCGGGGGTAATGTACTTGCGTTGATGGAGCGAGGGTTCGTTGATCCTCGGTGGTGCACCTATCGCCAGGCTGAAGAGCGCGGCTGGCAAGTCCGTAAAGGCGAGCGCTCAACGGGCATTGAGTTCTGGAAGTTCTACGACGACGGGGAGCGGATCGATCCGGAAACAGGCGAAATTGAGAAAGTACGGATCAAGCGTGATAATCCGATTGTCCGCTACGCCAATGTCTTCAATGCCTCGCAGATGGACAACGTTCCGGAGTACGTTGCCGATCAGCCTCAGTGGGCGCCACAAGAGGTTGCGGAACGCATCTTGTCCGCATCAGGTGTGCCTATTCACCATGATCAAATCAAGCGCGCGTTCTATCGGCCAGCGACCGATGACATCCATCTGCCACCGCGCAACGCATTTGAGAGTTCTTTAAATTATTATGGGGTCGCTCTGCATGAACTGGGTCATGCAACTGGGCATGCAGATCGGTTGAATCGCAACCTGAGCACTGAGTTCGGCTCCGAGGATTACGCGAAGGAAGAGTTGCGTGCGGAGCTGGCCAGCATGTTCATGGCTCACCGGCTTGGCATTCCGTTCGACACCGAGAGCCACGCCGCCTATGTCGGTTCGTGGATTCAAGCGCTGAAGAACGACAAGAACGAAATTTTTCGTGCGGCGAGGGACGCCGAAAAAATCACGGAATATGTGCTTGCTCTAGCGAATGAACAAGTACAGACGAGGGCACCAGCGGCGATCCCGGTGCTTGCGAGCGATGCACCTGAAAGGCCGGCAGAGAAGACAATTCCAACGTCGGAAAAGGAGAAGGAGGCGAACGTTGTCGCCGGCGCAAGGGTGAATCTCAATGTTCCTTACGCAGACAAGGATGCCGTCAAGGCACTTGGGGCGAAATGGGATCGGAATGCCAAGACGTGGTATGCACCTCCAGGTGCGGATCTCACGAAACTCCAGCAGTGGACGGTGATGCCGACTGAGCTTGCGACCCGCGAAATTGAGGACCAGTTTGCCAGAGCTTTGACGGAGATGGGCTTGATTGCGGACTCTCCGACAATGGACGGAAAGTGGCACTCGTGCAAGGTCAGCACGAGCAGTGACAGAAAGGCACTGAAGGGCTCATATCGTGCGGAACTAGGCCCTCCTGCCAATGGGTATATCAGCAATCACGACACGGGCGAATCACGGCCGTGGTTTCCAGACGGGATAATTCTGAGCGATGCTCAGCGCCAGCAATTTGCAGCGCAAGCGGCCGAAGTGCGCCAGGCACGTGAGGCGGAAGCGCGTGTCGCGCAGGAAGGCGCCGCGCGACGCATGGATGAGTTGTGGGGGCGCCTACCGGAGGCGACAAATGACCATCCTTATCTCGTGCGCAAGGGTGTAACGGCAGAGGGGTTGCGGCTCATGAACGATGTGCTCGTTACGCCGGCCCGCGATCAGTCAGGGCAGATCAGAACACTGCAATTCATTCCTGCCGAAGGTGGGGCAAAACGCTTTGCGAAAGATGGTCAAAAGACAGGTAGCTTCCATGTTCTTGGCGATCTAATCGGTAGTGAAGTTGTTTGCTTCGGTGAGGGTTATGCAACCTGCGCGTCCATTTTGATGGGAACTGGATATCCCGTTGTGGAGTGTTTTGACAGCGGCAACCTCGATGCCGTCATGGCGTCTTTTGCCCCATACCTGGATGGGGCAAAAAAGGTTGTTTGTGGTGACGACGATGTTTTGACGGCAGCGAAGATCCACGTCACCGTCAATAAACTCGTTACGTCGGAACACGCGGAGAAGGTGCTGGGTGTGATCTCAGGCGTGGCCGAGGAGGAGTTGCTGTTTGACGGAACAGCACGCGCACTTAGGAACAACGCAGATTGCAGCCTAAGCCTTGCATGGCAAGTTGGGCCGGAAGGAGTGCCGCGCGTAGTTGGAGAGGTTCGAAATGAGGCGACAGGGCAACGCATCCCCGTGTTGATCAACAATGTTGGCCGTGAAAAGGCTTTAGCGGCTGCGGCTGCCCATGGCGCTATTGCAATCTTTCCGGTCTTTGCATCGATGGAGGGCCGACCAACTGACTTTAACGATCTGCATGCTCGTGAGGGCCTGTCGGAAGTGCATCGGCAAGTTGAAGAAGGCATGCGGAGAGAAATGCCTGAGGCTGTTGCGCAGAAAACAATGGGCTCTGATGTGACGGTCGTCGAGCCTACGCTGAGCGGGCGTTACACCGGCACTGTCCTGGGGAATACCAACGATCACACCGTGCAGGAAGTCGGTCGCATGACCGCTGTTGCGCATGACCGACGAAAACTCGATGTCGTGCCTGGCGAAGGCATGAAGGCGCAAATCGTTTACTCGGACGGACGCGGGACCGTCACGGCTGGCGATCAGCGTCAACGCGAACGGGGGATCGTGCGTTGAGAGCAGGATGAAATGTTGCAAATTCTGATACTATAAAAAAACTATACACATAAAAAGACCCTCAATGTCCGAAGAGCTGAAGAGAAACCAGTCAGTGAAATTCGCCATGACTATTGTCATGGCTTTTTTCATGTGCATGCTTGTCGCGTCATGGGTCGCAACGCAATACCTTGCCTCTTCACTCGCGTATCAACGCGGGCTTGGCCAAGCTGTTCACGTGTTTGCCAGCGGGGTGAAAATCTACCAACCGTTCTCTTGGTGGGTCTGGAATTATCAGTGGATGAACGAAACCGGGCCGCTGCAGGATCTGCTCACTCGAATGCAGTTCATTCTTGTAGCGGGGGCAATACTGAGCGTGATCATTGCCGTGTACCTGGCTTATAAACGAAGCATGCACGGGGATATTCCGGACGATCTTCATGGCTCGGCTCGGTGGGCTAATCTGAAAGACATTGAGCAGATGGGCCTGATATCTCACGTCAGGAAGGAACGAAAAGGTCTGCGTTCTCGGTCTGTGCAATATCGAGCGGTCGGCGTTTACATCGGAGCCTATTCCACGAAAGACGGGCTAAAGGTGCTTCGATACGACGAGCCAGCCCATGTTCTGTGTTTTGCACCGTCCCGAAGTGGTAAGGGTGTTGGATTGGTCCTCCCCACTTTGTTGTCATACCCGCATTCGACAGCCACCAACGACGTGAAGGGAGAAAACTTCGAGTTAACGTCAGGGTTTCGGCATTCAGCGGGATCGCTTGTCATTCGGTTTGATCCTACTGCGCTTGACCAACGCAGCATCGACGGCAAGAGCCGGTTCAATGTCGCGGCATGCTGGAACGTTCTGGACGAAATTCGTGCGTTCTCCGAATACGACGTCATGGATGCACAGAACATCGCGACTGCCATCGCAGACCCCAATGGCGAGGGTATGGATGACCACTGGGTGAGTACGTCCTACGAGCTGCTGGTTGGTGTGATCTTGCACATGCTGTATTACGAGCGAGATAAGTCGTTGAATGGCGTGGCCACATACTTGGCGGACCCGTCATTCACTGATCCGGAGCAAATGTTCAATCGCATGCTCGATGCCGAGCATGACCCAGATGGTGTTATGGGCTGGGTCGACTCTTCAGGTAAACCAACAAAGACACATCCGGCGGTAGCACTATCGGCTCGCGCAATGCTCAATAAAGAAGAGCGTGAGCGTGGCAGTGTGCTTTCAACGGCCAAGACAAAACTCAGTCTTTACACCGAACCAATCGTGGCACGAAACACGTCAAGGTCGGATTTCTGCGTCAATGATTTGATGAATCACCGCAAGCCGGTATCGTTGTATATCGTGGTGCCACCATCGGACAAGGAACGACTTCGGCCACTGGTGAGGTTGTTCATCACGTTTCTGCTACGAAGGCTGACGGCGAGCATGGCGTTTGAAGATGGCGCCGGCGCCAAGAGCTATCTGCACAAACTGCTGCTGTTGATTGACGAGTTGCCGTCGCTCCGTAAGCTTGACCAGCTTCAGGACGGCCTGTCGTACATCGCAGGTTACGGCATTACGGCGTATCTTTTCGTTCAGGATCTCATCCAGCTAAGGGAGGCCTACGGCGATAACCAGACGATTGCGGCTGGCTGCCAGGTCAAGATTGCTTTTGCGCCAAACACCCGCGAGACTGCGGAAGAACTTTCGACTATGACGGGGCTCTCGACAAAAAAACGTCAGAACGTCAGTTACTCCGGTAGTCGAATCAGCTCAATGCTTGGGCAAATGAGTGTTTCGGAAGAGCTTGTCGAAAGACCCTTGATGACCCCTGACGAGGTATTGCGATTGCCTCGGGATGAAATGCTTGTTTTCAACACAGGGCACTCGGCAATCAGAGCGAAGAAGCTTTTTTATTACAAGATGCCCGAATTCCTTTCTCGGGCAAAAATTGCAAGTCCCAGCAAGGTTTCCATGGCCTACAGGGACGAAAAAGGCAAAGTACGTGGATCGTGGTTCATGGTTTTGTGTGAGCGCATTGCAGGGTCAAAGGAAATCAAAGTATCAATTAACTGTTATGACACCTTTCCGGCCGTTCGTGTGCTAATCAAGCAGGAAGACGAGGGAAGCGGAAATATTCAGACATTCGAATACGAGTTGACGGGCGAAGATGGACGCGCAATCAATCGTGAGCTGACTGCTGATGACTTGCGATTCGTCCTGAAACCGAAGGCGGATGTTTCGAGCTTCGAGCCTCAAGAGGCGTTTGAGGTTCATTTCCTTGTTGTGGATGCGAGCGATCGGAAGAGTTTTTCACAAACAGGTTTCTTCCGCGACATCTCCATTTTTGAACGTGATGCACGTCGGGCAGCGAAAACCGAGTTTCAGAACCAAGAAGGTCGGGATGGCATTAAGCGTGATCCGACATTTGAAAAGGTGGTCGCGAACAAGCGATACATAGGCCGAGTGTTTCTTGAGACCGACCATTTCACCTTGATGAATCAAGGCGGAGATTTGGTTTCCTTGCATAGGAAAAAGCATCTTAATAGGGTGCCGGCCGTTGGGGATATTGTGACCATTCAATACGAGGGGAAGAAAGGCGCAGTTCAATGATGACCAGTGAAGATCGCATTGGCGCTCACCTGTTCTCTAAGACCCGAGCCGTGGGGTTGTCCAAGCCCACGGCTCTCCATGTTCGTAGG
>APMI01016114.1_pt1 | contig 11639 bp, 10 predicted proteins | sample 667938 | NCBI WGS metagenome assembly APMI01 (sample SAMN01084076, study PRJNA167559) | wastewater metagenome | biome: Wastewater | place: Denmark: Ejby Moelle, Odense | collected 2011-11-28 | reverse complement strand
CCCCCGATCGCACCGGCAGCGCGCCAGAAGCCCGCCGCGCCCGAAACCTGCTCCATGGCAGCCGAACTCGGCCGCGCGCGCAAGACCGTGAACCTTGCGCGTCGCCTGATGTCCCAGCTTCTGAAGCAGGTTCGCTCGGGCGATACCATCGATGCCGAAAAGCTCGGACCGCTGGTGGACGAAATCGCGGATTCGCTGTCGCGCAACAATTCGACGCTCACGTCGGTGCTGCGACTGAAGCGCAAGGACGAATACACCTACATGCATTCGGTGACCGTCTCGGCGCTGATGATCAACCTTGCCCGCGAACTGGATTTCTCCGAGGAAAAGGTCCGTGAGGCCGGCATGGCCGGCTTGCTGCACGATATCGGCAAGATGGCGATCGATGATTCGATCCTGAACAAGGCCGGACGCCTGACCGACGCCGAGTTCGCCTCGATGCGGGAGCATCCCGAACGCGGGCATTCCGTACTGCGCAAGGACGATACGCTGTCGGCGCTGGTCATGGACGTGGCGCTGCATCATCACGAAAAGGTCGATGGCACCGGGTATCCCCACCGGCTGAGCGGCGACGAGATCACGCTGCTCTCGCGCATGGGCGCGGTGTGCGATGTCTATGACGCCGTCACGTCGGACCGCCCCTACAAGGCTCCTTGGACACCGGCCGAAGCGATCCACGAGATGCTGAGCTGGAACGGCCATTTCGACGAATATGTGCTGGCCGCGTTCGTGCGCTCGGTCGGCGTCTATCCGGTCGGCTCACTGGTGCGCATTCCCGGCGACCGGCTCGCGATCGTGATCGAAACGCACCGCAAGCATCCGGAACGCCCCACGGTGCGCGCTTTCGCCAGCACCACGCCCGGCGTGACAATCGAGCCGGAAGACATCAACCTGGCCGAAACGCAGGACGACATTCTGAGCTTCGAACGGCCGGCCGACTGGGACCTTCACGATTGGGAAGAACGCTGGCCCGAACTTGCCGGCGCTTCGCTCAAGAACGTCAAGGGCGAGAGCCGGAAGCGATAAGGCGGCCCGCTGGCCGCTTCGCATCCGCACCGGTATCCTCGTTGAACGCCAGCGCGCCCACGTTATCCAGGGCGAAGCTGAAGTTTTCGACCACCTTGCGGAACACCGACGAATCAAGGCCGCCACCGGTCACCACATCCCAAGACAGCACGACCGACTTGTCGGTGCCAATGGTCAGGGCGCCGAACCGATAGTCGCGCGCGAAGGCCGCCGCTTCCTGCGGCCCGAAAGGCTTGTCGGGCGTGAAACTGGCGCTGAACTGCAACGACTGGCAATTGTCGTGCATCTTCGCGTCGCAATCATAGAACAGCACGAACGTCTGCCATTTGCCGATGCGCGCGTTGATCAGCGGTTCGCCGGCGTCATCGGCGGTCAGATCGGCGCCATAGCCCAGCGAGCGCAGCGCCGCGACCACGCCATCCGGGCTGGTAGCCGTGACTTGCCGCGCCAGCGCGGCCGGTTCGGTATCGAGATTCATGCTGGCATGGGCGGGCACCGAGGCCGCAAAGGCACTTCCCAAAGCCAGAAACGCGGCAATCCGGCGCGATTTCATGATGGCATCCTCTGATTTTTATATGATTTGAGAGGATGGTGACTGAAACCGCGCCTGACGGCAAGACCTTATCGGGGAACAGGCCCTACCAGCCGCAGCCCTTCCCGCGGTTCTGCTGCTCCAGCCAGCGCGAAAGCGGCGCGAAATAGCGCACCATCGAGGCGCCGCTCATCTCGCGGCTGCCGGTGAAGGCTTCCAGCGCATCGGGCCAGGGCTTGGATGCGCCCATCATGAGCATCGCATTGAGCTTCTGGCCCACCGCCTTGTTGCCATAGAAGCTGCACCGGTGCAGCGGCCCCTTCCAGCCGGCCTGCTTGCACGCCGCCTCGAAGAACTGGAACTGCAACACCCGCGCCAGGAAATAGCGCGTATAGGGCACCACGGCGGGGATGTGATACTTTGCGCCCGGATCGAAGGCATCGGCGCTGCGCGGCGCGGGCGGCACGATGCCCTGATACTTCAGGCGCATGTCGTTCCAGGCCGTTTCATACTGCGCGGGCTTGATCGTGCCGTTGAACACGTTCCAGCGCCAGCGATCGATCAGCAGGCCGAAGGGCAGGAACGCCACCTTGTCCATCGCCTGGCGCAGCAGCAGGCCGGTGTCCTTTTCCGGCCCCGGCACCTTCGCGCGATCGAGCAGGCCGATCTGCACGAGGTATTCGGGCGTGATCGAGAGCGCCACGAAATCGCCGATCGCTTCGTGGAAGCCGTCGTTGGCGCCGTTCAGGTAAAGCGGGTCCTGCCCGTTGTAGGCGCGCTGATAGTAGTTGTGGCCAAGTTCATGGTGGATGACGCCGAAATCGTCACCGTTCACCTTGATGCACATCTTGATGCGCAGATCGTCCTTGTTGTCCACGTCCCAGGCCGAAGCGTGGCACACCACCTCGCGATCACGCGGCTTCACGAACTGCGAACGCTGCCAGAAGGTTTCGGGCAATTGCGCCAGGCCCAGCGAGGAATAGAAGCCCTCGCCCGCCTTCACCATCTTGAGCGGATCGTAGCCCTTCGCTGCCAGCAGATCGGTGACGTCGTAGCCAAGATCCCCCGCCCCGGCGGGAGCGACGATATCATAGATGTTGCCCCATTCCTGCGCCCACATGTTGCCCAGCAGGTCGGCGCGGATCGGGCCGGTCCTGGGCTGCACGGCATCGCCGTACTTCTCGTTGAGCTTGGTGCGGACATAGCAGTGCAGCTGGCGGTAAAGCGGCTGGACCTCGCCCCAGATCTTCTCGGTCAGCGCCGCGAAGGCATCGGGGTCCATATCGTAGTTCGAGCGCCACAGCGCGCCGGTATCGGCAAAGCCAAGTTCGCGCGCGCCAGCGTTGGCGATATCGACCATGCGCACGTAGTCGGCCTTCATCGGCGTGCCGACCGTATCGTGCCAGCTTACCCACATTTCCTTGAGCTTCGCCGGATCGCGCGTGGTGCCCATCGCTTCCTCGATGTCGCTACCATTGACGGGCTCGCCATTCAGCGTGCCGTGGCCCTTGCCGTAGATGCCCTGGACGCGGGCCTGCAGCGCTGCGAATTCCTCGGCCGCGCCGGGGGTGGTGGGCGCCGGCGTGGTGATCTGGGTGCGGATGACCAGCAGCTTGCGCGCGACGTCAGGCGCAAGGCCTGGCACCTTGGCGAGGATCGCCGCCTGTTTGGCCTGATCGACCTGAAGCTTCGTCAGCGCCGCGTTGCCAGCGGACGTAAGCTCGGCGGTATCGTAGGTTATGTTGGTCTGATAGACCCACTCGGTGCGGTTGGTGCGGATGGACTGGTCGAAATAGTCCTTTTCCGCCTGGGACAGCCAGGTCTTCACCGTGGCGGGTGTGGCGGCAGCATCCTGCGCGCAAGCGGGCGCGGCAAGGCCCGTCACGGAAAGACCCGCGACGGCCAGCGCAAGAACGGAAGACAGCGATTTCATGGACGGGGACTCCCTGAGGACATTGCCAGCGCCGCGCGATGCGGGCGCTTGTCATGCCTCCGTGGTTAAGCCTCCGAACGCCGCGGTCAAGCCGGACTGGTAAGAAACGAAACGATCTCCGCCCCCATTTCCGGCACGGTCACGCTGCTCATGTGCGTGCCGGGAATGGTCGCGCGGCGCGCATCGGGCAGCGCGGCGGCCAGCCGGTCGGCCGAGCCGTTGTCGTTGTCCTTGTCGCCGCACAACACCAGCACGGGCATGGTTACGCCGGCAAGATCCTCCGGCGCGGTATCCGCCATCGAGCCCAGCAGCAGCCGCGCGGCGACGCGATCGACGTTCATCGTCTTCATGAACTGCTGCGAGACATAGGCGGGATCGCCGGGCCGGATCGTGCCGAAGCGATCGATCACGTCGATAAAGAAATCGCGCCGGCCCTTCCATCCGGCCAGCCCTTCCAGCCCCATGCCCGCCAGCACCAGCCGGCGCGGGGAAAGCCCGCCCAGCACCGCCCGCGCCGAGGTGCGCGACCCCAGCGAGAACCCGCACAGGTCGAAATCGGTGAGCCCCAGATGCCGCACCAGCGCCATGGCATCGAGCGCGAGCACGTCCGCCGGATAGGAAGCCGGATCGTGGGGCGCGGCACTTTCGCCATGCGCGCGCAGATCGGGCATCAGGCATTCGAACCCGGCGGCAACAAGCTGCCCGGCGGTGCCGAACTTGACCCAGTTGATCGCGGCCGAGGAGAACAGCCCGTGCAGCAACACAACCGGCCTGCCCTTCCCCATCCGGTGCAGCGCGAGTTGCGCGCCACCGTGGCCGGCGAAGAATTCGGTGGTCAGTTCGGTCATTCGGGAACCTCCAGTCCAGCGGCCTTCCAGCGGTCGGCCACGCTCGGCGTCTGGTCGCTGCGATGGCGGGGAAGCGCGCGCGTGTCCAGCCATGCCTCGTGCAGGCTTTCCGTGCCGGCATGCGATACCGGCCGGAGGATCGAAGGATCGTCGAAACTGCCGACGGTCAGGTCCATCATGCCGGCGCCATCGAGGAAGGCAAAGCCCAGCGGCGTGCCGCAAGCCGAACAGAACGGGCGCCGCGCGATCGGGGACGAGACATACCAGTCGGGCTCGCGCTCCCAAACGATGGCATCGCGCGCAACCTGCACGAAGGCCGCCGCCACCCCGCCGGTCGCCTTCTGGCACATGCGGCAATGGCAGAGATAAGCCTCGTGGTTGTCCAGCCGCACGGCATAGCGAATGCGGCCGCACTGGCAGCCGCCGGTCATGGTGGTCAGCATGAGCGAGAGGATAGCGAAGGGGCAACGCTTAAACCAGAGTCATGCCCTACATTTAGCTATGGACTGGGGCGGCCTGCCTCGTGCCTTCCGCATCAAGGGGGGCTGGGAGATCGAGCGGCCTTTCGATGGAAATGACGCCCCGTGCCCAATCGGCAATCACGAACCTCGATTTGCCGTCTGGCTTCGCGAGTACCATCGATACGCCCACGCCCGCCACCGCCTGAGGCGCGTCCATTGCCGCAACGCCACGCGCAAGCGTGAAGAACTTAACATCCGAAAAGCGGCATCCCACCACATCGAACAACGGGCGCTCATCCGTTCCGCCATTGCGCGCAATTGCAATGTAGCCTTCCGCATCGGCGCCCTCCGCCTCAGACAGCAAGGTAAATCCGCTCAGGACGCGCTGATCGTCCTTGAATGGCCGGAAAACCTCGCCGGAGCGCATGTCCACCAGCCTCAACGCCCGGCGCCCTCCGCCTGGTACATCAAGATAATATAACGTGAGCGGCCTGTTTCCCGCATGCACCACCTCACCGATCAACCGCGTGTTGTCGACGGGCTGCGATATGGTGGATGACCCTGGAAGCTCCCTGCGTCGCACTAGGTCGGACGTCATCGGAACCAGCAGCAGCACGAGGCCCACGATCAGCAAAACGGCAATTGCTGCGAAGGCACTCGTTTTGGACGTCCTCAATTTGCGCATCAGCCGCCTTGAGAGCATCCACCGGGGTTTCTCGTCATCCACCAGGAACCAGCCCCTTCTGTTCCATGCGCCACACCGCAAGGTCGATGCGGTCCTGCCCGAAGAAGGGTTCGCCGTCAAAGACCAGCGTCGGCACGCCCCAGTGCCCGGCGGCTTCCAGCGCTTCCTGGTTGGCAGCGAGTTCGGCGTCGAGCCGTTCCGCGTCGCTCACGGCTTCGGCTTCGAGTTCGGCGAAGTCCAGCCCGGCGCGAGCGGCGGCGCCAGCAAGGTGATCGCCTTCGTGCCAGCCCTGCGTACCGCCCCAGATCAGGCGCGAGACTTCATCGGCGAAGGCCAGTGACTTGCCGCGCCGCGATGCCGCCTGCCCCATGCGCGTCAGTCGGAAGATATAGGGCTGCTCGTCCGCGATGCACCGCGTGGCGATGTCCTGCACGATCGGATCGGGGCGCGGCGGAAGGAAGGGAATGCCGTGGAACTGCGCCAGCCGCGCCACATCCACGAACAGATAGCGCAGCCAGCCGGGATGGTTCCGTTCAAAGAAATCGGGCTGCCGGATCGCCAGCGGATAGACCGGGCGCAGATTGATGGCGAGATCGTACTCGTCCGTCAGCGCGCGATAGCGGCGCGTGGCCAGGTAGCTGTACGGGCTGCGGAAAGACCAGAAAACGTCGGCGGAAAGCGTCATGGCGCGGGTGCCCTCTCCCAAGGATCAGAGGCGATCCTAGGGAGAGGGTGGCTGTCGCGCAAATGTTATGACATCGGAAATGCCGAATCCTTCCCGCAATCGGGGAAGGATTGCCGGCTTACCCCTTCTTGAGGTGACGGCGGCCCAGCAGTTCCGCGATCTGCACCGCGTTAAGCGCCGCGCCCTTGCGCAGGTTGTCGGAAACGCACCACAGCGCCAGGCCGTTATCGACCGTGGAATCCTCGCGCACGCGCGACACGAACGTGGCGTAATCGCCCACGCATTCGATCGGCGTCACGTATCCGCCGTCCTCGCGCTTATCGACGAGCATGACGCCCGGCGCCTCGCGCAGGATCGACTGGGCCTGTTCGGCGGAGATTTCTTCCTCGAACTCCAGGTGCACCGCTTCCGAGTGGCCGATGAACACCGGCACGCGAACGCAGGTGGCGACGACCTTGACCTTCGGATCGAGGATCTTCTTGGTTTCGGCGACCATCTTCCATTCTTCCTTGGTCGATCCATCGTCCAGGAACACGTCGATGTGCGGGATCACGTTGAACGCGATCTGCTTGGTGAACTTCTTCGGCTCCACCGGATCGCCGACGAAGATCGCGCGGCTCTGTTCGAACAGCTCGTCCATGCCTTCCTTGCCCGCGCCGGACACGGACTGGTAGGTCGAGACGACCACGCGCTTGATCTTCGCCGCATCATGCAGCGGCTTGAGCGCCACGACCATCTGCGCGGTCGAGCAATTGGGGTTCGCGATGATGTTGCGCCGGGTATAGCCGTCGATCGCATCGGGGTTCACTTCGGGCACGATCAGCGGCACGTCCGGGTCCATGCGGTAGAGCGACGAGTTGTCGATCACCACGCAGCCCTGCGAAGCGGCCTTGGGCGCATAGATCTTGGTCGGGCCGGAACCGGCGGCGAACAGCGCGATGTCCCAGCCGGTGAAATCGAAATGCTCGATGTTCTGGACCTTGAGCTTCTTCCCGGTCTCGCCGAACTCGATCTCGGTGCCCTGCGAACGCGGCGAGGCAACAGCGGCGATCTCGTCGATCGGAAACGCGCGCTCGGCAAGGATGTTGAGCATCTCGCGGCCCACGTTCCCCGTCGCGCCGACAACTACAACCCGGTAACCCATGTCACTTCCCTTCCAGTGCCGCGCATCGCATGACGCGGGCCGTCCATAGCGGCTGGTTCCGACCAGCCAAGCGAATTGGCCTTCCGGCCACCCAAATTCCTATTTCCCGGCCACGAGCGGCGCCGGTCCGACGCCGTTGCGATCGAGGAAACGGAAAACCGTCTCGTAGAGATGCTGGCTCACCTTCGGCCCACTGATGCGGTGGGTATAACCGGGGTAGAGCATCATTTCGAAAGGCATCGCCTCCGCCTGCATCTTGGCAATGAACGCGGAGGAGTTCTCGAACACCACGTTGTCGTCCGCCATGCCGTGGATCAGCAGCAGCGGATCGCGGATGCGGCCGGTATCGGCCAGCGCGTTCGACGTGGCATAGACCTGCGGTTCGCGCTTCGGGTCGCCCAGGTAGCGTTCGGTATAGTGGGTGTCATAGAGTTCCCACTTGGTGACCGGAGCCACGGCGATGGCCGCCGCATAGGCGCCGGGGTCGGCCTGCAGCATCTTGATCGACATGTACCCGCCATAGGACCAGCCGAACGTGGCGATCCGCTTCGGGTCCACGAAATCCAGTGCCTTGAGGTAATTCGCCCCGGCAAGCTGGTCCTGCACCTCGACCGAGCCCATCGCGCGGTAGAGTGTGCTTTCGAACTTCACTCCGCGATTGGCCGATCCGCGGTTGTCGATCGCGAAATAGATATAGCCCTTGTCGACGATCGCCTGCGCCAGCGCGCCCTGCCAGCCCTTGTGCACCACCTGCGCGTGCGGGCCGCCATAGTGGAAGGTGAAGACCGGATACTTGCGCCCAGGCTCCAACGGCGGCGTGATCATCATCCAGTGCAGCGGCGTACCATCGGCGGCCGGGATCGTGCCAAAGGTCGCCGGGCGATGGCTGGCGAGATAGGGCGCGTAAGGGTGCGATCCCTCCACGCGATTCTCCTCGATCCACGCGATGCGCTTGCCGGCGGCGTCAGCAAGGTAGGACTGCGGCGGCTGCGCGTCGGCATTGCGCGTGACCATCAGCGTCTGGCCGCGCTTGTCCATCGTCGCGGCGTTGTCGAAACCGGGATCGGTCAGGCGCACGATCTTCGACGGCGCCGCGAGATCGAGCGCATAGACCTGCTGCGCCAGCACACCGTCCTTCGTACCGGTGAAGAACACGCGACCGGCCTTCTGGTCCACGCCGACAAGGCCGGTCACCACCCAGTCGCCCTGCGTGAGCTGCTGCCACTGGCTGTCCGGATAATGGTCGGGCCGGAAGCGGTAGAGATGGCCGAAGCCATCGCGTTCGGACCACCAGATGAGGCTGCCATCCGCCAGAAAGCGATAGCTGTCCGACAGGTTGATCCAGCTGCGTTCGGCGGCCTGTTCGCTGAACAGCACCCGAGCCTTGCCCGTGGCGGGATCGACCGCCAGCATGTCGAGCCGGGTCTGCGCGCGGTTTTCGCGCTGGACGTAGAGCGTCTTGCCATCGGGTGCCCAGTCCACGCGGGCCAGGTAGATGTCCTTTTCAGCGCCCGGATCGCCCGCACCAAGGTCCACCGCGACGCGGCCGCTGCCGTCCGGCGCCATGATCCACAGCGAAACCTCGGCGTTGGGCGTGCCGGCGGCCGGATAGCGCTGGTCGAAGGTCTTTGTGCCCTCCGCGCCGATTGCCGCGCGGGTGACCACGCCCACCTTGGCCTCGTCGAACCGCTCGACCGCCAGGCGGCTTTCGTCGGGCGACCACCAGAAGCCCGCAAAGCGCGACATTTCTTCCTGCGCGACGAATTCGGCCTCGCCCCAGTGGACGGTCTCGGCGCTTTCCGTGGGCGTCACCGCGACGGGCGCGCCCTGCCCGGCGACCTGACCGACCCACAGCCGGCGATCGCGCACATAGGCGATGCGATCGCCCTTCGGCCCCAGCTTGGGGTTGAGTTCGCCGCCTTGCGTTCCGGGAATGCGCTGGACGCTGCCGTCCAGCCCGGCAAGGAACAGATCGCCATCGAGCGGCACCAGCACGGCCTTGCCATCGGGCGCCCATTCGTAGCTGACGATGCCCTTCAGATCGCCGATACGCTGGCGTTCGCGCTGCATCTTCTCGGCCTCGGACAGTTCCTTGCCTGACGACAGCTTGAGCGAATCCACCAGCATCCGCCACTTGCCCGTCTTCCGCTCGAAGCCCCACAAGTCATAGCGCTCGCGATCGTCGGCACGGTTGCGCAGCAGCGTGAGGTACGCGCCATCGGGCGAGAGCTTGACCCCGCGCGGTGCCGGCCCGTTGAGCGAGGGACTGGCGAAGACGCGCTCCAGCGTGAGCGCGGGCGCGGCCTGCGCGGTGGAGGTCACCGGCGGTTCTCCGGCGTGAGCCGAAGCGAGGGGCAGAAGGGCGCAGAGCGCCGATGCGGCAAGGAGGTGTCGGAAGCGAAGCATGGCAAGGTCACGAACCTCTCTGGGAAAGGGCAGCGGATGGGGAGAACCGGCGAAAACGGCGCGCAGACAGCAAAAAGGCGCCCTGGCGGTGGTGCCAGGACGCCTTTCTACACAATTTCCGTGTCTTGGGCGTTGGGCTTTCAGCCCTCCTGGCCGGTCTTGACGACCTTGCGCTCGGCAATACGCGCCGATTTGCCGGTGCGGCCACGAAGATAGTAGAGCTTCGCACGACGCACGACACCACGGCGCACCACGGTAATCGAATCAATGTTGGGCGAGTAGAGCGGGAACACGCGCTCCACGCCTTCGCCGAACGAAATCTTGCGCACGGTGAAGTTCGAGCCGAGGCCACGGTTCGAGCGCGCGATGCACACGCCTTCGTAAGCCTGGACGCGGGTGCGGTCGCCTTCAACGACGCGCACGCCCACGCGCACGGTATCGCCCGCGCGGAAATCCGGAATATCCTTCTTCGCCTTGAAATCGGCGATGGCTTCAGCTTCAAGCTGCTGAATCAGGTTCATTTTTCAATCGTCCTGCACTTCACGCTGCGCGCCAGAGGCAGACTGGACCCGAGCACCGACGTGGCGCTCCCAAAGGTCCGGCCTGCGTGACCGGGTATCGTCTTCCGAACGGCGTTTCCGCCATTCCGCGATTTTCGCATGATCCCCCGATCGCAGCACTTCAGGGATCGTGCGCCCTTCCCATTCGACGGGTCGGGTATAGTGCGGGTATTCGAGGAGACCGTTCTCGAACGACTCCTCCTGCCCGCTTGAAGGCGCGCCCATTACGCCGGGAAGCAGCCGAATGCAAGCGTCGAGCAGCATAAGGGCGGCGCATTCGCCGCCGGACAGCACGATATCGCCCACCGAGACTTCCTCGACCTGCCGGCCCGCGAAGATGCGCTCGTCGAAACCCTCGAACCGGCCGCACAGCACGATCACGCCGGGACCGGCCGCCAGTTCTCGCACGCGCTCCTGCGTCAACGGCTTGCCGCGCGGTGTCATGGCAACGACCGGGCATCCGGGATGCGCCGCCAGCGCATGATCGACCGCCGCCGCCAGCACGTCCACCCGCAGCACCATGCCGGCGCCGCCACCAGCGGGCGTATCATCGACGGTCCGGTGCTTGTCGATCGCGAAATCGCGGATCTGCACGACATCGAGCGCCCACGTCCCCTCGCGCAACGCCCGCCCCGCCAGACTGACGCCGAGCGGGCCGGGAAACATTTCAGGATAGAGCGTGAGGACAGTGGCGGCGAAGGTCATTCGGGCTTCTTGGCAGAGATCAGGGAACGGCACCCTCGAACGTGAACCGCAACGCCTGGATCGTTATCGGGCGCGTCGGCGCGAGGACGATCTGTCCGTTGACGCTCCCCTTGCCGCAAGTCCAGCGGAAAGTGCCGGTCATGCGGCCGGTCGGCGTAACCGGCGCGGCGGTGTCGCACGTGCCGGCCTGCGCTTTCAGTTCACCCAGCACTTTCGTCCAGTTTTCCGCGGTGCGGTCCATCGGGAAGTTCATCGCCACGCGCCCGTTCAGCGGCGCCACCGTGCCCGCCTGCCACACGGCTTGCGCCGCAGCGTAGAAGCTGGCGAGATCGGAAGAGACAGGCATTTCCGGGCGGTGGAGCAGGCCAGCCTTGTGCATCAGCATCGCCGCATCCCATGCCGGGCCGGTCGGGCCGGCGTAGGTGCGGTTGGTCAGCACGAAAATGCCGGTGCCGTATTCGGGCATCAGCATGACATGCGAGCCATAGCCCGGATAGCCGCCGCCATGGCTCATGGTGAGGCCCAGGTCGCAATCCTGCATCACGCGCCAGCCCATGCCATAGGCGAGCGCCAGCGGGCAGGCGGTGGCGCCGGTGTGGCCGGGCCGGGTCGCGACCGAGACGAAGTTCAGCCCCTGCGCCAGTTCGCGGATCG
>APMI01021621.1_pt1 | contig 11648 bp, 9 predicted proteins | sample 667938 | NCBI WGS metagenome assembly APMI01 (sample SAMN01084076, study PRJNA167559) | wastewater metagenome | biome: Wastewater | place: Denmark: Ejby Moelle, Odense | collected 2011-11-28 | reverse complement strand
GAGCGGGGGCGCGCCCCTGCGCGCGCCCCCGTGTGCGTAGTGGACCCGCAAGCGCTACAAGCTGCTCAGTTCGCGGAGTTCGTCCGGCGTGTTGATATTCGCGAAGCTCGCGGCAATGTCGCTGGCATCGACACGGCCAATGCGAATGGTGTCGAGAAAGCCCAAAACTGATCGCTCTCCCGTGGCGAGATAGTCGGCGATGGCGTGCCGCATACTCGTTCGCCCGAGCAGGAAGAGATACTGTCGTTGGGTGCCGTCGCAGGGGACCAAGGCGTCGACCGATGGCGAGACGTCCTTTGCCAGTCGCGCCACGAGTCCGCGGTCGAGTCGCGGTCCATCACCCGGGCAGCAGAAGAACCACTCGGACTCCACCAGCGCGAGCGCTGACACCAAGCCGCCCAGTGGGCCGAGTCCTGTTTCGATGTCGGTGACGATGACGTCGCCAAACGAGGAGTAGGCATCGAGCGAGCGATTGGCGCTGATGACAATGCGTCCGACCTGTTGCGTGAGCTGCTCACGCACATGAGCGACGAGCGGGCGTCCATTGAGCGATTCGAGTGGCTTGTCCACGCCACCCATGCGTCGCCCACGCCCACCGCACAGAATGATACCGGTGATGGATTGCTTATCGATCACGATCGTTCCAACGGGTTATTCGCCAGCAAGATTTCTGAGCCGTGCGACCGCGCGGTGCGCCAGCGGATGCAGTTCGCCGTCGGCCGGTTGCAAGCCGTCGGCCACCGCAATGAGCTCCTTCCGCATGGCCGGTGGCCAGAACTTTTCGAGATGGTCACGGACGCCATCGACCGCATCCTCTTCCGGATAGACCGCGAAGAACTGCGCAATTTGATTCGCCATCCGGATCACGTCGTCACTCGGCATTGGTGAACTCTCGTGCGGAAGGGAAACGGACGATGTGTACAAGATCGCCAATTCGCCGCGTCGACGCGAGCGGTAGCGACAGCGCCTCGGACCAGAAGAGCGCCAATGAGGTGGGCGCCGAAATGCTCGCCAAGAGCTGCGAATTCAACACCGCGGCCTTGGCGACGAGCTCGTAGCTGCACCGACTGGTCATGAGGACAAAGCCCACCTCAGCCAGCGATTCGCGACGGGCGAGTGCCCCGACGAGCTTGTCGAGGGCGTTATGTCGCCCCACGTCTTCACGGACGATCTGAATGGTGCCGTCCATGTCGCACCAGGCGGCCGCGTGCACCGACCGTGTCTCGTCGTTGAGAGGCTGCCAGTCAGGCAGCGATGCGATCGCGCGCCGCACCGCGTCGTCGGAGACGGGTTGTGGCGCCGTGCGGGGTACGGGGCGGCGCGTCTCGAACTGCGCCAACGACTCAATGCCGCACAATCCGCACGCCGTACCGCTGACCAATGTGCGCGCCCGCTTGGCGGCGCCGTCGAGCGCCCACGCGGGAATGCGGACATCGACACGCGTCTCGCGAAGGAACGAAGCGATATGCACCGCCTCAACGGCGCTGGCCTCGCGCAGCACCCCTTCGGTGATCGCGAGACCCACGGCTAAATCGTCGAGATGCGTGGGCGAGGCCAACAACACGGTCCACGGTTCGCCATTGATGGTGACCTCGACCGGTGCCTCCAGCGCGATCCCCCAGCTGCTTTCGGCACCGGCAATATCGATAGGGCGACGCAGCGCGGCATGCTCAGTCAACCGGGCGCACCTCCACGGCCGTGACCTTGTACTCGGGGCAGTTCGTTGCCCAGTCGGAGAACTCGGTCGTGACGACATTCGCAGCGGAGTCGGGATGATGGAAGGTGGTGTACACCACGCCCACCGGCACACGGTCCGTGACATGCGCGTGCAAGGTGATGACTCCCTTTCGGCTCGCCAGCTGCACGCCGTCGCCATCGGCAATGCCACGCACCTCGGCATCGGCCGGATGCATCTCCAACACGTCTTCGGCGTGCCACGCCACGTTTCCGGTGCGACGGGTCTGCGTCCCCACGTTGTACTGACTCAGAATGCGGCCGGTCGTGAGGAGCAGCGGGAACTTCCGCGTCGAGCGCTCGTCGGTCGGTACGTATTGCGTGATGAGGAAGCGCCCCTTGCCGCGCACAAAGCCATGCTCGTGCATGATGCGCGTGCCGCGTGGCGCGGTTTGTTCGGTGCACGGCCACTGCACACTTCCCACGCGGTCGAGATAGGCAAACGACACACCCGCAAACGAGGGCGTAAGCTGCGCGATCTCGTCCATGATATGGGCGGCACTCGGATAGCCCATGTCGTAGCCCATCGCGGTCGCGAGTTGGCACACCGCTTCCCATTCCTGCAGTCCTGTCTTGGGCGGCATGGCCGGCCGGACGCGATTGATGCGACGCTCGGCGTTCGTGAACGTGCCGTCCTTCTCCAGAAACGCCGTGCCGGGAAGAAAGATGTGCGCGTACTTCGCCGTTTCGTTCAGGAAGAGATCTTGTACCACCACGCAGTCCATGGCCGTGAGGGCCGCGGTGACGTGCTGCGTATTCGGGTCGGACTGCGCGATGTCCTCGCCCTGAATGAACATGCCTCGAAACTCACCGGCCACCGCGCCCGCGAGCATGTTGGGAATGCGCAGACCGGGTTCCGAATCGAGCGTCACGCCCCACGCCGATTCGAAGCTGGCGCGCGTGGCATCGTCCGAGATGTGCCGATACCCGGGGAGCTCGTGCGGGAAGGAGCCCATGTCGCACGATCCCTGCACGTTGTTCTGACCACGCAGCGGATTCACGCCGGTACCTTCACGCCCCACTTGGCCGGCGGCCATCGCCAGATTGGCGATGCCAAGTACCATCGTGCTCCCCTGACTGTGCTCGGTGACGCCCAGGCCGTAGTAGATCGCGCTGTTGCCACCCGTCGCATACAGTCGCGCCGCGGCGCGCAGACTGGCGGCGGGCACGCCGGAGAACGTCTCGGTGGCTTCCGGGCTATTCTCTGGCTGCGCAATGAAGTCGCGCCACTGCTGAAAGGACCGCGAGTCGCACCGTTCGGCGACGAAGGCCTCGTTCACCAGCCCTTCGGTGACAATCACATGCGCTAGGGCGTTGATGACGGCCACGTTGGTGCCGGGCCGCAACTGCAGATGGTGCGCGGCACGAATGTGCGGGCTGCGCACCAAGTCAATGCGTCGCGGATCGATGACGATGAGCTTCGCGCCCTCGCGCAGGCGCCGCTTCATCCGCGCGCCAAACACCGGGTGCGCATCCGTGGGGTTGGCACCAATCACGACGATGACATCGGCATGCTCAACGCTGCGAAAGTCCTGTGTACCCGCCGACGTGCCAAACGTCTGCTTGAGACCGTAACCGGTGGGCGAATGACAGACGCGCGCACACGTATCGATATTGTTGTTCTGAAACGCCGCGCGAATGAGCTTCTGCACGACGTACACTTCTTCGTTGGTACAGCGACTGGACGACACCCCGCCAATGGCGCCGATACCGTGGGATGCCTGAATGGCCTTAAAGCGCCGCGCCGCCTCGGCAATGGCCTCGCTCCATGACACCTCGCGCCACGGATCGGTGATGCGGTCGCGCACGAGCGGTGTGGTGACGCGGTCGGCGTGGGTAGCATAGCCCCAGGCAAAGCGACCCTTCACGCAACTGTGTCCCTCGTTCGCGCCGCCGTCGGGATCGGGCGACATGCGCACCACGTCGTTGCCCTTGAGCTCGGCGTTGAATGAGCAGCCTACGCCACAGTAGGCGCAGGTGGTCTTCACGGTGCGATTGGGCTGGCCGGCCTCGATGACCGACTTCTCGGTGAGCGTGGCGGTGGGACAGGCCTGCACGCAGGCGCCGCAGGAGACACACTCCGACGCCAGAAATCCTTCGTTCATGCCCGCGCTGACTTTGGCCCCAAAGCCGCGATCGGTGATGCTCAACGCAAACGTGCCTTGGATCTCGTCACACGCTCGAACACAGCGTGAGCACACAATGCACTTCGACGGATCGAACGTGAAGTACGGGTTGGACTCGTCCTTCTCGAGCGCCAAGTGATTGGCCCCGCTGGTGCCGTAGCGCACCTCGCGCAAGCCAACCGCACCCGCCATATCCTGCAGTTCGCAATCGCCGTTCGCGGCGCAGGTGAGACAGTCCAGCGGATGGTCGGAGATGTAGAGCTCCATCACATTCCGCCGCACGCGTGCGACTTTCGGGGTTTGCGTGCGTACCACCATGCCGGCCTCGGCGGGCGTGGTGCACGACGCGGGTAGTCCGCGACGCCCCTCGACTTCCACTAGACAGAGTCGGCACGACCCGAATGCCTTGAGTGAGTCGGTCGCGCACAGCTTGGCGATGTCGACTCCAGCCCGTTGCGCGGCCTGCATGATGGAGCTGCCCGCGGGCACCTCCACCGCGAGGCCGTCAATCGTGAGCGATAGCGTTGTCATGAAGCACTCCTCGCGAGCAGGTCAGCCGAGAAGTGTTGCATCACGCTGCGTACGGGCATGGGCGTGAGCCCGCCCAGCGCGCACAGTGAGCCCACTTCCATGGTTTCGCACAATTCTTCGAGCAGTGTCCAGTTCTGCCGCGACTGCTCGCGGCGCCGGATGCGTTGAATCACCTCAACACCGCGCGTCGATCCGATACGGCAGGGGGTGCACTTCCCGCAGGACTCATGGGCGCAGAAGGCCATCGCAAACTCCGCCTGCGCGCCCATGTCTACGGTGTCATCAAAGCAGACAATGCCTCCGTGGCCAAGCATGGCGCCAATGCCGGCAAACTGCTCGTACCCCAATGGCGTGTCCCACTGCGACTCGGGGAGATAGGCCCCCAGTGGTCCGCCCACCTGAATAGCCTTGAGCGCGCGACCGCTGTAGCTGCCGCCGCCAAACTCGACCACCAGTTCGCGCAACGTAATACCAAAGGGCACCTCTACCAGCCCGCCACGCGCGATGTTGCCGGCGAGTTGAAAGGGCATCGTGCCCTTCGATCGGTCGACACCGAACGCGGCGTAGCTGGCTGCGCCGCGCGCCATAACGTCGGTGGCGGCGGCGAATGTGAGCACGTTGTTGATCACCGTGGGTTTGCCGAACAAGCCCGCGAGCGCCGGCAGTGGTGGCTTGGCGCGAACCACACCGCGCTTGCCCTCCAGGCTTTCCAGCAGCGCCGTTTCTTCGCCGCAGATATACGCCCCGCCACCCACCCGCACATGCAGGTCGAACGCATGTCGTGACCCGGCCACGCGTGCGCCCAGCAGCTCGGCGGTACGCGCGCGTTCGATGGCGGCCTGCAGCACGCGAATGGCGTGCGGATACTCGGAGCGCACATACACGTAGCCAACCGTGGCACCCACGGCGATGCCGGCGATGATCATCCCTTCGATGAGCTGAAAGGGGTCACTCTCCATGAGCAGGCGATCGGCGAAGGTACCCGAATCGCCTTCGTCGGCGTTGCACACGACATACTTCTGATCGCCATCGGCCGCTCGCACCGTTTCCCACTTCACACCGGCTGGGAAGGCCGCGCCGCCGCGCCCCCGGAGCCCCGATGCGGTGATCTCGGCGACGATCTGCGCGGCGGAGCAGGATATGGCCCGCTGCAGGCCGGCGAGGCCGCCGTGCGCCTGATAGTCGCTCAGGGAGAGCGGGTCGACGACACCCGCGCGCACAAAGGTGAGCCGATGCTGCTTGGCCAACCACGGAATATCCGCCACGCGCCCGATACAGCGCGGATGCGACCGCGTGGGGGCCCCCGCACCAAAGAGGGTAGCGACCTCGGTTTCGGTGACGTTCGCGAACCCAAGGCGGCCGTCAGGCGAATCCAGCTCCACCAACGGCTCAAGCCAGTACGCGCCGCGCGAGCCCGTGCGCACGATGTCGTACTCGGCGCCACACGCGACAATTGCGGCGGCGACGCGATCGGCGCCGACCGACTTGGCGCCGGTGTCGCTGGGGATGTACAGACGCATCACACGCGTGGGGTGATGGGAAAATGCCGCTCGCACAGGAGGGAGGTGCGAGGTTGATGATGCTACGTGCTCACCTCAGGGGCGGGCGCGTGAGGCATCGAGACTGGACTGCAGCAACGCATCGAAGCGGTCGGCGGAGACGCCACCATGAATCTCATCGCCGATACGCACGGCGGGACCCAAGGCGCAATTGCCGAAGCAGAAAGCCTCCTCGAGATGCACGCGCCCATTGGCGGTCGTCTGATTCATCGAAACACCAAGCGAGTGGCAGGCGTGTGCCGCAAGCTCACGGCATCCCACGGACTGGCACGCCTCGGCCATGCAGATTTGCACGACAACATCGCCCACCGGTGCTTCGCGGAGATCCCGATAGAACGTCACCACGCCATACACCTCGGCGCGCGACAGGTTGAACGCTTCGGCGATGGTTTTGATGGCGTGGGACGAGACAAATCCCAGCCGCGCCTGCACCTGCTGCAACAGCGGCAGCAGGTGGTCGGCGGACAACGGGGTCGTCGAGAGCAGGTCGTGTATCACTGCCTGCTCTCGATCCTGAACGGACAACGGCGCGTCCAAGGCCATACGCGTTAGCGGTACCGCTCCATGAGCTTGTCGAGTGCCGAGGCGCCGGGACAGAGCTTGTCGTACGGCAGATCGACGAGCGGCCCCTGCGGGGTGCGCAGGTAGTCGTGCATCTCCCGACCGTCTTCGTTCACGAAGAGCAACCCGGTGGCAATCTCGCCCCGCGCCTGGCAGGCGCGCACATGCGCGTACGCCGACTCGCGGTTTGTCGGGTCGTAGTCGGGTGAGGTGGAGCGCAGGCGTACCGTGGCGCCATCGTGCATCTGCACGCTGCGCACGTCCTCACCCGTCTCTTCTAGGGTGATCTCGCGGCGCAGCGGCACAAAATCCGCCTCAACCGCCTCGACCTCATGCTCGCGAGTGAACGCGTAGCTCTTGGTCGACCCTTCGTGATCGTTGAACGACACGCAGGGCGAGATCACGTCGACAATGGCAAAGCCCTTGTGCGTCAGTCCGGCCTTCAGGATGGGCACCAACTGCTTCTTGTCGCCCGAGAACGATCGGGCCACAAAGGTGGCGCCCAGAGTAAGGGCGAGCAGCACCGGGTCGATGGGCGACTGCTCATTCGCTTCGCCCTTCTTACTCATCGAGCCGATATCCGCCGACGCCGAGAACTGCCCCTTGGTGAGGCCGTACACGCCGTTGTTCTCGAGCATGTACAGCATGTTCACGTTTCGGCGAATGGCGTGGCTCAACTGGCCGAGGCCAATGGAGAGCGAGTCGCCGTCGCCGGAGACACCGATGTAGGTGAGCGTGCGGTTCGCGGCCGCCGCGCCCGAGGTTACCGAGGGCATGCGGCCGTGCACGGAGTTGAATCCGTGCGACTGCTTCATGAAGTACGCGGTGGTCTTCGAGGAGCAGCCGATGCCACTCATCTTGGCTGCGCGATGCGGCTGCAGCTCCAACTCCCACGCCGCCTGGACAATGGCGGCCGTGACGGAGTCGTGGCCACAACCGGCGCACAGCGTGGACATCGCGCCTTCGTAGTCGCGAATCGTGAGACCGAGTCCGTTGGTGCGCGAACTCGGGTGACGAACAGGAGGCTTCGCGATACTGGTCATGCGGACACTCCCGCGGCCGACGCGGCCACGTGGGCAGAGACAGCGTCCACTACGACCTTGGCCGTAAGCGGCATGCCGCCGTAATCGAGAATGGAGTGCATGGCGTCGCGCGGGATACCGAGTTCGATCGCCAGCAGGGCACGCAGCTGCGCATCGCGATTCTGTTCAATCACGAAGTTGGCGCCGTGCGCATCAAAGAACGCCTTGACCTCGGCGCTGAACGGGAAGCCGCGCACACGCATCACGTTTACCGAAATGCCCTGCGCCTTGAGTACGTCCGCCGCTTCACGCACCGCAGCGTCGCAGCCACCAATCGTCACGAGACCGATGTCGGCGCCCGCTTGGCGATGGAACACGGGCGCTGGCACATGATCGGCTGCGCCGTTGATCTTGCGCTTGATGCGATCGACGAGCTCCAGATACGCATCCGTATCTTCGGTGTAGGCCGCGTGCTTGTCGTGACCCGAGCCGCGCACAAAGTACGCGCCCTTGCCGCCCACACCCGGCAGCGTCCGAGCGGCAATACCGTCGCCGTCCACATCGAGGTAGCGCGAGAACTTGGCCACCTTTTCCAAGCCGGCAGCATCGAGCACCTTGCCGCGGTCTGGGCGGTAGTTGTCGTCCCACTGGAAGCGCTTCACCATCCAGTCGTTCATACCGATGTCGAGATCGGTGGCGACAAACACGGGCGTCTGGAAACGCTCCGCCAAGTCAAAGCTCTTCACCGACATCTCGAACGCTTCGCCGGGATTCGCCGGGAAGAGCACGATGTGTTTCGTGTCACCGTGCGACGCGTAGGCGAGCGACATGATATCCGCCTGCTGCGTACGCGTTGGCATGCCCGTCGCGGGGCCGCATCGCTGCACGTCAAAGAAAACGGCGGGAATATCGGTGTAGTACGCGAGGCCAATGAACTCCTGCATCAGCGAGATGCCAGGCCCCGACGTGTTCGTGAACGAGCGCGCTCCGGCCCACCCGGCGCCAATCGTAATGCCGGCGGCGGCGAGCTCATCCTCCGCTTGCAGAATGGCGAAGTTGTGTTCGCCCGTCTCCTTGTCGATACGGAACTTCTCGCAGAACGCCTTGAACTGCTCCATCAACGCCGTGGCTGGCGTAATGGGATACCAGGCACCCACCGTCGCACCGGCATACACCGCGCCCAGTGCGCACGCGGTGTTGCCGTCAATGAGGATGGAGTCGCCGGTAGCGTCCATCTTCTCGAGGCGGAACGGCAGCGGGCAGGTAAAGTTCGCCTTGGCGTAGTCATAGCCGAGGCGAATGGCTTTGTGATTGCTGTCGAGCAGCTTGGGCTTCTTGCCGTACTTCTCGGCGAGCATGCTGCTCACGACATCCATGTCGATGTCGAGCAGCGCGGCGAGTGAACCCGCATACACAATGTTGCGAAGCAGCGTGCGGTCGCGGTCGCCCTGGAAATTCTCGACGCAGATCTTGCCGAAGGGGATTCCCAGAATCGTGATGCCTTCGCGCACCAGATCCGGGTCGAGCGGCCAGCTTGAGTCGTACACGAGGAAGCCACCCGGGCGCACCGTGGCGACATCCTTCGCGTAGGTGGCGGGGTTCAAGGCCACCACGAGATCGACTTCACTCGGGCGTGCGGTATAGCCGTCTTTGCTGACGCGGATCTCGTACCAGGTGGGCAACCCCTGAATGTTCGACGGGAAGATGTTCTTGCCCGTGACCGGGATGCCCATGCGGAAGATGGCCTGCATAAGCAGTCCGTTAGCGCTGGCGGAGCCCGTGCCGTTTACGGTGCCAATCTTGAACGCGAAATCGTTGATGCCACTCGTACGCACGCTCATACACCCACCAGTCCGGGGATCAAGCCAGCGATCGGCTTCTTGAGGTCAAAGACGCGCATGTCCCACGCGGCGGTGGGGCAGCGTTCCGCACACAGGCCACAGTGCACGCACACGTCCTCGTCCTTCACCATGACGCGTTTCGTTTGCGGCAGCGCATCGGAGACATAGAGCGCTTGCGTGAGATTTTCCGCGGGCGCCGAGAGCTTCGGACGCAAGGCGGCCTCTGGCTCCTCCGGAATAATCGTGAGGCAGTTCGTCGGGCAGATGTCGACGCAGGCGTCGCACTCAATACACGACTTGGCCGTGAAATGCGTCTGGATATCGCAGTTGAGGCAGCGCCCCACTTCGGTCGCGACCTGCTCGGCGGTGAAGCCCAGCTCCACTTCGGTATGCAGATCTTTGAAGCGCGTCACCAGATCTTCGTGCTGCATCTTGGCGCGCTTGGACGTGTCGTAGTCGTTGTCGTACGCCCACGAATGCATACCCATCTTGGCGCTGACGAGCGTCATGCCGTACGGCGGGCGATCGTTGTCGACGTGCTTGCCGTGGCATTCGAGGTCGATGGAGATAGCCGCCGCATGCCCGTGGGCTACCGCCCAGATGATGTTCTCGGGACCCCAGGCCGCATCACCGCCAAAGAAGACCTTGGGGTGCGTGCTCTGGTGCGTGGTCTTGCTCACGATGGGCATGCCCTTCGCGTCGAAGTTCACGCCCATGTCGCGCTCGATGAACTCGAACGCGTTGTCCTGCCCGATGGCCAGAATGACTTGGTCGCACGGAATGATGGTGGTGCTCCGGACCGTGCTGGACTGCTTGCCGTTGGCATCTTCGGTCCACTGCAGCACTTCGAACTCCATGCCCACCAGCTTGCCGTTCTCGATAACCATGCGCTTGGGCGCGTGATTCTCGATGATCTCCACCTGTTCTTCTTCCGCGTCCTCCAACTCCCACGGTGACGCCTTGAAGAACTTCCGTCCGCGACGCGCCACCACCTTCACATCGGTGGCGCCGAGGCGCTTGGACGTACGGCAGCAGTCCATGGCCGTATTGCCCACACCAATGATGATGACGCGCGGGCCCATCTTCTCGATGTGACCGAAGTGCACGTTGGCGAGGAACTCAATGCCGATATGCACCTGCTCGGGCGCATCCCACCGCCCCGGGATATCGAGCTCTTTCCCCTTCGGCGCGCCCGCACCCACGAACACGGCATCGTAGCCCTCATCGAGCAACCCCTTGAGGCTCGTGACGGCGGTGCCGTACTGCATGCGCGCGCCCATATCGATGATGTAGTCGCACTCTTCGTCGAGCACTTGCACGGGCAAGCGGAACGACGGGATGTTGATGCGCATCAAGCCACCGGGCGTGGCGTTCTTCTCGAAGATGGTGACGTCGTAGCCGAGCGGTAGCAGATCGTTCGCAACCGCTAACGAGGCTGGGCCGGCGCCGATGAGGGCCACCCGCTTGCCGTTCTTGACGGCCGGTGCGGTGGGCAGGCGATCCTTGATCTCATCGCGATGATCAGCGGCCACGCGCTTGAGGCGACAGATGGCCACCGGCTTCTCTTCGACGCGGCCGCGCCGACAGGCCGGTTCGCACGGGCGATCGCACACGCGACCGAGAATGCCCGGGAAGACGTTGGACTCGCGATTGAGCAGGTAGCTCTCGGTGAACCTGCCCTGGGCGATCAGGCGGATGTAGCCTGGAACGTTCGTGTGGGCCGGACAGGCCCACTGGCAATCCACGACCCGGTGGTAGTATTGCGGGTCGGAGACGTCGGTCGCTGCCATGTGGTGGGGTGCTTTGGGGGAGAGTCTCGCGTACTGGTGCTAGAGTGTTGTCGGGACCAGTCATCGGCAAGCAGGAAGGTGCTGACAGCTCACATTAGAGCAGAGCGCATTCCCAATACAGGAAATATGCAGATGCCCTTCGATGTGATCGTGGTGGGACTCGGAGGAATGGGGAGCGCCGCTGTCGCCCATTTGGCGCGGCGAGGGCAACGCGTGCTCGGGCTCGAACAGTTCACGGCTGGTCACGCGATGGGGGCTTCTCACGGCCTGACGCGGATTATTCGGCTGGCCTACTTCGAGGACCCGTCGTACGTACCACTGCTTCGGCGGTCATTTGCCCTGTGGCGCGAGCTCGAGCAGGGGCTGGCTACGCCGCTTCTGCACGTCACCGGCGGGCTCGATGTGGGCCGAGCGGGGAGTACAGTCTTCGAGGGGAGCCTCCGCAGTTGTCTCACGCATGCGTTGCCGCACGACGTGCTTGATT
>APMI01018726.1_pt1 | contig 11648 bp, 9 predicted proteins | sample 667938 | NCBI WGS metagenome assembly APMI01 (sample SAMN01084076, study PRJNA167559) | wastewater metagenome | biome: Wastewater | place: Denmark: Ejby Moelle, Odense | collected 2011-11-28 | reverse complement strand
CGAACCATGGCGTTTACAGCGCGGCCTTTTCTGCAGATAATACTAAACTTTACCTGCATACCAGCAATATCTCAACAGCTACGAACACCCTATTGCAGTTCGATCTCAGCCTGCCGGTCAGCACGATTATCACATCGCGCTATGTGGTGCGCCTCAGGCATAAGGTATCGGACCTGAAACTGGGGCCTGATGATAAAATATACCTTAATTCAGATGACAGCAGTACTGCACTGGATTGTATAGCTGTGCCGGGACAAGGCGGGCCTGCCTGCCAGTATGTGCGCAGCGCTGTAATATTGCCGCCGGGAACAACAGCATCGGTTGGCCTGCCGAACGAATACGCGTCTGTTGCGCCGACCGATACACTACACTCACTTAAAGACACTACCATATGCCCTACCAGCATCAATAATATGGTACTGCATGCGCCTGAAGGCTTTAACCATTATTCGTGGAGCAATGCATCGCACTCGGATACGCTGAAAATAACCGATACCGGCACTTACAGGGTGACCTCCAATACCTTCTGTGATGTGCGGGTGGACAGTTTCAGGATCCATTTTTCCCATATTGATACAGTGCGGAATAAAATAACGGCGAACATCTGCACGCCTAACAATACCACCCTGCTTGCACCAATAGGCTACCAGCAATATACCTGGAGCGACGGCAGCGAAGGCTCATCTTATATTATTAACCTGCCCGGTATTTACTGGCTATATTCGGTAAAAGACTGCGGTGTGAGGGTGGACAGTTTCATGATGCAGAACCAGGTTGACCTTTCTTTTTCATTAGGGCCGGACACAGTGATCTGCAGTAACATGGTGCTTTCAGTGGACCTACAGGATGTAAGCTGCCGCTGGCAGGACGGGAATAAGAACCACAATTATTTAGTGGACCATTCAGGCGAGTATTATGTAACTGTAAGCAAACAGGGCTGCTCATACACGGATACCATACACGTTATTTATGCTAACATAAGCCAGGACATGCATGATGTGGTACTGTGCAATGATGCCCCGATAAATATAGACCTGCAGGCAAATATACCTGAAGGAGCGGTGGCATCCTGGAGCGATGGCAGCAATGGCAAATCGCTACGGGTAACTCAAGGAGGCACTTACTGGATAACCGTTACTGCAGGCGGCTGCAAAGAAAGCGACACTGTGCAGGTAAGCAGCGGCTACTGTGATTGTATCATATCCATCCCCAGTGCATTCAGCCCGAACGGGGACAGTAAGAACGATAAATTCAAAGCACTGATACAGCCGGGCTGCGAGCTATACTCTTTCCAGCTCACGATATTTAACCGCTGGGGCGACAGGGTATTCACGACCAAGAACTCATGGGAGGCCTGGGATGGCCTTTACAAAGGGCTACAGGCCAGTGCTGATACCTATATGTATGTGGTGGAATATACAGGCGGCATCAAAGGCAGTAAGCATAAGATCACGGGGGATGTGACGCTGGTGCGGTAAACCCTCCCGGCCTCCCTGAAGGGAGGTGAGCTGCTAATCAATAAGACACATAGCATCAAAAAAATTCAAACACCCCGCGAGAGCGCAGGGCGTTTGAATTTATTATGAGATTGCTGAAAAGCCTTATTAATTGTCCCTTCCTTCTACCACAGATTGTTCGTAGAGCGCATGAGCCAGGTTGTTGCGCTGCTCCTGTGCTTCTTTTGCGGCCTTCACAAAAGCTACAAAAAGCGGGTGCGGGTTCTCTACCGTGCTCTTGTATTCGGGGTGGAACTGCACACCGATATAGAAGGGATGGTCTTTCAATTCCATTATCTCTACAAGTCCTGTTTCCGGGTTGCGGCCAATGGGTAACATGCCTGCCTGTTCGAACGCTTCGAGGTATTCGTTATTGAACTCGTAACGATGACGGTGGCGTTCTGAAATAGTGGTAGTGCCGTATATAGAAGCAGTTCGTGAATCGGGGCGAAGCTCACAGACGTAGGCCCCTAAACGCATGGTACCGCCCATCTGCGTAATTTTCTTTTGCTCTTCCATCATGGCTATTACGCCCTGGTCCGTATCGGGGTTCATTTCGGTAGAGTGCGCTTTGGTAAAGCCTAAGACATTACGTGCATACTCCACGCAGGCCATTTGCATACCGAGGCAGATACCGAAAAAAGGTATCTTCTTTTCGCGCGCGTAACGGATGGCGTCTATCTTGCCCTCGATACCACGGCTACCGAAACCGGGTGCTACTAATATAGCATCAAGGTTGTGCAGCTTTTCCACTGCATTTTCAGGAGTAAGGTATTCGGAGTGTATGTTGCGTACTTCTACTTTACATTCATTCATTGCACCTGCGTGTATCAAACCCTCGAGTATGGATTTGTAGGCATCCTGCAACTCGACGTATTTACCTATGAGGCCTATGGTTACTTTTGATTTGGGGTAACGCAGTTTGTTCAGAAACTCCTTCCAGCGGCTCATGTCGGGTTCGTGGCCGGCAGGCATTTTTAATTTTTGCAGGCAGATCACATCGAGCTTTTCACGCATCATCTCGAGGGGAACACTATAGATAGTGTCTGCATCCAGCGCCTCTATTACCGCATCTTGTGTAACATTACAGAAGAGTGCGATCTTCCTTTTCAGTTCTTTATACAATGGCTCTTCCGTACGGCAAACGAGCACATCGGGATTAAGCCCGTGCTCGCTCATCATTTTTACAGAGTGTTGTGTAGGTTTTGTTTTAAGCTCTTTTGCTGCTTTGAGGTAAGGGATCAGTGTAAGATGAACTACGAGACAATTCTCATCGCCCATCTCCCATTTAAGCTGGCGAACCGCTTCTATATAGGGCAGTGATTCTATATCGCCTACTGTACCACCCAACTCGGTAATAACAATATCGTATTTATTGCCGTGGCCCAGCAGGGTCATGCGGCGTTTAATTTCATCAGTAATGTGTGGGATGACCTGGACTGTCTTACCAAGATATGCACCTTCGCGCTCCTTGGTAATTACATGCTGGTAAATGCGACCCGTGGTAACGTTATTGGCCTGCGAAGTAAATGTGTTAAGATAACGCTCGTAGTGGCCAAGGTCAAGATCTGTTTCGGCACCGTCTTCGGTCACATAGCACTCGCCATGTTCATAGGGATTAAGTGTGCCCGGATCAACATTTATATAAGGATCAAATTTCTGGATGGTAGTAGTGAAGCCACGTGCCTGGAGCAGTTTTGCCAATGATGCTGCTATAATTCCTTTTCCTAACGATGATGTAACGCCTCCGGTTACAAAAATATACTTTGTCATAACGCTCCTGTTTTTTTACGACCGGTGCGCAAGCCATGCACACAATAAACTAAAATGGGGGAATTTGGCTGTAACGGTCATACAAAGATACAATATAATTGCTCAATCGCTCAATGGCTCAATGGCTCAATTTTCCGCGGAAATCAGAAATGGGGATAAAGTGGGGATAGCTTCCCCGCGAGAAAGCAAAAAAATACAGAAGGCTAAAGGACTGAGCGATAAGCTCTTATTAAAGAGCATGGCCATATAAAATGCTGCTGCATTTACGATATATCCACAATACAAACTTTGTTGAAAGTCCGCCTACCTGTTGTTCGTTCCTGTTACAAAGCAGGAATCATTAGTAGAGGGATTTGAAGCCTGGCACTCCTTAAGTGCGTCTTTCTGTGTGGTTTTGCCTATAAAATAGGATTCGTATGTCCGCACGTTATGGGTGGTGACATAACAAGTACACGTATAGTCGCGGTGACAGGAACTAGAGAGTATAGCTACGATACCAAGGATGCTATATACTACTGCCTTCTTCATGTGCATTTTTTTGAATTTTTTAAAGATCGGCACGGGGCCAATTCAATTATGGCGTTAAATTAATAAAAAAATGGAAGAAGGAACAAAATTTAGCCCGGAATCCTGAAAAAAGAGATGTGCGTGCTGACTGTGGGCTTTGGCTCACGTGGTAGCGGGAGCATATATTAGGGAAAAATGGGGTGGGAATACAAAAAACAGCATCGCGTGAGCCAGCGCAAACAGTTAAGTCCTCCAGGGAGAGAACAACCGGTAAATAAGAAAGAACAACTGACAAAAAAGCTATTGCGGCACTTATTCACCATTATTTACAGGTTATCCACATACCTACCAAAAATCCTCCAAACAATTATCTTTGCCTTCAAACCAATTTTATCAAATGCGTTTCATCGTTACCTCAACCGCACTGCTTAAGAACCTGCAGCAAATAAGCGGGGTTATCAGCTCCAACACTGTGCTTTCCGTACTGGAAGATTTTTTATTTGAACTGAAGGGCAATACCCTTACGCTGACGAGCACCGACCTGGAAACGATGATGCGTGTGCAGCTGGATGTGAACGATGCACAGGGCGATGGCCGCATTTGCATTCCTTCGAAAATATTGATGGACTACCTCAAGAATCTGCCTGAGCAACCCATCACCTTTAATATAAACGAAGCAGACCTTTCGATAGAAATGTCGAGCGATGTGGGTAAGTACCGCATAGGCGGAGAGAAGGCAGATGACTTCCCGAAAGAACCTGCACCGGGTGATGCCACGAGCTTTAACATGTCTTCGATAGCACTTGTTGAAAGCATCAACAAAACGCTATTCGCAGTAAGTGGAGATACGCTACGCCCTGCAATGACGGGTGTATATTTTGAGCTGGCTAAGAACGGTATCACTTTCGTGTCGACAGATGCACACAGGCTGGTACGTTTCCGTCGTGATGATGTAGCCTGTCCGAATGCTGAAGGTTTTGTAGTGCCTAAAAAGCCATTACAACAGCTGCGTGCTACACTGCCTGCGGATGATTCTCAATTACAATTGTCGTACAACAGCAGTCACCTGTTTGTGAACAGCAATCGCCTGAGCATGAGCTGCCGCCTGATAGATGCACGCTTCCCGGATTATAAAGCGGTGATACCTACGGATAACCCCTACAAGCTGACCATCAACAGAAATGATTTTATAAGTGCACTGCGCCGCGTGAGCATATTTGCCAACAAGACCACCAACCAGGTAGTGCTTGATATAAACGGTAATTCCCTGCAATTGAGCGCACAGGATATTGACTTCTCGTATGAAGGCAAGGAGACACTTAACTGCCAGTACAGCGGCGAGGATATGAAAATAGCCTTCAATGCCCGCCTGATGGTGGAGATGCTTGCCAACATGAACAACAGCGATATACAAATGGAGCTGAGCACACCGACACGTGCGGGCATTGTGCGCCCTGTAGAAGTTACAGAGCATGAAGACGAACTGATGCTGCTGATGCCGCTGATGGTGGGTGTATAACCCCAAACCCCTAAAGGGGCTTTATCTTATTTAAATCTCCCGCATCAGCGGGAGATTTTTTTTTGTGATAAGTATTCGTGTGGATTGTTCAACCCCTTCGGGGTTGCGTGCTATCGGATACTTCATGTCCCCGGATTGCATCCGGGGCTATTAATGTTGAACCCCTTCGGGGTTGCTGAGCGTAGTAACCATTACTAGGAAGGATGGCGTCCGGATAAAATCGATATCCGTACGATCGATATTTCGTCCCTACGGAACTAGCAAATTACCTAAGGGAACTGGGAATCTTATTCCCGGCATGTTGCTCTTAGTGTATTAAAGGGATAAATGCAGATGTTGCGAGTGTACTTCTTTGCCAAAGAAAATGGAACCGTGTTTATCAAAATCCCCGGGAGAATCGGTAGTGTAGAATTTCACTTCTCCATTGCGGCTTATCCTGCTTTCCATTTCTGGATGGCGCTTAAGGTATTCTTCCAGGCTCTGTGCCACTATATCGCCCTGTGCTACCACGGTGATATTTGCGGGCAAGTGTTTTTTGATCTTATTCATAAGCAGGGGGTAGTGCGTGCAGGCCAACAGGATAGTATCGATATCAGGGGCCTGTTCTAATAATTCGTCAAGGTATTTCTGCACATAGAAGTCTGCACTCTCTGATTCGTAGTCACCCTCTTCCACGAGCGGAACCCACATAGGACAGGCTAGCTGGTGGATCTTTATATCGGGAAAGAAATGAGCTATTTCAATTTTGTATGAGCCGGAATTGACGGTACCGGCTGTGCCCAGTACACCGATGGATTTCGTTTTGGTATAGTTGCCTATCACCTCGGCACTGGGGCGAATTACACCGAGTACACGCCTGCCCTGGTCTAATGCAGGCAGGTCTTTCTGCTGGATAGTGCGCAGTGCTTTTGCCGAAGATGTATTACAGGCTATAATGACCAAGGGGCACCCCATCTTGAAAAACTCCTCTACACACTGCAGGGTATATTCGTACACTGTTTCGAAAGAACGATTGCCATAGGGCGCGCGGGCATTGTCGCCAATGTAGATGTAATCGTATTGCGGCAGGCGGGCAGCTATGGACTTAAAGACCGTTAAGCCCCCGTAACCTGAATCGAAAATACCTATAGGATGAGATGCCATTGCGCGATAAAAATAAAGAATGCCCCGATACCGGCAGCTTATTTCTTTCTTAACTACCTGCTGTCATATGGCACGGCACTTACTTTGACTGCATCGGGCTTTAAAGGCTCAGCTGTTCCCGCACCAGATCTAAAGACACTCAGTGTAATATCCAGTTTCGTATCGGCCCAGGCCTTTACCGTAATATTATCTATTGACTTCCTTACATAACCTTTGCTTTTCACCCAAACCCTGTAGGTACCAATGACCATGCGATTGGTGAGGTAATTACCTGCACTGTCGGTAGTAGCCGAGGCGATGATGTCATCGATGTTGTATACGTAAACCTCTGCCTCCGGGATAGGCAGTCCTTCTTCGGTAGTTACCTTGCCTGAAATCGTGCCCTTAATAACAACAGTATCTTTGACCGAGGCAGTATCCTTAGTGTTTTGTGCCGATGCAGGAACAAGGGCTGTGCATAACAGGAGTGCTATAATTAAGTATCTCATGCCAATATATTTAAACATATAAAGATAATATTCAAATATCATGCCTACATCCGTGGCCGGGCGGGTATAAAGGCTAAGTATATGCTAATAGTTTACAGCGTTTTGGACAGGGGCCTATAAACCTTTAACTTTGCCGGAATTATGAGCGAGGTTCTAAGTCCGCAAAAGCCCGCACTGACGGCAAAAGATTTTGCCACCGACCAGGAAGTGCGCTGGTGCCCCGGCTGCGGCGACTATTCAATATTAAAACAAGTACAAACCATACTTCCCCAGATAGGCATTGCCAGGGAGAATATCGTTATTATATCAGGTATTGGCTGCAGTTCACGGTTCCCGTATTATATGAATACCTTTGGTATGCACTCCATACACGGGCGTGCTACTGCAATTGCATCGGGACTCAAGGCAACAAGACCCGAACTGAGCGTTTGGATAGTAACGGGGGACGGGGACGGCCTGAGCATAGGCGGCAACCATACCATACACCTGTTGCGCCGCAACTTTGATGTGAACATATTACTGTTCAACAACCAGATATACGGGCTTACTAAGGGGCAATACTCACCTACATCGGAAGAAAACAAAATAACAAAGAGTACGCCGTTCGGCAGCCTCGATCATCCCTTCAACCCGCTGGCACTGGCCATGGGTGCAGATGCATCGTTCATAGCACGCAGTATGGACCGTGACCCGAAACACCTGCAGGCGATGCTGCTACGCAGCCACGGGCACCATGGTTCGTCATTATTAGAGATATACCAGAACTGCAACATCTTTAATGATGCTGCCTTTGAAATATATACCGAGAAAAGCTCTAAGGCTGATGAAGCTTTATTCCTTGAGCAAGGACAGCCACTGATATTTGGAGCAAATAAAGATAAAGGCATAAAGCTGGATGGCTACAAACCACAGATAGTGAGCCTGGCCGAAGGGCATAGCGCTGATGATCTCTGGATACACGACGAGCGCGATTTCTTTAAAGCCCAGATACTTACCCGCTTCTTCGACAATGCCGCTACCCCCGGCCATCTGCCCCGGCCATTCGGTGTGTTCTTTGCACACGAAAGGCCAACGTATGAAGATGAAATGCGCCTGCAGGTAGAGGAAGCCATTGCCACAAAAGGCCCTGGCGACCTTGATAAACTGATACAAGGCAAGGAAACCTGGGTTATTGAGTAAGGCAAAGGTCAAAAGTTAAAACCTAAAACCTTAAGGAATATTAAGACCACTTTTTGCGTTTGACTTTTTACTTTTGACTTACAATCATTCTACCGGACATTGGGTTCACTTAAAAAACTTGCAGGGCAAACAGCATGGTATGGAATAAGCTCCATATTTGCGCGGCTGCTTAATTATTTACTGACCCCATACCTTACTGCATACCTCAATCCTGCTGACTATGGTGAGATGAGCATGCTTTATGCTGCTATCCCCTTCATGAATGTGTTGTTCACCTACGGGATGGAAACAACATTTTTCCGCTTCAGTAATAAGGATGAGAACGGGCAGCATGTGTTTAATATCAGCAGCCTCTCCATACTGTTTAGTACTTTGATATTTACGGGGCTTATTATCATCTTCAGGGACCCGGTGGCTGTACTGCTACGCGTGAATGAACATCCGCAGTTCATCACCTGGTCGGCATGGATCATAGGGCTTGATGCACTTACTACCCTGCCCTTTGCTAAGTTGCGCCTGGAAGGCAGGCCGCGCAAATATGCATTCATTCGCGTGTCGGGCATATTGCTGAATATAGCCATCACCGTTTTTTGTTACAGTATGCTGCCCGGCATTGCGAAGGCACATCCCGGTAGCCTGATAGCAAGCTGGTATGATCCGAACATGGGTACAGGCTATTACATCATAGCAGGTGTGGCCATGTCGGCTTTCACGTTTATTTTATTATTGCCCCAGTTCTTTTCCATACGCCTTGAATGGGATAAGAAATTATGGAAACAAATGCTGGTGTATGCACTGCCTATTATGGTGGTAGGCTTTGGTGGTGTCATAAATGAAACTTTTGACCGTGTGATGCTGGGCTGGTGGGGTCCGGGCGACTTGCACCAGCAAAAAGTACAGGTGGGTATTTATGGTGCCTGTTACAAATTATCTATACTGATCAGCCTCTTTGTGCAGGCATTCAGGCTAGGCGCTGAACCCTTCTTTTTTAAAGAAGCCAAAGACAGCAGTGATGCTCCTAAAACCTATGCACGTGTTATGAATTACTTCGTGATCGTCATTTGCAGCATGTTCCTTTTTGTAATGTTGTATATAGATATCTGGAGAGAGTTCATCCGTAACAAGCAGTTGTGGGCGGGTTTGAGTGTAGTGCCTATATTGCTTATTGCCAACATGTGCCTGGGTGTTTATTACAATCTTTCCATTTGGTATAAGCTGAGCAACAACACCACTGCCGGGGCCGTAATAACCATAGGCGGTGCACTTGCTACGCTCGTCATTAATTACCTGTTCATTCCGCAATACGGATACATGGCCTGCGCCTGGGCCACGCTTGCCTGCTATGGTGGCATGATGGTAGCATCTTACATTTGGGGGCAAAAGGTATACCCCGTACCTTATAATTTGCGCAAAGTGTTGTACTTCTTTACGGTAATGCTGGCCTTCTATGCATTGCAAAGTATAGTGGTGAACTATACAAGTAACTTGTGGATACACAGGCTTACAGGCACCATACTAATGATCAGCTACGCAGGTTTTATATTAAGGACGGAAGGGAAAGAATTAAAAGGATTGCCGGTGATAGGCAAATATTTTTCTTAGGCCAACAGCTCACATGGCTTCATACCCGTAGCTTTTTTGAAAGCAGTGCTGAAATGGGAGATACTGCTGTAGCCTAGCGAGTTTGCTACATCAGACACTGATTGTCCTTGCTGCTGCAGCAATTGCCTTGCCTTGCTGATGCGCAGTTCCTGCTGGTATTCGTGTATTGTTTTTCCCACCAGCGCCTTGAAGCCCTTCTTCAGGTAACATTCATTCATTGCTACTTTGCGCGATAGTTCCTTTATCGTAAACGACTGATCGATGTTTTGCTCTATGATGCGCCTTGCATCCATCACTTTTTCGCGCTCAGTATCGTGTGCAAGAAAACGGCAGGCCGGTACCTGGCATACTGTAAAAGGAAGCGTGATCAATTCTATTGCGCGGCGTAGCAAATGCAGGGCAATCTCACTTTCCTGCAATGCCTGTAAAAGTGGTGTGATTGCATGTGTACCTTCCAGCTGCTGCAGCAGGTTTTTTGTTTGCGCACAAATGGAAAATTGCTGTTCCGTAGTTTGGTCAAAACTGAAAGGCATATTTGCCATCAATACCCCGGCCGGATATTGGGCAAAAAATGCTGGCAGGAATTCCAGCCAGCATATTTTGGCAGCAAAAGGTTGTTCTTCAGAAGGCTGTATGTATGCCAGCTGAAGGCAAAATTCGCTATCAGCCACTGGGAATAATAGGAGCCTTGCATGCTCCTCGGGCAAAGCACTTTCGGAGAAGTTCACATCCAGCCACTCAGCTTTTATGCATGTGCTGATATCCAGTTCCACGCTATTGAGTACCTGTACATTCTGGCCAAGTACCCGCTCCAGCGGGAAGTGTGAATGAATGGAAGTTATTTCTTTAGTTTTTTGCACGCGCGGCAAAGATAATGAGATTGCCGGGTAATGTGGAAAATGTGCGGGGAATACGACAGTCTGATGACAATTTTTTAATTTGGGGCTAATGTTCTTATTTGAACTATTATTCCAATTCCTGTTCTTCCTTATCGTCTAGATCATCTTCAGGGGTTTTGTAATTGCCTTTGTAATGGTCTATCTATTTCCGAGATTCCGGGATAGCGGGATTAGGGATAAAGTGATCCACGAGTTCTACTACGGCAGCTATTTTGGCGACGGCCCAATAAGAAGGGCGAAGATCATCGGCTTTGCATGGCTACTGATCATTCTTTTCGCAATAGCTGCGCTACTATTTTATATATTCTTCGGTTCCCATGTTCCTTTGAGCAATGAAAATTGGAACTGAGCAGCAAAGCAAACATGATATGGGGAATTAATATACCGGAAAGAATATAAAGTATCCTGGGTTTGGGTAAAAGAAAAAGAGACTGTGGGTTATACAGTCTCTTTTCGATCGCTAAAAAAATCTTACTTCTTTTTAGCAGCTTTCCTTTTAGCCGGAACAGCTTTCCTTGACGGAGCTGCGGCTTTTTTAGGAGCAGCTTTCTTTGCAGCTTTTTTAGGAGCTGCTTTCTTAGCAGCTGCTTTTTTAGGAGCTGCTTTTTTAGCAGCTGCTTTCTTAGGAGCTGCTTTCTTTGCTGCAGCTTTCTTAGGAGCTGCCTTCTTTGCGGCAGCTTTTTTTGGTGCTGCCTTTTTTGCTGTTGCCATAATTGTGTGAATTTAAGGGTTAAACAAAAATCTTAAATATTTTTTATGACAAATCGCCGAGGGGGTTAGGCCTCGGCGATAGCTGATACTTCTTTTACTGATACCAAAGTCTTGGTACGTGTCTTTCGGAATTCAACGATACCATCCGCAGTTGCGAAAATGGTAAAATCCCTTCCTAAGCCAACATTATTTCCGGGATGGTAAACTGTACCACGCTGGCGTATAATTATGTTGCCAGAGATAGCCGGTTGACCACCATATATCTTTACTCCTAAGCGTTTACTTTGTGAATCGCGTCCGTTCTTTACACTACCTTCACCTTTTTTATGTG
>APMI01021415.1_pt1 | contig 11651 bp, 6 predicted proteins | sample 667938 | NCBI WGS metagenome assembly APMI01 (sample SAMN01084076, study PRJNA167559) | wastewater metagenome | biome: Wastewater | place: Denmark: Ejby Moelle, Odense | collected 2011-11-28 | reverse complement strand
TTTCATTAGTTCAATCCAGTCTTTACGAGTTTTTAATATATTTTCTATAGTCTACTATTTGTTGAAAATTTTTTAGTCGTAAGCGATTGTATTGGCTGGCTTTCCATCAGGTACCTTAACAACTTTAAACCACTTCTTTAGCGAGGACATTAGCCTTGGATTTACATCCTCAACTTTATTGATCTATATGAAATATATCTTACATGGGATTTTCGACTTTCTTATTAATCCACTACCAATATCTTCCAGTCAATTTCGCCTTGGTCAATCAAGCAGAACCCACCAAGCACTCTGCCTCTAAAAATTTACCCAGGAGTCTTTGGAACAGTACTCAAATCACAAATATCAATAGGATCATCATCGCCCTGTAAACTGCATAAGAATTAATGTACAAATCGGCCGAGGGAATCTTTCTCAATGCTTTGTTACCAAGTTTGAGGAATGAAACCATAGTTAAATAAGGGAAATTGGTTATAGAAGCGGAGTTAGAGCTGTTTTGAGAATATGTTTTTACGAGTGTCCTGCATTATCGGATGATTAGGAATATTCTTCTTTACTTAGAATTTTCCATGTTTCTATTTTGGGATTTATACTACGCAGTTCACGACATCATTTTATAGTCCAAATGGTATATCATTCCAAAAAGATAAAATTTCTCCTTAGTCACTCTGTAGTTGGTATTGAATCATTGAAGGAAGCGGCCCGACATCAGTACAAGACTTGACTACTTTGTAGCCTCTAGCAGTCAGATTCAGATATTTTACAAACATATACAATTATAATTAGCACAACTAATAACACATGCCAATGAGTAAAATCAATCAAAGAGGCAGTTAATCAGGCTTCTAGTTTCTGCTCACTAAGAGTAGCCTCTTAATTGTAGAAGACTCGTAGTGGAAAGTAGGTAACCATAAGGATAGCAAGTACAACTCGTACAATTTATCCTTGTAACTGCTGATTTATTTGCCTAGAAAGTCATCCCGGATAATGTTAGTAAGAACTTCATGTACATTTCGTTTCCAGCCTACCATTTTATCGTAAACAATGTTGATCTTTTTGAGCTGCTGAGTGAAAACTCCAAGCTTCTTTCCTTCGCTAATAATTTATTCGAGAGCATATTCACTAATCTTGCTACGATAGTCCCAATAAAATGCTCCCTGACTCTTTAAATTGTATAAAGAACTGCATCCTACGCACACATACTGGTTGTCTCCTTTCGCTTGATGCTTTTTAATGCCAATGCATTAGATATGGTACCATTCTTAACACTTTTCTTAGCACTGAACCATCGTAGTGTTTTCGTTAGGCTCACCATATCGACAAATGCAATACTATTTTGGATCCTATTGGAGTGCTCCAGATTACACACCTGCTTTAATGATGGCTTCTGTTCGCTCAATTTATTCGAGCTCGTTTCGAGTATTTTTTCTTGCTAAACTTGAAACTGCGGTATTTCGATATTACCCATCACCATTAGTGTTATTGCCCTTCTTTTTCTTCTTTGGCTTAGAGCTCAAATTTTCGTCAGCATACAAAGTGATCTCTGAAGTATTGTAAAGTCTATTTGGCTTTCTTTATCTCTTTAGAGAGCTTGGTTAAACTATTCTTTATTCTGATATCTGCTTTTTGGCTTCTTCAGTTTCCATCTTTTTGTTTGCTAGCACAGTCAATAATTACTCTGGTTTTCTAGCTTTCAGTTACATGCTAACAATGGGTACAGAGTCAAGAATCGCATCAACAATAATTCTCCAAGAATTTACATAGGCATTTTTCTTCTTGAGCATCCAAATCTCTCTGATGAATATCTGAATTTTTGAAGCTTCTATGTCAAGATTTGTAAGTTCACTATCATAAGGTTCAGGCTTTTCGAATAATCTATCGTAATGATTGATGAATTTCTCAATTTAAACTAGAGAATTTTTTAATTTTGATAACTCTTCAAGACAGAATTTCAGTTTGTAGCCTTTACTAAATTGTAAAATCATGATGAGAAACTTAAAATACCAAGTAAACTCTCCATTTTTAACAGTATATTTCTTACGATACTGGATACTAGGATGCTCAGGGCTCATTTAATTTCCATTTTCAAGATTTTGATTTTATTTGATATTCTAGTCAGGAATGCCATTTAAATCTTAGTTAACCAGCTGAACTTAATTGTCTTATCTTTTGAGCATTTTCTTCTTTTCGAATCTTTTAATCATGAGATACCTCTCTTTCCAATCATCAGCAGCAACAATTTCATCTTTGAATTTATCTTTTAATTAAAGAATCTTTTTATCTTCAATTTTATGTCTTTAGTTTTACTTCTCAATTTATCGGTGAAATTTGTTCATTTATGAAAGTTTACAAATATTTTATATCCTCGATTCGTATACTATCAGATTCAATATCTTTTTAATCTTGGAGTCATTATCCTTTGAGTATTGAAGGAATAATTATTTAAATGAAGTCGGAGATGCGAGAGTTTAGTAGTTATTTAAGTCTTTCTCAAGTTGCAGTAAAAATTATTATTATTCTTAAGAGAACAACATAGGACGGCCATCTTCTAGCTTTTTGGCTATTTTTTATCGCCATCTCATAATAGACTAAATTTTACCAATTTATTCCTTAATGGCTTTCGAGTGAATGAAGTATCGAGAATCTTCCAGTTATTTAATGTCAATACTGTCCCCCTCTTCAGTGAAATTTCTAATTAACTCTCGTACTCTTTCAGCCCATTGCTCGCCTTTTTTCATAAATTACTCAAATGCTTTGCACTACTCCATGTATCGAGGGAAGGGTGCTTCTCGAATCTAGATAAGAAGCTATTCTGCTTTTTACTTTGTTCGAAGCAGTTTCATTTATTCAGGGTAGACTATCATAGAAATTATCATATCTGCCTATTCTGGCGTAAAGAAGAATTTTTTCTATGTTTACTAGTCCAAATTTTCAGGTCTGAATTTTAATAGTGAATGTATTTTAGCCAAATCGATAAAGTACCTCACAATCTGATCATGAAGAGACCAAAGTTCAGGAAAAGTGAGCCCGACAGCTATGCACTCTCGAAGAACTTCGATCATTTTTGACAAATTTGGGTTTGGGTCAGCAAGTAGGTCTGTAATTATTTACTGTTGTACACTATTTTTCTCCAGTCTTGCATATGCTTATTGAATCAATTACTCACTAATACTCCATTACTTTTTTGCTGATTACAACTGTGATTTGTATTCTTCTACGTTTACAAGTTTCTCTCTTAAGTAAAGCTCTTTAGCAATAATATCGATGTTAGTCAGAGGGACTTTAGACTCATTCAATCTTTCTTGCGATTCATGCCATCCAATATACATAAGTATTTTCTATTGATATACTAGATCTTCCATTTACTTGATACCTTTTTCACGCAATCTGTTGAAGGCTTCCTTTATTGATTAAACTTTACCAGGGTTCGAAATCTATTTCTTTATTTTCTCGATAATATCATTACATTATTGACGATTTCTGAGTCTTTTCTCAACATTATTTTAGATCTGCACATCACCCATAAGTTTAATGTAATTATTTAAAGTTTTACTGTTTTTCTATGACAATGGATCCTCTAGGTACATGTTCATTCTTTCGATAAGTTCCATTGACTCACGCATGTTGACCTCAAAACTGGAAAATTATTCATGACAAACAGGATGACTTTAAATAAGTTTCATATAATCTTTCATCTGTTTGTAGGGGATTTTCGTAATAGTTACCTATTTTGCATTGCGCGTTTTAACAATTTTACTGGTGTTAGGAATATTTTAGAGGAGCTACATCGTTTTTTGGTAAAGTACTTTAGTTGTGGATTCGAATTATGGGCAAAGTAATGGCAAATTAGTATACTCATTAACTAGAAGTTGAATTTGACGGAATTATATCTTTTATCCAGGGTTCTCTAAATGATACTCTTTATCTTCAATTCTAAAATACTTTGATTAGAACAATTTCTGCTTTTTTATCCATTATTCACATCTGTTTACTGAATCCTCAAATGAGACCATATCTGAAGTTTACAGCTTATACTAATCCAGCATTTGCTTTTTAGCTCTGAGAGACTCAATACTGAGCTTGGTACCTTGTAGAGACTTGCGCAACTATTTTCCAATTTTCTGTGACTTTTATATATGCTATTTTATATGTTCAGGAATTTAGTATTTATTTTGCTTACCCTGCTCAATGAGAGCAATAAAGCTTTGAAATTTCATACGACTGCTTAGGCAGCTCTCCAAAGTTTCAATCCATTTCTCCATGTCTTTTTCCTTTGTATTTTTAAGACCTTCGAGATGGTCATTAATCTTCTTCTCCATGTCCTGGATGGAGATGCTGAGAGGGTCGTGACAGCGATAAATGTTGTAGGTTAGATAATAAGGAAACAAAATATAGAACTTGGCCTTCACATAGTTATAATCCATTTTGTGCAAGAAGTCCATAGCCTTGGCGCGTGTCCTTTCCCGCGATACTGTGCCTAAGATATGAATAAAATAAGCAATAAGCATCGAAACATGGCTCACTTCGCTACTGGAATGTGAAGCTGCCACGTTTTGATGGAGACCCGCCAGCATGTTAATGCATGTGACGGATCGAGAATATACTCAATTACCTACAGTAAAATAATCGGGAATTTTTTATTAGTAGTAGCTCTGAGCGAAAGCAAGGTAATCCTCCAGTTCGTCAGCCTTGATGCGGCTAGCTAGAAAAGTAGTCTAGGGCCGCATCGATATATCTCTTTTGTTTACTTATTCTTAATAAGAATATAAAATACATTTGATCTCAGCCCGGGAGGGGACCGGACCAGTCCACGCAGGCACAATAACTTGGTGGTACTCGAATCCAATCGGAGTTGTTTTGGAGTATAATCGCGAAAGAAAGGATTTATGACCCGAATTTACATTTTCTTCAATATCTAAGCCAATTTCTTACTCCTTGTCATTTCTCACTTCGTTCTCTTTTCTATCCATGCCGAACTCCAAATAATCAATCAATTTAATTATATTTGAAAGAAAAAAATACGCCTTTTTTATATTGGCGGCCACTGACTCCCTTTTCCCCCGAATGCACTTGTTTCTCGTGCAGTCCCTGAATTTAGTTAAATCACATGGCTTCAAAAATGCCAGTTTGTAACTATTCTTGATTTATTAGCGATGAAATTGGAAAAAATCAAGGGTTAGGTCCCTCCCCAGCCAATGCCGTCCAGCCGCAAGCCATAATATAAGTAAGCATATCTTTATCGATTGCTAAGCTCCGAGCCTCGAAATCAGCATTTTATAACCTGGTGCATATGCAGTCTTAATTCAACAGGTATTCATTAAGTTGGCTCTATTTAATAAAACACAGTACCAAGGGCAAAACTCACATGCAAGCTAGCAATAAGACTTCTATAGAGCCTAACGTGGTGTCCAACTGCTTTTTATTAAACTTCATGAACATTAATTGCTCCTTCTATCCTTGCTTGCAAATTTAAATCCAAATGGTGACATTTTTGAATTCTAAGCTTTATCCTGAGCCTCAAAGTGATAGTTCACCCATTGCACTCGATAAATTTCAGCAGACTACGATTGTTCCATTAGTAATGGAAGTTTGCAAATAAAAAATTAAATTTAGATTTGCTATTAATTAGTTAATCATCAAAAATAAGTTATTAAATCCATCACATAAGAATCTTTTGACATTTGCTACAGTACCTGAAGAAAATTAAAAATCATAAAGTTGATCACTTGTTTCTCTTATTTAAGTATTAAATAATCACTTTAGTGCTTTAGCTGTTTCGTCTTGAGGAATTCTTGCAATTTTTATGACATTACCTACACCTTCAAAAACTCCATCTGCTGCCTGCCCTGCCTCATCGCCATACTTCGCTCCCACAACTTTAGTAGTACCCTTTCCTATACCGCTACCTATTTAGTATACAGCAGTGACAACGCCTTAATACAAATTCGATACAACTTGTACTCCAGTTTTGGTCCCCTCCTTGACCATTTCATACTTTGGACTTTCTTGCAGTTATTTACCTTTCTCTGTTTTTTCAAATCTATCGCCAATATTTGAGACTGTTTCTTTACCAAAATGTATTAAATTTCCAACTTGTGCTGCTGCGAATCCAAGCACTGTTTTGGATGTTTTCTTCGCGAATTCTATATTTGCTTTGGTGTTTTATGACACTTCGACTTTATCAGTCGCTGGCTTTACAGCCTTCGAAGCTAGCCCACCTACGGCTTCAAATCCTTTGGAAAGGACCTTGCCTGTCATCTTCAAGCCCCAACTTAGACCCTTCGATGCTCCGACAAGAACACCTTTTGCTGTGATTGGATTTTACTGAATTTATAATCCTGGCTCTTACTCTTACTTTTGCTTATTAATTTTTTTCTCCTATTTGCTATACTATTTCTTATCCTTCTTTTACTTTTTAGCCTGTATTTCTTGCTCTTTAGCTTTGGTCTTTTCTTCAGCCTAAACTTGAGCACTGGAGTAATGCTGCTTCTCTTGTTCCCTATCAGTAACATGGCACTTCTAACTGAGACAACTATACACTTAATCAACATGCTAATTTAGTTTTAATATCCACTTGGCATTATAGCTTTGATATTTTTTTAAGTATAGCACCATTTTAAATTGAGGATCGTGTCGGTCGCATAATATTTAAGTTGATGCTTTTATCGTATATTCGAATTAGTTTAGTTTTAGCATTAAGATGCCATCGTAGGCTATTGATAGTTCCAATCGACCTGATGTGCTAAATTTGACCTCTCGGCCTATGCTTTCGTATAATGCTGTTCCATCACAGCCTAAGATCTCCACGAATGTTTTCATATTTTGACTGTATATGTTAATATTATAAATTCTATGAAATGTGAAAAGGGTATAATAATTAACTGTAGTTCAATATCATAGTAAAACTAATCAAAATTTGTAATCCTGAATATCAATTTCGAATCTTTTACAATGCTACTTCATCCAATAAGGTACCAATTTCTGAACAAGCTCTTCCCTGCCGAAATATTATCCTAAAATAAAAAATACAAGTACTTTTGGTGAAGTAAAATAAGTTTGGCATCCCAGTTGAGCGAAGATGTGCTCGATAAAATGATTATTCACGAATTTAGTCGAAATATGGATCACATAGAGCCTATATTGCAGTTATTCGTTTGTTTGGTTCTACTTGGAGCATTTTTTAGAGAAGCTTTATAAATAGTCTATCACATTTATCTTGCATAACTTAAGCTAATCCGATTCCCTTTATTTATGGAATCTTGGGAACTCTCTACTTGCAGAAAGATATTGTTTCCCATCTTGGTGACCCAAAAACTTTCAAAACTTTTATTATTTGATCCAAATTATTATTTCCATTAAATAGAGGTTTCTTTAAAACCATTTCTGCGAAGACACACCCTAATGCCCATATATCAACACTTTTATTATACTCTTAATATCCAAATAGAAGCTATGGTGCTCTATATTATCGAGAGAATATATAAGCTACACTTTTTATTTTATCATCTTTTGGTTTACTGTGTTATCTTATTTTAAAATTATGAGTTAAATTCTTATTAACAGTTGATAATTTACCACCTGGCTGTCTCTTAATAACATTCATTTTGCTATACCACCCTTAACTAAAGGTTTCTTGGTCCACAACTGCTTATTTTGAAGCTTACATTACTTTTGCTGCCCCAAAATCACATAAATAAATTGAATTATTCTGATTCTTAATTATGAAATTGTGAGGCTTGATATCTCTATGGCAAATGTTGAGGGAATGTAAATAAATCAGAGCACGCAGCATTTGATATGCGTAAATTTTAATTCGGATGCTGTTCAATGACTCTGCTTGCAGTATTTCATTCAGATTGTTACCATATTTTTGCATTATTATGTTCAAAACTGTTCCTTATTTTTCTTATGTTATATGCTGCATTTATTCACTACCAGGGTGTAAAATTGATCTAATCGTTTACTAAACCTGCTTTTATTTTTGGATTCTAGCCTATTTGGTGTAATAAGTGCCTAGAAATTATACAATATAAGGATTTCTTATTATTTTCGCAAAATGCTACTATCTACTGACATGATTAGGATCTACTTATATTTTTTTGACCATAACTTCCATGGTGGTGCCATTGGTGACTAACCCGCGATAAACCTTGCCGAATGCTCCTTGCCGATACAATTCCCCAATTTTAACTAAATTAACGACAGAGTCTTCATATTCCCATAATCCATGCTGTTTTTATTGTTGTGCTCTGTGACTTCTAATATTTTAATGACACTGGTAATGTTGCTTACTGTGCTAAGTTCGAAGTCGAAGTCTCGCTTAGTTTAGCTTACGAATATTTTTCAGTTTTAGGCTACTCTGCATAGTTAGTCTCATCAGCGAGTGCGATGTCGATGGAGTTATTGATTAGTTGCTAATTTTGTTGTAATCGCTTGATAATTGTGGGGTTTTTAGGAGTCGCCAGCTTGAATTTATGGGTTTGACTGTTATTTTGCAGTTTAAGGAGTTTTAGTTATATTTTGATAATGATGCCTATTATAGCTTTGAACATGCTGGCTATTAAAATAAGTTTTGATTGTTGGGCGGGTTGTACTCCATCATACTGTTTCTAAATTGCTATGAACTGAGAGTTGATGTTTTTATATAAGCTGAGCAGTCGTACTTTTTCTTTCTCATCTTTCTATAATTCTAAAATGCTATTAATCATCTCTATCTATATTATGAACACCCGAAACAAATCAATTAGTTTTCAAATTAAATAATCATAAAACTGAGGCCTATTTAATAGATTTCGATAACGTAGCCTTCTTTAAAATATTTCATTATTTATAATTAAATAACAAAAGTGTAGACTCCATGAGTGTTTCCTCCATGACCGTGGGCGGCAAAATCAAATTTAAAATAGTACTGCTAGGAGATCAATTTGTCGGCAAGAGTTCCATCATCGACCGCTTTATTAATGACAAATTTGAGTAAAGCTACAATGTAGAAATACAATATATCATAGGCAACTATCGGCATTGATTTTCTCGTTAGAAATATTGTGCATGACAACAAAACTTACAGACTGCAGCTTTGGGACACTGCTGGACAGTAACGCTTTAGAGCTTTAATTCCAAGTTACTTGAAGGATTCACACTGCGCACTAATCATCTACGACATATCTGAACCAAAGACATTATAAAATGCAGCACGATGGCTTGAGTTTTACAGTGACCACAAATAACCGCATTCAGTTGCTGCACTTGTGGGAAACAAGAGGGATTTATAAAATAAACAAAATGCATGTACGGAAAAGCAGATTGAAGAACAGGCAAAGAAACTTAAGATTCCATCATTCAAGATATCAGCGAAACAGGGTGAAGGAATAATTGAGATGTTCCAAAAAATAATTGACAATGTGAACGACTCACTGAAGAAACAACAGTCACTGAAGCTGATTTAATAGAAAAAGTAATAATAAAATCCAGGAACAGCGAGCATCGTATTGCCTAAAAAATAGCAGCCTAACGTAAAACTGCACGACGAAGAAGCAGTCCAAAGGTAGCTGCATGAAACAAAAGCGCCATGCTGTTGAAATACAAGTGACTGCAAACTAATATATTTTATAGTACCTATGCTGTACTAGATTCGTGCAGATATTTTATTAACTATTGCAAAGTTTATTAATTATAAATTATGTCACTTCTTACAATATTATAAAACCAGTTGCGCTAGCATCACTCTGCGGTTAAATTCAATCTTCGTAGTCCTTGATTGCTATACTTTATACTTATGCTTATCTATTCTTATTGATGTATTGATTTGCTACATGTAGCCAGATAGAGAACAAAAATTGGATTAGAGGGGCTCAGTTTACAACGAAATAGTGACAGTAGAAGAAGGGGAAAGAAAATTAACAATAATTTTGATTCAGGGCAGCCAAATCAAAATAAATATGTTTGAGTTTTCACTTTTAATATCAATAAAGGAAAAGATTAATATTAAAATTGAATGTTCTGTGGGGCGGGCTAGAAAAAAGTGGAAGACAGCACTCCCGAGGAGAACAAGAAGATCGAGAATTATTTTTACAAGCCTTCCAACAAAATAGGAGAGGGCAATTTCAGTCAGGTATTCAAAGGAATTGATCAAAATACCGGTATGGACGTAGCAGTCAAAGTTGTAAAGTACAGTTCGCTAACTAGCAAAGTTGCATAAAAATTACTCATGAATTAAATAGCTATCCTAAAAGAACTCAACCATGAGAACATCATCAAGTGCCACGATGTATTCTCGAGCAAAAATAATTGCTACATCGTGACCGACTACTACAAGGAGGGTGACTTATAACAATGGCTCTTCAAGAGAAAATTTTTCTAGGAACACGAAATCAGTCAAATTATTTATTATGTTTACAAAGGGCTACTCTATTTGAATTAATGTCATATTGTTCATCGAGATTTCAAACCTGCAAATATTTTCCTCACCGCCGAAAAAATGCCTAAGATTGCTGATTTTGGGTTCGCTATCAAGTCTAACAAGCCTTTTAAAGACATTAGTATTGGTAGCCCAATTTATATGAGCCCAGAAGGACTATTGTTGCACTAGTATGGACCCAAAACTTAGGTTTGGGCTTTTGGCATCATGATTTACGAACTGCTTCACGGATAAACTCCCCTTTCGAGATGTAGAGACTAGAAGGAGCTGAAGCAAAAAATTCTTGTACCTCCCGTTTTCCGGGAAGGAATATCAACCTAGCTTCGAAAACTAATCGATTTATGCCTCACAGTGGACCCAAAGTACCGGATAGAAATCAAATAAATAGCATCGACTCCGTACATGATGCACTTGAAATCTGTGTTCTAGTAATCAATAACAAAATCAAAGGATTTAACAATCACAAAACAAACAGATGTCACAGCTAATAAAAATGTACTTGAATTTGTACAGCAAATCAAAAACTACGATGAGGGGCTTGCTTTATTGCAGTATTGCAGGCTCATTCATAAAACTTCACAGGAGGTACCTTCGCTGATTTTTTCGCAGTGGTTACTAAACATGTGCTGGAATTTACAGAAAATGAGGATTGTTGGAGGAGACCCTGAGAGAAATTAAAACTTAGCTAAGACTGTTCACGATTACTTTGTGAAATATCACAAAGAGCACACAGACAGTCGGTTGAGTGTATCATATTAAGATGTCACAGTCGAGTGTCAAAAACATTTGATTAAGCTTCAAAATTCCATAAATACGTCGAGCATGAAGACTAAATACAATAATTTGTCAATTTTACTACGCGAGACTGAAATGCTATAAAAATTTGGAGAAGTGGGCAAGTTGTCCGCGTATACTAAAGCTACGAAAATCTAAAAATATTTAGACTCGCTTAAGCATAACAAGAGTGCAGCTCAGCAATGCCCGCCACAGTTTTCTATTTATAATAAATGATTTTATCATGTATGTTTTCCACATTATTTTTCTGTATTATAATGAAAAGGATAAGTAGTTTATACTGATAAATATAAGATCATATATGTGTCATACTTTTGTTTCTGTATTTATTTTATTGGATATTTTTAAGATAAAATAAACTCTATGACATTTGCTCTTAATATATATGATACTAGTTATATTAAAATTATTTGTTTGATTATGAATTATCAAGGTTGTT
>APMI01028844.1_pt1 | contig 11656 bp, 13 predicted proteins | sample 667938 | NCBI WGS metagenome assembly APMI01 (sample SAMN01084076, study PRJNA167559) | wastewater metagenome | biome: Wastewater | place: Denmark: Ejby Moelle, Odense | collected 2011-11-28 | reverse complement strand
GTCCATGTCGCTGCCGCTGCTTGCGCTGTTCGGGGCGGCACATGGCTGGGCACATGGGGCCGAGGGGCCGTCTAACGGGTTGATCGCCTTTGCCGCGGGCTTCGCCGTCATGACCGCTGCGCTGCATGGTGTGGGACTTGGCCTTGGACTGGCACTGCAACGACTGGCCGGGATGCGCCTGATGCGCCTTGTGGGCGGGGTAACGACTGCGGCGGGCCTCGCCTTGGCCTATGCGGGGTAATGCCATGATTCCCGGCGAAATATTTCCCGCCTCCGGCGACATCCTGCTGAACCCGACCGGCAGGTCCATCACCCTGATGGTGGCCAATACGGGCGACCGGCCGGTGCAGGTCGGCAGCCACTACCATTTTGCCGAAACCAACCCCGGCCTGTCGTTCGATCGCGACGCCGCGCGAGGGATGCGGCTTGATATTGCTGCAGGCACGGCCGTGCGGTTCGAACCCGGCCAGTCGCGGCAGGTTCAGTTGGTGCCCTTTGGCGGTGACAGAAAAGTTTTCGGATTCAATGGCAAGGTGATGGGACGACTTTAACCAACAGGAGAACCCCCATGTTCGGCATGATGACCCCGATCGACGCAATCAGCTATGGCCTCAAGGCGGGCATGGTCTTTGGCCAGGCGCAGACCATCTGGGCAACCCGTCTGATGGAAATGCAGGGCTTCTGGATGGGATTTCCGGCAGCCGTCTCTGACCTGCCGAAGGTTACGCCGTCGGGGGCAGCCGAACCTTTGCCCGTTGTAACCGAACTGCATGTCGAAGCGATGGCGGTCACGCCCCTTGCCACCGAGGCTATCGTTGGCAAACCTGCCCGGCCAAAGGCCACGCCTGTCGTGAAAAAGGCCAAACCCCGGACCAGATTCGGCATCCAGCCCCCTTCGCCTGAGGCCATCGTCTCCGCCCCGCTTGCCGAGGCGCCGCTGCCCGGAACCTCGCCAGATCCAGCCCCCGTGGCCATAGCCCCCGAGCTAGCTCTTTCTGCAGAACCCGCAATCGAACAATCGGTCACTTCTGTCCCGGAACCGATGACTGAGGGGCCGGGAGAAGTGATGCCGAAGACGTCCGCGCCCAAAGCGGCCCCGGTATCTACGGGCGCGGCCGAGAGCATCGCCCTGCCCGCCACCGCTGTTCCTGCCGATGCACAGGCCCCGATGGATCTTGCCTTGAAACCCATTCCCCGCCGCGCGCCGCCGAAGGCCAAGGCCGCGCCCAAGCCCCCCTTTGCGGAGTGACAGGAGACCATCTTGCCCGCCACGATTTCCCGTCTCGACTATGCCGCGATGTATGGCCCGACCACAGGCGACAGGGTGCGCCTTGGCGATACCGAACTGATCATCGAGGTTGAACGTGACCTGATCGCCGAACGCACCGGGGCCGCCATCACCGGCGCCAATGGGCCGAGCTATGGGGAAGAGGTCAAGTTCGGTGGTGGCAAGGTCATTCGTGACGGCATGGGCCAAAGCCAGATCACGCGGGCGGGCGGTGCCGTGGATACCGTCATCACCAACGCGCTGATCCTGGACCATACCGGCATCTACAAGGCCGACGTGGGGTTGCGCGCTGGGCTGATCCACAAGATCGGCAAGGCGGGTAACCCCGATACCCAGCCCGGCGTGAACATCATCATCGGGCCGGGAACCGAGATCATCGCGGGTGAGGGGCGGATTCTGACTGCCGGGGGGCTGGATACCCATATCCACTTCATTTGCCCGCAACAGGTGGAAGATGCCCTTCATTCCGGCATCACCCTGATGCTGGGCGGCGGCACCGGGCCTGCCCATGGCACCCTTGCCACCACCTGCACGCCAGGGCCATGGCATATCAGCCGGATGCTGATGGCTGCCGACAGCCTGCCGATGAACCTTGGCTTTGCCGGCAAGGGCAATGCGTCGCTACCGGACGGCCTGATTGAACAGATCAATGCCGGGGCCTGCGCTCTGAAACTGCATGAGGATTGGGGCACCACGCCCGCCGCAATCGACAATTGCCTGACCGTCGCCGATGCGATGGACGTGCAGGTGATGATCCATACCGACACGCTGAACGAATCCGGCTTTGTCGAGAATACCTTGGCCGCCATCCGCGGCCGCACTATCCACGCCTATCACACCGAAGGCGCGGGTGGCGGCCATGCGCCCGACATCATCAAGGTGGTGGGGTCGGCCAATGTGCTGCCCTCGTCCACCAACCCCACCCGGCCCTATACGGTAAACACCATCGAAGAGCATCTGGATATGCTGATGGTCTGCCACCACCTGGACCGCTCGATCCCCGAGGACGTGGCCTTTGCCGAAAGCCGCATCCGCAAGGAGACCATCGCGGCGGAAGACATCCTGCACGATCTGGGCGCCTTCAGCGTGATCTCGTCGGACAGCCAGGCAATGGGCCGGATCGGCGAGGTGATCACCCGCTGCTGGCAGACCGCCCACAAGATGAAGGTGCAGCGCGGGCGGTTGGAGGGCGAGCAGGGTGAAAACGACAACCTGCGCGCCCGCCGCTATATCGCCAAATACACCATCAACCCGGCGGTGGCCCATGGTGTGTCGCGCCATGTCGGCAGCATCGAGGAAGGCAAGCGCGCCGATCTGGTGCTGTGGTCGCCCGCCTTCTTTGGCGCGAAACCCGAAATGGTGCTGATGGGCGGGATGATCGTGGTGGCGCAGATGGGCGACCCCAACGGCTCGATCCCGGTACAGCCGATGTATTCGCGCCCGATGTTCGGCGCGCTAGGCAAGGCCAAGCACGCCTCTGCCGTCACCTTTGTATCCGAGGCCGCGATGCAGGCCGATGTGAAGGGCCAGTTGGGCCTGGGCAAGGTGGTTCTGCCGGTCGAGAATACCCGCAACATCGGCAAGGCCGACATGCGGCTGAACAACGCCACCCCGCATATCGAGGTGAACCCCGAAACCTATGAGGTGCGGGCCGATGGCATTCTGCTGACCTGTGAACCCGCCCGCGAACTGCCCCTTGCGCAGCGATACTTCCTGTTCTGAGATCAGAAAATGATCATCCAGCCCCCTCTGCCGCCGCTTGCGGGCATAAGCTCTTGCCCCGATACGCCACATCCCGCAGCCTTCGGACATGGGAGGAACCACACCTCAGAAAAGACAGGTGGTTCTTATGGCCTATCTTTCCACACATCCGGTCGGCTGGCCCGACCTGAAGGCACCACTGGCGGCGTTGCTGACACTTGGTGCAGCGCGCATGGCCCGGTTCGACCGGATCATGCAGCGGCTGGATCAATTGCCAGACACACCCGACTGCACGGCAGCCCGGCAAATTCTGGGCGCCCGCGCCTGGTATTGACGCCATGCGGGGGGCCGCGATGACCGGCACCCTGCCCCCCGCCAAGCGTCTGCTGAAGGACGCGCCCGCCACCTGCTATGATCTGGTGGTGCTGGATTATGATCAGCGCCTGATGCGCCGCAAACGCCTTGTCACCGTGCATGATGAGGGCTTTCTTGTCGATCTGCCCGCCGTCACCAGTCTGGATGACTGGTGGGGGTTCGAGCTGGAGGATGGCCGCACCATTCAGGTCGTCGCCGCCGAAGAGGCCCTGGTGCAGATCACCGGCCCGAACCTGCTGCGCCTTGCCTGGCACATCGGCAACCGCCACACCCCCTGCCAGATCGAGGCGGACCGCCTGCTGATCCGCCGCGATCATGTGCTGGAGGCGATGCTGGCCGGTCTGGGGGCCACTTTGACGCATGTGTCCGAACCCTTCACCCCAGAAGGTGGTGCCTATGGCCATGGCCGCACCATGGGGCATGACCATGGCCCGGCGGGCCATGACCACGCGGATCAGACCTTTGGCTGGCACCATCATGGCGATGGGGTCATGCACCATCATGCCCCCGCGAAGCCCCTGCCTTTCGGCCACCGCGACGCGAAATGAACGCCCTGCTGACCCTTGCGCAATGGCTGTCGCCCGCCTTCCCTATCGGCGCCTTCGCCCATTCGCAGGGGCTGGAAGCCGCGATTGCCGATGGCCGTGTGGCGGATGTCGCCGCCCTGCGTGACTGGATCGAGGGGATCTTGCTGTTCGGCTCGGGTCGCAACGACGCGATCTTCATTACGGCAGCGCGGAACGGCGGCGATCTGGCCAAGCTGTCCAGCCTTGCAGGCGCCTATATGCCGTCCTCCGGTCGCGCACTGGAGGCGGCAGAACTTGGCCGGTCCTTTGCCACGCAGATTTCGGCCATCACCGGGCAAGACCACCCTGCAATGCCCTATCCGGTGGCGGTTGGCGTTGCGACACGGGGCTTGGAGGTAACGGATCAGCAGGTTTTGGCGTTTTGGCTGCAAGGTCTGGCAAGCCAGCTTGTGTCGGTTGCAGTGCGCTTCATGCCGTTGGGCCAAAGCGCAGGGCAAAAGCTCATCCACGGCCTTGGCCCGCTGGTCTCGGGTATTTCCCAGGAATATTGCAGCCTTACGCTGGATGACCTTGGCTCTTGTGCCTGGGGGGCGGATATGGCGGGTATGGTGCAGGAAACGATGGACGTGAGGATTTTCCGGTCATGAGCAGCGCAAACGGCCCCCTTCGTGTTGGCATCGGCGGCCCGGTGGGCGCGGGAAAGACCACGCTGACCGAGCAGCTTTGCCGCGCATTGGCCCATCGCTGCGACATGGCGGTGATCACCAATGACATCTACACCCGCGAGGATGCTGATTATCTGATGCGGGCACAGGTGCTGCCTGCCGAACGCATTCGCGGCGTTGAAACCGGTGGCTGCCCGCATACCGCGATTCGAGAGGATGCCAGCATCAACCTTGCCGCTGTCGCTGACCTGCGGGCACATTTTCCGCAGCTAGACCTGATCCTGATCGAATCGGGCGGTGACAATCTGGCTGCAACCTATTCACCGGAACTGGCCGACCTGACGATATATGTGATCGACACCGCCGCCGGGCAGGATATCCCGCGCAAGCGGGGGCCGGGGCTGACGAAATCTGATCTTCTGGTGGTGAACAAGACCGATCTGGCGCCCCATGTCGGTGTCGATCTGGCGCGGCTGGAATCGGACGCAAGGGCCGCGCGCGGGGCACGGCCCTTTGTCATGTCAAAACTGCGCCACGGTATCGGCGTGACCGAGGTTGTGGCATTTCTGGAACGTGAGGGTGGATTGGCGCTGCGAGAAGCCGCAACGCCTGTCTGAATCAGCCCCGACGACGGCGCATCAGACCAAGGCCGCCAAGACCGGCGATCAGCATCAGGCCAGCCGCGGGCAGCGGTACCGGCGAAACGGTGACGAGGTTCTGGCTGTAATGCCCGCCTTCGATGCGCGGATCGGTCGATTGCAGGAAGGTCATGCGATACTTCTGGGTTTGTGTGCCACCCAACCCCGCCAGCAGCAGATCGGCAAAGTTGTTCGCCGCAGCACTGCCCGTCGCATGGAAGTTTCCGCTCCCCAAGGCAAATGGTGCCCCCGCCGTCTCGTTCACGATCTCCCACAGCGCCAGTTGGAAGCCTGCCGACTGCGTGGCATTGGCCAGGTTCAACGTGCTGTAGGCGGTGTTGAACAGCTTGCCGATGTTCGACTTCTGCAACGCGGTCAGAGGGTCGGAGGCAAAGGGCGATCCGGTCACGGTATAAAGCGACGGCAGCCGCAGCCAGGTTCCGATATCAAGGCAGAAGGCATCGAACAGCTCAGCGCCGGGCTTGCCATCCAGATCGCCTTTCAATGCAAACGCGCCTGCGGCCACCCAAGTCGGGCTTACGACAGGATCAGCGCCCGAGGTGATTTGAACGGCGGTGGAGCCATTGCTGCCGAAAACACTGCTGCCCTGCTTGTCCAGCGCGATCGTCGCAGCGGACACGGCAGTCGCGGCCGTTGCGGAAAGCGCGAGTGCCAACACACAGGCGAAATTCTTAAACATGATGAACACTCCGAAAACACAGATGTGTCCATTTTCTGCCACCTTCTAAGGCGCATCAATAATAAACATATAAAATCAATAACTTACAACCAAGGCGCGAAATCTTTCGGTCACAGCCGCATAATCACAACCAAAGGGACTTCCATCTGTTTCGGATTTGGAAACGATGCGTTTCCGTCTGGAAACAACATCAACCGACAGGCGTATCACACAAAACTGTCGATTGCCTGCAACGCCTCTTCCGCCGTCTCCACAATCTGGAACAGGTTGAGATCCTCGGGGCTGATCACACCTGATTCGGCCAGTTGGTTCCAGTTGATCACCCGCTCCCACCAGTCGCGACCGAACAGCAGGAAAGGCACCCGCTTCATTCGCCCGGTCTGTATAAGCGTCAGGCTTTCGAACATTTCATCCAGCGTACCGAAACCGCCGGGAAAGACGCAGACCGCCCGCGCCCGCATAAGGAAATGCATCTTGCGGATTGCGAAATAGTGGAAGTTGAAAGACAGGTCCGGCGTGACATAGGCATTCGGTGCCTGTTCATGCGGCAACACGATGTTCAAACCGATCGACTGGCCGCCCGCATCGCTGGCGCCGCGGTTTCCCGCCTCCATCACGCCCGGTCCGCCGCCAGTGCAAACCACCCAGTCGTGACCATAGGTTTCCATGCTGCGCTCGGTGATTGCCTGCGCAAAGCGGCGCGCCTCATCGTAATAGCGTGACAGCGCCGACAGAACCGGGGTGCGCGCCGCCTCGGCCCGTTCGGGCGAGGGAATGCGCGCACCGCCGAACAGGACAACGGTCGAGGCGATGCCGCGCTCATCCATCACCATCTGCGGCTTAAGCAATTCCAGTTGCAGCCGCACGGGGCGCAGTTCTTCCCGCGTCATGAAATCAGGGTCGGCGAAGGCCAGCCGATAGGCCGGGGCACGGGTTTGCGCTGTATCGGGAATGCGGTGAGTGGCGGCGATGTCCTGCTGGCTGTCGCGGAACGGGTGGCTGCGGGTGTCGTCTTTGCTCATCATCTGGTCCTTGGCCACATTGCGCGCATGGGGCCCAAGGCTTATAGGCTTCGCCAACAGGAACCAACCGAAAAGGGAATGCCCGATGTCCTATGCCGCGCTGGAAGCCGCCATCGAAGCCGCCTGGGAGGCGCGCGACGGGATCACTCCGGCAACCAAGGGCGAACAGCATGATGCCATCGAGGCCACGCTGGAGGCGCTGGACAAGGGCAGCCTGCGCGTCGCCGAAAAGCGCGGGGCAGACTGGCATGTGAACCAATGGGCCAAGAAGGCCGTGCTGCTGGGATTTCGCATCAAGGACATGGAAATCCAGGATGGCGGCCCGCAAGGCGGCGGCTGGTGGGACAAGGTTGACAGCAAGTTCAAGGGCTGGGGCCCGGACCAATGGAAAGCCGCAGGGTTCCGCGCGGTGCCAAACTGCGTGGTGCGCCGCAGCGCCTATATCGCCAAAGGTGCCGTGTTGATGCCCTCTTTCATCAACATCGGCGCCTATGTCGATGAGGGCACAATGGTCGATACCTGGGCCACTGTGGGGTCTTGCGCGCAGATCGGCAAGAACGTGCACCTGTCGGGCGGCGTCGGCATCGGTGGCGTTCTGGAGCCGATGCAGGCCGGTCCGACGATCATTGAAGACAACTGCTTCATCGGCGCGCGCTCCGAGGTGGTCGAAGGCTGCATCATCCGCGAAGGCTCGGTCCTGGGCATGGGGGTCTTCATCGGCAAATCGACCAAGATCGTTGATCGGGAAACCGGCGAGGTGATGTATGGCGAAGTGCCAGCCGGATCGGTCGTGGTAGCGGGGTCGCTGCCGTCGAAGGGCGGGGTGAACCTGTACTGCGCTGTGATCGTGAAAAAGGTTGATGCGCAGACCCGCTCGAAAACCTCGATCAACGAGCTGCTGCGCGACTGATCGCGGATTCATTGGCGCGGTAGGTTCCGATGCTTTAGTTCAGGCGCCGGAGCTGACCGCATAGCGCGCAAGAGCGGGCTATTGGCCCACCAATACAACCAATGGCTGCATATATGCCCTCACCGATGCCGAATTGGCAACATACTGTCACGCCCTGGGGCAACTCTTGCGGTTGACGCCCGGACATTGCGCGCCCAATGTCCGCGAAAGACTGATGCTAGCGGTTGTGCCGGCCTTTTTGGCTGACACTGGGCTATTTTCCGTTCGGGCCTTGAGCTTTGCGGTGAAATCGAAGTCGTAACCAGTAAGATCGTGCAGGGCAGGTGTGAGACAAGACCCGATCAACATAAAAACCGCGAAGATGCGGGCGCCGAGCTGCCAAACGGCCACAAGCAAGGACATCGGGGCGATGTCGATATTTACGGCCGGTCTAAGGGCCGACAAGGGCCGCTACCCTCTATGGACCCTTGCAGTCCGCACCCTGCGCCGCGCACGCATTCTTGGTGCAAGGCAGCAGCTCGCCCCCATGGCCAGTTCACCCAGCCTGCTGGCTCATGTCGCGGCCGAGGGCGACGGCGACCTGCTGTTCTGCCTGTCGCACCGCTTCTATCTGGCCAAAGGTCTGAATACCAAAGCCAGAATCGACGCCGCCCTCTGCCATTACCAGCACGAAGACCAGACCTATCGCCCCGCCTATTTCAAACAGGTTTACAAGAATGGCGGCCTGGTCTTGTGGAGTGCCGACAGCCCGAACCACAATTATGATATCGTGCTGCAACCGGGCCGTGACGTGGCCTATGAGGGCGGTCTCAGCCTTGCCCTTCGGGTAGATGGAGGCTGTCTTTGCGTCCTGTCATTCTCGCTGGTGCCGTCGCGGATCCTGCAAGATTCCCCGGGCCTTCCTGAGACCATCTACCTTGTCAGCCGCCGTCACCTGACCAAGGACCGCAGCTATCAGGCCGATTACAACCGGGCCTTCAACCGCTCGACCCCCGCCCATATGGTTTTTGCCGCGCTGGAGGGGCTGATCCTGGCGCAGGGTCGCAGTCATGCGCTGGGCATAGCCCCCGAGCGCCACCCATCCGACCGTGCGGACCTGAACCCCAGGTTCCGCGCCGGATATTCAGAGTTCTGGGCGTCACTCGGCGGTCGTTCAATGGGAGAGGCAGGATATCTGATAGATCTGCCGATGCGCCTTAGCCCGCTGGATGACCTCGACGCGGCCAAGCGCAAGCGCGCCCTGCAACGGCGCGCCCATCTGGAGACCGTGCGCCAAAGCGCGCGGGCGCAGATTGCTTCCCTGCTGTTGCCCAAGGAAACCGCTTGACGCAGCCGCCCGCCCGCCGCAGGGATTTCCCCGCAAGACCAGAGGGCACCATGACCGACGATACCCCAGCGCCAAAACCGAAACGCCCCCAGATGGTCTATACCCTGCTGGTCGAGGTTGGCCGCAAACCCGGCGACGGCCTGCCCGACAAGGCCACCGGTGCGGCGCTGATGTGCTATGCCTCTGGCGTGGATGAGGCCGAGGCCGTGCGCGAAACCGTGGCGATCCTGAAAGAGGCCGATCTGGCCGTGCTTGAGGTGCAGGGACTTGGCACGCTGGAAGAGCGTCGCAAGGCTGGCGATGAGGTGGATAGCCAAGAGGCGGCGCTGATGGCCCGCGCGCTTGATGAAAACTCGGTCATCGTCGCCCAGATGAACCCGTTTTACGACTGATCACGCCCGCCGCCGCCCAGCGCCGCGCCCCAACTGTGTCATCAGCATTTGCGCCTCATAGTCCAACAGGCAGCGGCGCGGTGGATGGTCGTCTGGCAAGGCTGCCAGCAAGCCGCAACCATCGACATTCAGGATCTGGGGCCGGTCGAACAACAGCGCGACAGAGGGTGCGATCATCCGGCGCTGCTCGGCCAGCGCGGTCCGGCCATCGACCAGGGCCGCAGCGCAAACCAGCACCTCGTCGTCGCCAAACAGATACTCGACCTCCGGCCCGCGCATCAGCACCCTCTGGTCGGACGAAACCAGCAGATCGTGTTGGGTGGGCAGAAAGGGCGCGCGCAGCAGGATCGGCGCGAAGGATCCGCAGGCAGGCAATGCCATGCGGCGCAGCGACAGCAGGGGTTGCGGGCCATCATCCTTGGTCATCACCAGATCGCCAGGCCGCAACCGCCCCGCCGCCACCGGGCCGCGTGGCGTTTGGACCGGGCTGCGCAGGCCCAGCCAGGCAACACGCGCGGGCGGCACGATGCCTTGCGCCAGTCCGAACCACAGCAGCGCCGGATGCCGACGCTGACGATAGGGCTCGCTCGACAATGCGCCGATGCTGCCGGGGCGCAACGGCAACGCATCGGCCCCCCGCGCCGTTCTGGCGGGTATGGCAGGGCCCTCCACCATCTCAAGCCGCATCTGCCAGTCATGCGCTTGGGCATCGAACCCAAGGGTCAGCCGCGCGATGCCGGGGCTGTCAGGCAGGCGGCCCGGCAACAGGTGCCGAACCAGCCGCGCGCCCTGCCGATTGCGCACCATCAGGCCAACTTCTGGCTGATAGAACAGCGAAAATCCGTGCTCTTGCGCCCCTTGCACCGACATTTCGCACAAAAGGGTCGCCGTATCGGGCAGCGGCAGGGCAAATTCTGCCACGAATACCCCTGTGGCCAACGTGTCGGGCAGGTCGGCTGCCACCGTACGGTCAGAGATGATCAGCCAGCCGTCGCCAGGGGGTGCCGCCAGAATCCGCCGCCCCGTTGCCATCGGCTGCCACCCTCCGCTGTGCCCCACTCATGCGGCAAGCTAGGCGGGCCACCCGGCGATGTCATCGCCAAAGCAAACCACTACGCCCAGGACGCAGCGTGCGATGCCTGCGTGCCACAGCGATTGCAGCCCGGCGTTGCGCACGCTAGGTCAGATGCAAATCTTTTTGGGAGGCCGCCATGCCAGAACCCGTTGATCCCGTCCTCCTGACCGCCGAACTGATCCGCTGCCCCTCTGTCACCCCCGCCGAAGGCGGGGCACTTGAGCTGCTGGAGCGTGAACTGTCGGCAGCCGGTTTCGCCTGCACAAGGGTGGACCGGGGTGGCATCGCCAATCTGTTCGCCCGCTGGGGCGCGCGGGGGGCCAACCGCAGCTTTGGCTTCAATGGCCATACCGACGTGGTGCCGGTGGGCGACCTTGCCGCCTGGACACATGACCCGTTTGGCGCAGAAGTGGTCGATGGTTTCATGTATGGCCGGGGCGCTACCGACATGAAATCGGGCGTCGCAGCCTTTACCGCCGCCGCCATCGACTTCGTGCGTGACACGCCGCCCGATGGCGCGATCATCCTGACCATCACCGGCGACGAAGAGGCCGATGCCGAGGACGGAACCACCGCCCTGCTGGACTGGATGGCTACCAATGGCGAGCGGATGACGCATTGTCTTGTCGGCGAACCGACCAGCCCGAATGTCATGGGCGAGATGATGAAGATCGGCCGCCGTGGCAGCATGACCTGCTGGTTCACGGCAACCGGCGTGCAGGGCCATTCGGCCTATCCGCACCGGGCCAAGAACCCGATGAGCGCGCTGGTAAAACTGCTCGCGCGGCTTGAGGAGAAGCCGCTCGACGACGGCACCGCGCATTTCGACGCCTCCACCCTTGCCATCACCACAATCGACTGCGGCAATCCGGCGACCAACGTGATCCCGGCCAAGGGGCACGCCACGGTAAACATCCGCTTCAACGACCTGCATTCCGGCGCTAGCCTGTCGGACTGGCTGGCGAACCACGCCGCCGTGGTGCAGGCCGAAACCGGGGTGCAGATCGCCTGCCGCTTCCAGATTTCCGGCGAAAGT
>APMI01039277.1_pt1 | contig 11658 bp, 12 predicted proteins | sample 667938 | NCBI WGS metagenome assembly APMI01 (sample SAMN01084076, study PRJNA167559) | wastewater metagenome | biome: Wastewater | place: Denmark: Ejby Moelle, Odense | collected 2011-11-28 | reverse complement strand
GAGAACATTTACTAATTTCCACGAAGTAGATCAATTGTGGCAGCATCAATGGTTCACAAACATCTGGAATAAGGCAATCGGACTCCATAAGGCTCAATTTCTAATGTGGGCTTATTCAGAAGTATAGACGATCAAAATGAATAACATATACTTTGCAGTAAAACCAAAATCTTTAAATTTGCTTGATATCCCCACTTGTGATTAGCATGTGGAGGGGTAAACGCCAAAACAAAATTTCCAAACCACTTTATAATTTTAGCTGTTTTGTGTGAAGTCATAAGAGTTGCTTCTATCAGGAGTCAAAGATTCACATGAAAGTTGCAAAATATAGCTCTAAGTTATGCCACGCTAGATTGATCAGAAGACAATGAAATTCTACAGAGGACTTTTATTCAGATATTAGGGACACTTTGAAACAGAAACGCAAGAGGGTTAAAAATTGTAAGAATCAGTCACTTTCAAGGATATGAGTGCTGTGAAATAAGATGAGTTTTTGAAACCAGTTATCGCATCTGTATAAAAGGAGGAAAGTATATAGGCTCTATCTCCAACGATCAGCAGAGATACAGGGTAGCCAGTTTCTCCCATGCAAGAAAAGAAGCTAACCAGAAGGCTAAGTTTAAATAAAGCAGTAAATATGAGACAATCCAACCAACTAGGCAAGATGAACTATTTTGTATTGCCCATCTACTGTTGTAATGCTCAGATTGGAGTGCTTTAAATTGACATCAAGCTATGTAAAGGGTTCGATCAAGTGAGAACCTTCGCAGTCATTAAATGATTTGAATGCATTAATACTGTATAAGTATAAACTGTCAGAATTGATTAATTAAATTATAGGTAGATTCCATTTATGCAGTCCAACCAAAATAAAGGTACTATATGCAAAGTGATTGCGGTGGGAGACAGCGGAGTAGGCAAAACAAGTCTCTACTCTCGATTTGTTCATAATGAATTCCATCCAAAAAGCGTGTGCGTTGGGATAGATTTCTTCATTAAACCAGTTGAAATCAATGAAAAACCCATCCGACTGCAGTTATGGGATTTTGTGGGTCAATCGCGATTTAGATCGCATACGATAGCTTATTTCAAAAGTAAAAATAAATTAATTTAGACGCCAAAATTGTATTGCTTGTTTTCGACCTGAGCAACAAAGACTCCTTCCAGTCAATAAAAAATTACTGGATGAGTGAAGTGGATAAATACTGTGACTCTTCTAAAATTGTGGCTATTGTAGGGACAAAATGCGACATAAAAACAATGGACTCAACTGAAGTAAGTGAATTCGCTATTAAAAACAATTATCACTATTTTGAAACTTCATCAAAGGAGTCAATAAATGTGAATGAGATGTTTATGCGTGTGTCTGAATTAGCAGTTAAACTTCTACCCTCTGAGCTAGGTGCCAAAGTTGAAACCCCAATACCTCTAAATAGGTCAGCACCTGCCAATTCATGGGACGGGTTTTGTCGAACTTGCTGATTAGTCATCATGATTTTGATAGTGTTGTATACATCATTACTCTTTGGACATTGAGTTTGAAAATTAGTATGTTTGAGCTGGAACATCCTCATCTAGATAGAGAAATACTTACCCCACATGTTGAGCATGATGATAGCCAACAGAATTATTAAAACAATTAGCACATGCCAGAATATTTTTGGCATGTGATATCTTCGTTGAGTAGAGTCAATTTATTTTGTGTTTTGCGGGGCGGAATCTAATATTACTTTACTATTTGGCTACTTTTATTTGCTATTTGTATTACCATTATGTGATTACCTTGCTTCTCCCTTCATGGCTGATGAGCTTGACGAACCCATCTTAGACAATCGATTTGACTAACTTACTGCATAGGATTGGTTTTGCTGTTTCTATATCCCAGGACTTGCCTATTTTTTAGGTGAAAACATATATTTAGGAGAATCTTTTGCCTTTGTGTTAGGCGGCGATGGTGGTCTTTGAGGCGATTTGGAATGTGACGCACTATCACTAATTCGCTTATTCCTTTGCCCGAGGCTTTCTATGTATCCCATCCGCTAAAAATCAAAAGCACTTATTTTCAATTTCTACTGACGAATAGATTGGAATGCAAGGATCCAAAACTTACTCATGTCTATATCTGTTTTTTTGGGGCAAATGTAAATGTGACAGTATTTTTTTATACCTTCTACAACATGATGCATTTCAGCTCGCTTTAGACTCTCGAGCACAAAGCTAGAGTTGTTGGCTGGGTAGCTTTTGACCAGACTGATATTCAATTTGGAGAAGCTGCTTTTTTACTGAAGTCCTGTTTTTTCATTTTGTTTAATAAATGTTTCATAAAACAGATGCTTAGCATCACTCTCGTTGTAGGTCTAGAGAACAGCCTTACTGCAAGAAGCACTATATTAATTTTGCATCAGATTCATGATCTGCTTAAAATCAGTTATGGGGTTGAGGGAAGGGTTACACTTGTACTTAGTTAAAGCATCCTTTATTGCGTTAGCAGATTTTGACCTCTCACCCTGAAACCTATCTATTTATTCATATTAAAGCAGATCTTTAACGATGTGCTACCTGCGAAAGCAGACCAGTAGGAGTAGGAGCGCCTACTTGAGGTTAGCAACTTCGATAATTTACAGCTGTGTGATGACCTTTTTCATTGATTATTCGTTTTGGAACTACTCTCCTTATGAAAACTGAACATCGAATATTTTCTTGAGCAGAGTTAACTGCCTAACGTACTGGGCTGACTTGTTGAACAGTTCAGCATAACTGAAATGTTCCCTCTATTTTGATTGCTATTTTCGCATGTGCTCAATAACAAGAGTAAATAAATATTTGGTTAATGAGATTATTATAAGTATATACATTTGTATTTTGCTTGGAAATTTACATTGACCTGAAGCTATTAGATTGTCTTCATGTGAGCTAATGAGAGATATATAATTAGTTATATAAAATAGACAAAAATGTGGGCTATGCTGCTATTACTCTCAATAGTTCACTATGCTCGTAGCGTGTTCTTCTGTTCAGCCTACTGCTCACCAAATCAGTGCACAGGAATCGCCAGTAATCAATGCTCAGCTTGTGATTTACCCTTCAGCTTCAGTTCTGGATCATGCACTATAAATCCGACAACTTCAAGCTACGCAATATTCGCAGACAGTACCAACATCACAGTGTCTCCTAACACCAACGGAGTGTGTTCCATGTATAACATAAAAGGTCAGCTCCCATCTACAAGCACTTTCACCCTTACCGCCCCAGCGATCACTACTCCGCATCTCAAAGTAAGGCTAATTCTGTGGGTTGTGCTAATAGATGAATGGAAGCCCCAAACTGACTATATATAGTCCCGACTAATCAGCACCAATGAATTCTACCAGTTTAACGTGACCTTCTACCAATCTGCAGAACAAGTTTGCGGGACTCTCAGCAAGTTTGAGTGGTTCATTAAATCTGATTATACTTTTACTCACACGGACACTGTTAACCCTGTCAGTTTTCTCATCACTGCTCAACACACAGGAGGAGTGATGAATTGGGGCATCAAAGACTATATGATCCTCAGTGGAGGGTGTTATCCTCTATGCTCATCCTGTACCAATGTACTTCAGACCACTTGTACAGCTTGCAAGACTGGCAGCAAACTCAGTGGAACAACCTGCAACACTACATGTCTTACTCAATATGGAAACACAAACGATCCCTTAGTCTGCGTCTATTGCGATTTAAAATGTACTATCTGTTATCAAACTTCTACAAATTGCTCAGCTTGTACTACTTCTGGTACAAACGAAGCATTTCTTTTAGGATCGACATGTGTAAAGCCTTGTCCTGCAGGATATGCCACCGCGACTTCAACACATACATGTTTGCCAACAGCTCCACGTTCTGGCTGGAGTTCAACTGCTACAGTCCCTGCCCCGCCAGCACCTTCGTGGCGGGCTCCAACTGCACGCGCTGCGATCCCTCCTGCTCGATCTGCACCGGGACGCCGTCACCCTGCTCGCTCTGCAACACGGGTTACGCTCTGAGTGGCACGGTGTGCGCGTCCGGCTGCCTGGCGCAGTACGGCGTCACGGCCAACCCGCTCGTCTGCGTGCAGTGCAACGCGCTGTGCTCCTCCTGCGCCTACCTGGCCACCAACTGCTCTGCCTGCACGCCCACCGCTCCCAACGAGGCCTTCCTGCTCGGCAGTCAGTGCCTGGTCAGCTGCCCGGCTTTATACCTTGCAGATTCGACCACGCATAAATGTATAATGTGCACTAACCAGCATTGTTTAACTTGTAGTACTACAAATCGATCAGATTGTTATTCTTGTGACAATTCAACAGTATGGTTCGGTTCAGATTGTATCAGTGCATGCCCTATCGGTTATTTTAAAAATAGTTTAAATTGCACACCATGCGATGTATCTTGCTTGCAGTGTACTGGAAATCCATCGCCATGCACAGTATGCAGCAATAGCTCGTATTACTTATTGAGTTCAAGCTGTGTCTTAAGTTGCCCTACTGGCTATTTCGCATATAACGCTACTATGCAATGCCTAGATTGTTCAACTGACTGTGTAACAGCAACGTTAAGCTTAAGTTTAACGTCTGACAACAAACAGCTTAAAATAAACATTGCATTTAGTCGAGCAGTAGACTTCTCAGTTATTCCTTACGCAACATTCCAGTCTATTAGTATTTCAGATCCTTCTATTTCACTATCTGATTTCATATTAACGTACACACTGACATCAGATCGATCATATTCGATTTCATTGACTCCAATTTCTTCCACACTTGCACTGACTAACGTTATTTTTAGTGTAAGCATTAACGACTATACAAATGCAAGTTTGCCCTTCTACTCAACAGACGGATACCTGTTTTCAAATAGTATTTACACACTAAAAAACAACATAACTTGGACTATTATCCAAACTAACGATAGTTCGATTAATCTTGAGCAGGTAAATGATGCGATCAATATATTCTTCCAGCAGCAGTGGATGCAAGAAATTAAGAAAACTGGAGTGTTTGCTTTACTCTTCCCAGGGGCACAGCTGTGCTCCACTATTATTCTGCACAATGCCACACCCCCTGCTACCATGTACGAGGGAGCCAGGTTTTGGGGGAGCTTCATCTACTTCTAAGTGCCAAAGTGGGAACAAGATGGCTCTGGACTCAAACGGATCTTTACTTCACTCATCAGCACTCTCATAAACAATCAGACATCTCGCAGGGTTTTGGATCCATTGCCCTCTTCTATTGATTGGCGGCTATCTAGAACTGGTTTCACAAGCTATTTTATGTTCGATGCCTATATACCTGTACTCGTGATTGTGGTCTCATGGATCCCGATTTTGATACTAAAGTTGTGTTCCAAATGGCAATCCACTCGCAAGATCAGGTCTATGCTGTACACGAACCTGCACAGAGCTCATTAAATCAGCATGTTTTACATTATGATTGCATTATGTATGGAGTGGGCATATTTTTCCCAGCATTAGGTCCCTCTTTACAAATACATTTCATTTGGTTCTAGTCTATTGATAATAATTTACTGCTTAGTATATGAGACACACTGTTTTTACAAAATGATTCCATTCCCTTACACCGATGTGGGGTCCAGCATGTTCAACTTCTACATAGAGAGATACGCTTATTTTTTGAGAGACATTCGATATCAATAATACGGCAGATACACTCGCTGGCATTGCACTCATTTCTTGAGACCATACAACTATAGGATATTGTCTTTCTTCAGACTAGTACTGTTCTTGATTTCGCTGGTTGTGTTCCAAGATGTCGTGTATGGCTGTATTTCTTGTCTGATCGTGCTTCAATGTTTGGAAATCATTCGGTTTCTGCTGAGCTGGCCATACTCTGTAAAGTGGCGTAACTTATACATGCTTAGTCTTGAACTTACTCTGCTTGTGATATTCCTGCTGTACCTTATTGGTGACATCCTCTATCGCAATAACCATGCTAGTCTTGACCTGCAGTGGAAAAAACTCTATGATGTTGTTGGATGGGCTGGATTAGTTTTGCTATTTTGCTACAACGTCATGTTCTTTGTTTATTTCTGCATTGATGTTGTGATCGGTTGTCTCTACACAAATAGACAGCGTATGGAATCAGCCAGAAGTAGCTACTACAGATACATGCTTGAAGAGTTTGAAACGTATAGAGATTCATAGAATCCCACACTCAAAGAAAATGGGGGCCAAAGTTATTTTTAGATGCTTAAGAACTCTCACAAGAACGGATATTTTAGCCTGCTCGATGCCCTCCATGAAGCAGAGCCAGCGATTTAACGAGGGGAAACTGAAAAATAAATTGTCAAACAACTAACAGTAAAGGGAAACCTATGCGAACACGACTACGAAAAGTATTGGAAAATCAAAATAAAGATAGAAGAGTACGAAATTCGAGAAGCAGGCGAATAAAAGTACTCGGTTCGTTACAGCAAAGTGACTGACTTATACATGCACACCCATCCAAAGATGTCTAGAAAAGTAAATATCATCATGCCCGAACGCAGGGAAAAGGAAGTTAAGATGACACCAATGTTGAACTAGTTTTATTTTAATTTAGTGGACGGCATTTTTAAACACTATATGAAGGCCAACACACAAGCTGTAATTGTGAGAACATTTCTCATGGTTGATCAAAACTTGTATGAACCGGGTGAAAAAATAAAAATGAAACCTGAATTAATGTCACAATAAATAGAAATACTTGGTTTTGATGACTCAGTGCAAAAATAAAAATTAAAAACAGTAATTCGCGGCTTCCCAGTGCCTGAAGACCTGCTTTCAAAGCTTTGAGCATAGTTTGTTCTTTCTTATTTCCCTATTTTTCTATATTGAGCACTCGAATGCTTCATTTCCATATTCTTGATTTATTCAGTTATTAAAAAACGCTTCATTATTACTATTTTAATATGCAATAGGCACAAACAAATTTAAAGCAAAAAAGTTTATAAAAAACTCAAACGCAACCATAAACTGATTAAAAGAAGGTCCTTTCTTCGGTTTCAGGAGGTTAAATCGAAGGCAAGTAAAATCGGGTAGGAACAGAAAATTTAAATCAGAAACAAAAATCTTCAAGTATCCTGAGAAAGAAAAGCAGCGTTCGATATGAAAGGATGAACTCATACATCAAAGAGCAAGATTGGAAAATCGATGAGAAAAATGGTGGAGCTATTTTACACAATAAGGCCAAGAAGTCAATGATCCCCAAGCTAGTTGGCTACATTTGCAAGCGAGTATTATCAACTGGCTCATTTATGGGGATCAGTTTTCCTACTTTTGGGATGAAACCTGAATCTATACTTTAAACTTATTGTAAATGTTTAGGAGCAGCACCTCTTATTCTAGAAAATGTGCAAAATTCGTCTTTGTAGAGAATCAAAGCTTTTAATGCACTAATATTTACTATATCTCTACAATTCAACGATATTGAAAAGCCATTTAATCCAACCCTGGGCGAGACATTCCAAGGTGAGATTGCTGGGAATCGAGTGTATGCTGAGCAAATATGTCATCACCCTCCGATTGCATCCTTCATTATGTATGGGAAGGGCTACACTATATCTGCAACGCTTGAACTCACTGCCCGTCTAAGTATGAACTCTGCTGTAGGATTGTTCTACGGCGACATTACTGTCTCATTTAGCGATGGGGGAGTGATCAAAGGTAGAATCCCTCATGGTTCCATGTCAGGCATGGTGTTTGGATAAACTAAGTTATCTCCTCAAGGAGCCGCCTATAGCTTTGACCCTAGCAGCAAACTAGTTTGCAGTTATTTTGTTAAGGAAAAGGATGTCTTTGTTGGCCAAATTGGAAGGCTCAATCCACGAGCTGAAGATGCTTTCTTTGCTAAAATGAGTGACTCATCAAAATAAAGATACGAAAAGTTTTAGCATATTCAAGAAAAATAGTATGAAGAAATTATGTCCAGGATGCGAGTAACTTGGTCTAAGTAGGTTTGCTATGACGATCAAGTATATTTTAATTTTTGGGAGCCTGCAAACTTACCTTTCAAGCTAACTCAAAACATTGACAAATTCTGCGGGCAATTGCTGAAATCAGACAGTTCATGGCGTCAGGATATTAAAATGAGATCGGAGTAACGGATGGATGAGTCTCAAAAATAAAAATAAAGGATTGAAGATGAAGAGCGAGCTTTCAGAAAATTGAGGGAAGCCAAATGATCTGTGTAAATTTTCATATAAAATACATTGGTAAAGTAACAAATGAAAGTCTGCGCTTTTATTGAAGCATGCTAAACTATAACATATGAATTAATGCTAATTTATTATTAGAATAACTCAAGTAATCTTCCATGGACGTATTCTAGGCCAAGCTTCGAGGTTTTCACGCAAGGGCTGTCGAAAACATTATGCTTAGGACTTCATGCTTTAACAAACCCGAATCTAGAGACAAGGTCATCAAATCAAAAGGCGATAACATCACAACCTATTTAAGAAAAGTACGCCACTGCTAATTCAGTTTTAAATTGACAGAGAGAACTTAAATTTAGCCAAACGCATTCTATTGTGTGAGAGTTAGCACAATCACAAGTTCTATCAGCGAGAATGGAAGAAAACTGAGAACTTCCTCAGGGTCAGATCCAATTTTAAGCGAGGACTTAGTAACGAAGAGCCGCGTTTATTTAAATTTGAGCCTATTCATGGTAAGGGTAACTGCTTAGTTACTATATCATTCTTGCACTTCTAATCAAGTCCTGTGTATTTTCGAGCCTAAAACTTGTATTCAATAAATGCGTTAATCAAGCACAATTCCGTGGCTCCAACAAATAACACATTTACGCTGAACACACTGGGTAATAGCACGATGTCATTCTACATGCCATCCCAGTGGAAGAACAAGAAAATCAATTGCAAGATATCAGAGATTAAAGAGAACGAGGAGTATCACAAAGGCAAGTTTCAAATTAATTTAGCACTCTCTGATGACCAGGAAGTTGATATAATTAACAAACAAGGAAAAGCTATAGCAAAACTGATTATTCGAGTAGATAAATAACATAAAAGTAAGAAATAAAACAGTGATAAAAATGCAACAAGTTTGCATCATTCGGATCAAGACGATAAGGAAAATGGAGAATTTGATGACGAATCCTAAAAATAAACATAATGATCTTTTCTTTCAAATGTATGAATTAAGTATGAAAATTTTATAATTTCTATTTTTAAACGATGCTGACTGGCAAAATCTATAAAAATAAATTGTCAGCTGACGATGATTATTATGCAAGCACACAACAAATATATTCATCTCCACTAATGCGTGTAAAATCTCAGCCCGGATTAAAGCAGATAGTTTATTTGGCGCCAGAAAATGTAGAAGCATCAACGCATCAAGGGACTGTTAGACACCAAAAGCCATCATTAATATTAAATTAGTCTGTAGTGAACCAGAGAAGCCAGTCTCATAATTAAATTCAGCCTTATCTAACAGCTCCAGCAGACACTAACATCTCTGCCAGCCAATGCATACTTGAGTACGAGAAGAAGAGCCGTGAAGCTGTGAACAAAATAGAGCATCGGTACGAGAGCAAAGTACTTCAGCTATAAACAGCATTAAGTGCCAAAAACTAAATAATTTAGCAATGTAAGTATTTAATAATATAGTGAAACAGGCTTTAAGAGAAAAAGAGAGCATCATTGCCAAATTAGAGTCACAAGTTATAGTTAGCACAACATGCAGTTCATCTCGGTTTGTCCACTGAGCTCATTTTTTATATTTTACACTTTTATTTATGAATAAATAAAGCAGTAGAATCATAGCAGCTGGATGTTGGCTGGCTCTAGGTTGCGAACCAGTAATTCATCCTTGCAGTCGTCGTATATCATGTAGAGCAGGAACAAGAACAGAAGTTCTAAGTAAAATCCTACTGCGATCAGGTATATTTTAATTATCTTAATCCAGAAGCCAGGGGAGCCCATTCTGGCCAGACAACTTTCATTGATGAGCAAGCCTATTAAGATAAGCACACAGATCAGGACGTAAGGCAGCATATACGCGTACAGGAACACCAGCAGTTCACGACATGTGCGCATTCGATATTTACTCCTTATTTTGTACTGAATTACCTGAGAACAAATTTCGCAAGAGTAGATCTTTCTGTGATGGTACTTAAGCTGATTGGATATTGAAACCTGCAGACACCAGCTGTGGATGGGTTTTGACTAGCACCGGCAATACTGCGAAGGAGGCGGAGTACGACTCAAGCATAATCGGCAACATTGTGTGCTGCCTATTTACTCCAGTTCGAAAACCTATTGAAGCAAGTCTTCTCTCATACCTAAATGCTTATATTTTATAGCGTCTCACTGCATATGAAATATTATTAATACTCATGGGAGTCTATAGATCCAAGTAGATATTAATTTGTAATATAACCATTCAGCTATGTCCTCCGACGAAGAACCCTAGCCAGACGCTAAAGCCGAATACTCCGATGAGGCTGAAGATGAAGCCCATCGATCCAGCGTTCTCTCTCAAGGAAAGAGAGAGTCCAAAAAGATAACTGGTAACGAAATTATCAACAATGTGGAAGAAAAAAACCTACCTGAACAATAAGGTGAGCAAAATTAATTGAAGACTCACGAATAAGTTCATCATGCACTTCCTTAATAACATACGGACCCAGTTACTAATGACAATGAAGTAGTCGAATAGAGTCATAAAAAATCAACAAATCAAGAACATGAACCTAAACATTAACATTAACATGAAAATAGGTCAGAAGGAAAAAAAGAATAAAGTTAAAAGGCATAGTAGGATAAACATCATCATCATGAAAACATTAATTAACATAAAGTAAAATCCGACGCAGATCATTTTGAGCATGATAATAAAGAACATCACCATCACGAAGATAAAAAAGAGTAACACATTCATCATTAAAATACTACTGATCATGGACATGACAATCCAAAATAGGTATTAGATCAGGAGAAACTGGAGGACAAACAACACGAAGGTTAACCTAATGTTCACCAAGCTCATCAAATTGCTCATGAAGATCATCAAAATACTCAAAAAGATCTTGAGGGTTTATTGCATGAAGTTCATCAAATCGTAGACTAAGCCGTAGCTAAAAATTAGTAAATATAGGTCACTCATGACCATGGCCATCCAAGCAATGATATTCATCAATAAAACGAGTTAATCCAAAAGGTTAGCGATGCTTTGCTGATACCATCTGCATAAAAGTATTCACACTTGAACACCGATCAACAAGATCACAAACAAGCTGAAGAGAAGAAGCACGAGAATAGTAATGGTAATGGAGAACACCTTTAAACTCATGAAACTCTCGATGAGAGCAAGCGTACAGAGCACGATACAGAAAAAGTGCAGACTCCAGTTGAGGCTCAAGTGGAGCATAAGTCTAGTGTTGAGGCAGAGAAGCAAGAGGAAGCTGCAAGCTAATTAAAGCTAATGAGAGAAACTGCTCCCTTGGTAGAGCACGAAAATATTGGCAAAGAGGAGGAGTCCGTCATCAGCAGAAGAGTGTTAGCTCCCTCTATCAAGTAGAAACCACCAAAGGAGCAAGAGCTTGGCAAAAATAGTAGTGTGTGCGAATGTTCGATGATGTGAGTTTCCAAATATTTATCTCTTTTACTATCTTTTATCATTATCATTAT
>APMI01087649.1_pt1 | contig 11659 bp, 11 predicted proteins | sample 667938 | NCBI WGS metagenome assembly APMI01 (sample SAMN01084076, study PRJNA167559) | wastewater metagenome | biome: Wastewater | place: Denmark: Ejby Moelle, Odense | collected 2011-11-28 | reverse complement strand
TATGTCCATCAACCCGTAGAGAAGCCGGAACCGGTCGCACTAGCCAAGGGGCAAGAACGAAGTTTGATGCCGCTATCTCGCGATTCGGTTTGAACGTACAAACTTACAACCGAAATCTATCGCGATGGGGAACTGGTCGGTAGCGGTGACCAAATCGTGACATATGTTGTCCTCAAGTCTGAAAAGTCTGGAGATCGAACGACGGCAACACTAGAGCTTCGTTCTGGCGACAAAGTTATCGATCGACAAGAAATGTATCAAGATGCGACGGGACTTTTCCAAACGACCGTCGGAATCAACCCGATCGTCCCGCCTCAACCTATCCTGCTTAGCCCAGTGGACGAGCACAAAGAGTTTTCTTACAAAGGTATGGGCCTGAAACCTGATGGCAAGGCCGGAGCGTTCTCTTCTAAGTCCTCAATCCACGAATCTCAAAGTGTCGATACCGACCAAGGGGCGTTCTCCGCTATTCCGATCGAAACCACAATTAACTATGGCCCCGAGTCAACAAAGCCCGGTCATAATGTGACCTTTTTTAGGCCCGGACTTGGCATCGTACGGTTCAGGCAGGAAACTTCTTCTGGCCGTCAATTGGTCGTAACAACTCTTCGTTTGAAGAACTACGCTATCAAACCACAATGAAAACTCTCTCAGCTTTTACGTTAGGTCTTTTGTTGATCGTCGCTCTAGGGTGTTCGTCCGGCCAAGATAAGGCAAATGCGGATTCGAACAGTCCGACAAAAGAGACAGCATCGAGTACACCGGCAACTGGAACGGATGCTGCCTCCAAATCGCCAAGCGAACCTGGAAAGAACGAGAACGGTGAGCCCAAGACCGGGGCCGAGAAAAAGATAGAAGGGGTCGCCGATGATTCAAAAACTAAGCCGGTTTCTAGTGTGCCAGATAGTCTGAAAAACGATGCCTACGACTATTTCGGGCTTGGTAACACCACGCCACTGAAGCTAGAGGTTGCTTCTAGTGGCCCAGGAGCTCAAACAATTACTGGAACGCAGTCGGTGGTCCTGAAGTCAGTCAGCGACGGGAAGGTTCTGTTCGAAGTTTCGAGAGAAGGTGACCTTGCTCGACTCGGAACGACCACTTTGTCGCTTGAAACCAAAGGCATTTATGTTGAGTCAACTTCTGGCGGTTCGATTAATAAGCACTCGCTTGAACTCCCTACGGAGTTGAAGGCTGGAAAATCCTGGAAGGACCATACTGAGCTTACGCAGAACGGCAAGTCGATGAAACTCGATAATGTTGTGACGGTTGTTGGAGTTCAGAAGGTCAAAACTAAAGCAGGCGAACATCAAGCGCTTCTCATTACGTCAACCGGAAAAGGCACAATGGATGGCCAAGCGATTACACTATCAAGCAAGACTTGGTATGTCAAGGGGCGAGGAGCAGTCAAGACGATCCTTACCCAAACGCCGAAATCCGGTGAGTCGCAGGTCATTACTATGCAGGAAACAAAGTAACCATGTTATCGCTCATCACAGGACTGGCATTTGCGACAACGGCGGCAGACTTTATGCCGCTCACAATCAATTCAAAATGGACTTACGAGGAAAAATCGAAGTCCAAAATTAAAACTGTAGATACCGTGATGAGCACTCACCAGTTGAATGACAGACAGGTTTTTCTCATGGAGACGACCTCGATGGGTGATTCAATTGGAAAAGCCTATTACTTCTCTGATGGAGACACGTTTTACATGGCGGCTTCGGATCTCGACAAGCCGTTTGCGAACCCAATGCCTCTTTTCAAGGTTCCAGCTCCCGGAAAGACCGCTGACTGGGATTACTCTGAAAGGCAACCTCACAACGAAAACAAAGTAAGCCTTCACGGATACGCTCGGCTTGCCGGCTCAAAGAAAGTTAACGGAGTTTCAGTTGAAACGCTTATTGTGCATGTTGAGGCGCTCGTCGGATCGACTGCTCCATATCAACAAATCATTCAGGACTACACATACGGCAAAGGCGTAGGACTGATCGAATCAAAAACGGTCAGCCAAATTGGAAAGGTTAAGCACGAGACTACGCTGAAATTGACAACTTATCAATTGGTGCCGCCGAAAGAATGAGATGTGCGGCGGAGGTTGTGCTAGTCAGTTCAGCTTTGATTATCGGCTGTTCTAAATCTTCGTCACCGATAACGCGAAACACCGACCAACTAAGCCCACAAGCTGAGCTTGTCATGCCCGTTCCGGAGGAACTTACCAAGCAAGGTTGGAAAGGGAAGAGCCAACCTTGTGAAATCCAGCTCGGCAATGTTCGTGCCTCTGTTGCCCAAATTAGCATTCAAAAAGACGACAAATACATCATTCAGGTACGCCGCTACAACGAAGTAATCGACTCCGAAGAATATCTTCTTAAAGATTCGGCGCTGAAATTGGTCTGCGCGAATGGCGAGGTTTTTGATCCTCCAGTGGACTTGTCTACGAGTGGAAACTGGAAGGGTTCTAGCGTGTTTGGTATCAAGCGTCCAGCAACGGGTGCCGTCAGAATAACGTCAGAAACTGTCCCGACCAAAGCTAACGACAAAAAGCATTCAATTGAATGTCAGAAAATCGAGTTTCAAAGAGTTTTTGATCAACCCGGTAAACCCAATATCTCTTTTAGGTTTTGGATTCACAATGGAGAGGTAGTAAAGCGAGAGTTCGGCAAGAATAACTTGAGATCTACAACTGGATAATTCAATGGCAGGGTTTGGTGTCAGTTCACAAACGTTTTCAGGTGAGACAAAGAATCCGACCGGACGGTTTGATTTTGCCATCATGGCCTCAACCGCTTTCCTTGTGTTAACTGGCCTTTTGTCGATCTATAGCGAAGGACAGGGAAGAGAGCACGCAACATTCTTCATCAACCAGATCAAGTTTACGATCATCGGAATAGCTCCATTCTGCCTTTTTGCTTTCACTAATCCGCGGTTTTGGTTGAGAACTTCCAATGTTCTATACGTTCTCAATGTTCTACTTCTGTTATCCGTTCTCTTTTTGGGAAAGGACATCAAAGGTGCTCAGCGATGGGTCGAAATCGGCTCTATGCAGTTCCAACCAAGCGAACCTGGCAAGTTACTCGCCGTTTTAACGCTTTCATCGTTTTACGCAAATCGCCAAGACTCAATCACAAGCCTATCCACTTTTTTACTTGGTATGGCGCACATGATTATTCCAGTCGGCTTAGTTTTCATGCAGCCTCACCTCGGGTCTGTCATGGTGCTGATGGTGATGTGGCTGGCAGTTTCGGTTGTGGCCGGGGTTCCCGGAAAATACATTGGCGCCATTGTTGCTGGGACGCTAGTTTTATCTGGCCTCGTATTCACAGTGCCGGCGGTAAGAGAAAAGGTCCTGCACGGTTACCAGTCTGAGCGAATTCTCGGAATGTTAGGAGTTTTCAACGGTAAAGGCAAGGATGTCAAAGGAAAGAACTATCAGACCGAGCGCGCTGAAATTGCCTTTGGCGTTGGCGGGGTGATGGGGAGTGGATTCATGCGAGGCGAGCAAAAAGAAAAGCACTTCATCCCCGAGCAGCACAGCGACTTCATTTTCACTGTCGTTGGAGAAGAAGGTGGCCTCGTTGGCTCATGCATGGTTCTTGCTGTCTTCGCATTCTTGTATTACCGCATTTTCTTGGTGATGCTGCGCGCAACTGATTACTACTATCGACTGATCGTAGCCGGCGTCTTCGCCGTACTCGTGTTTCACACCTTTGTGAACATAGGCATGATTCTTCAATTAGTGCCCGTAGTCGGGTTGTGGTTGCCATTCCTGAGCTACGGTGGCACAGCTTTGTGGCTATGTATGTCGTGCGCCGCACTCGTCCTAAATATTCGTGCTCGCGAACGTACAATTCTGTTCTAGGATTTAGCGTAAAATCTTGCTGAGCTAGGCTCAAGACGAGCCTGGAAGGAGTAGCTCTCAGCTAGACTTTTGCCATGTGCGAAGACGCCTATCCGTTTCAGAATCCCCAACTATCCATCGAAGAGCGTGTTGACGATCTTGTAGGTCGAATGACACTACAAGAGAAGATCGCCCAGCTAGGAAATGTCTCGCCCGCAATTGAACGACTAGGGGTTCCTGAATACGATTGGTGGAACGAATGCCTACACGGAGTTGGTAGGGCTGGAAGGGCGACTGTCTTCCCGCAAGCGATTGGCATTGCTGCCACCTGGGATATCCCGCTTGTTGGGCAAATTGCAAAGGCGATTTCGGACGAAGCAAGGGCAAAATACCATGCGGCGGGAAATCAAGAGAATCGCGGTCGATACATGGGGCTCACTTATTGGTCGCCGAACATTAACATTTTGCGAGATCCCCGCTGGGGACGCGCTCAAGAAACCTTCGGCGAGGACCCTTACTTAACCTCTCGAATCGGTGTCGAGTTTGTCAAAGGCCTCCAAGGCGACGATCCGAAGTATCTGAAGTTAGTTGGAACCCCGAAACACTACGCAGTACATAGCGGTCCTGAAGAGGGAAGACATGCTTTTAACGCAATCGCCAGCGAGAAGGATCTTTGGGAGACCTATTTGCCAGCCTTTGAAGCCACGATTTGTGAGGCTGGAGCATGGTCAATCATGGGAGCCTACAATCGCCTCAATGGTGAAGCCTGTAACGCAAGCCCAACGCTCCTAACGAAGATCCTAAGAAAGAAATGGAACTTCCAAGGCTTTGTTGTCTCTGACTGCGGCGCCATTGAGAACATCTACAACCATCACAAGATGGTCGACAGCATGGCTGCTGCAGCTGCTTTCGCTGTTCGAGAAGGGTGCGATCTATGTTGTGGTACGGCTTACGATGCCTTGCCTGAGGCCGTTGAGAAGGGGCTAATCACCGAGCAAGAGATAACGACGTCCGCGAAGAGACTCTTCACCGCACGAATGAAGCTGGGCATGTTCGATCCAGACGACCTGGTTCCATATTCAGCGATTCCCGAGTCAGTCGTCGATGGTCCAGAGCACCGCGCACTAGCGAGAAAGACAGGTGTCGAATCGATGGTGCTACTGAAGAACGACGGGATCTTGCCGCTAAAGAAACACTGGGGTCTGGTCTACGTTACCGGTCCAAACGCTGATGCGCAAGATGTCTTGCTAGGAAACTACAACGGTTATTCGGCTAGTATGACCACGATCTTGGAAGGCATCGTCGGCAAAGTCTCGGTTGGAACACGGGTGGGGTTTTCGGCTGGATCGACTTTGCGTGGACCTGCACAGGAGTCGTTCGGCCCTCTGGGCTGGGATGGGCCGAAAGCTGACCTGATCATCGCGTGCGTGGGGCTCTCTCCGAAGTTAGAAGGCGAAGAAGGCGAAGCAGCTGAATCGGATGGAAATGGCGACAAAGGCGGCGTCGAACTCCCAGATTCCCAAGTTTCGTTGCTCAAGTTCATTGACACATTTGACAAGCCTATCGTCATCGTTCTTACTGGCGGCAGCCCGATGCGACTTCCAGAAGGTTTAAAGAACGTCAAGGCGATCTTGCTTGCATGGTATCCCGGAGCAGAAGGCGGAAACTCAGTTGCCGATGTTTTGTTTGGGGATGAGAACCCATCTGGACGGCTTCCGGTTAGCTTCCCTGGACCCGACACAATCATTCCGCTGATGGATAGCTATGATATGCAAGGGCGAACTTACCGGTTTGCCACCTCACCTTATCTGTATCCATTTGGTTACGGGCTTAGCTACACAACCTTTAAATACGAGACTCCGAAAGTGTCGTCTTCGAAGATATCGGCTGGCGAATCAGTGACCGTCTCAGTCAGTATCACAAACGCGGGTAGCCGAGACGGGGAAGAGGTGGTCCAAGTCTACGTGAGAGATTTGGAGGCAACAACCCGTGTTCCGATTCATAAGTTGGTAGCTTTTGGTCGAACGCAAATCAACGCAGGAGAAACGAAGTCAATTGAGTTCACGCTCGATAAAGCGGCGTTCGAACTAGTTTATGATGACGGTTCGAAGGGCATTGAGGCTGGACTCTTCGATGTATTCGTCGGCGGTGGTCAACCGCTCGATGACAAGATCAAGAGTGTCAGACTAGAAGTTACCGCTTAAATGCCGACTCTTAGGCTTTGGAAACCATATGGGGTCCTGAGCCAGTTTACGCCTCAGGATGGTCATCAATCGCTTGCTGATTTTGTGCAAACGAAAGGTGTCTATCCTGTCGGTCGTCTCGACCATGATAGCGAAGGGCTACTAATACTCACCGATAGCGGGTACATCAATTCCCGGCTCACTCAGCCTAAGTTCGTCCACCCAAAAACCTACCTTGTCCAGGTTGAAGGAACCGCGACTCTTGATGCGATGAACGCACTGAAGTCAGGCGTGACACTCAATGACGGTCTGACCAAGCCAGCGTTATGCGAGTTACTCAAGGATTCTCCAGTTTTGCCTGATCGAATACCGCCAGTTCCTGATCGAGGAAAAGAAACCTCTTGGTTGAGACTGACGATTACTGAAGGACGAAACCGTCAAGTTCGCAGGATGACGGCTTCAGTTGGATTACCTACGCTTCGCCTTGTGCGGTGGTCCATCGGCAAACTCACGCTTGAGGGACTCTCGCCAGGAGAAGTCCAAGAAGTTTCGCCAGAAGAGAGCCGTTTGCTGTTTTCGAACAAGGTGATCGGTCTAGAATAAACCCTTCTACCGAAATGCTGAACTCTGAATCACGTCGTTGGGTCATCAAAGAACGAGACTCCGTTGCCGAAGATTTGCTGATTCGAGAATTGGGTATTCCGAGACTAGCAGCGGCGATTCTCGCTCAACGAGGAATAACGGACCCTGCTCAAGCCGACAAATTCCTGAATCCGAAATTATCCGACCTTCATTCAGCAAAAACACTTCCCGACTTTGAACCTGCGGTGAAGGCGATATTAGGCGCACGGGATCGTGGCGAACTCATCTATGTTCACGGCGATTACGACGTTGATGGTGTCACCAGTGCGGCTATTCTGAGCCGGTTTCTTGAGCGAATCAAATGTAAGGTTCATACTCACGTTCCGCACAGGATGAAGGAAGGGAATGGCATTCATGAGAGTGCAGTTGAAGCGGCTAAAGCACTTGGCGCAAAGTTGTTCCTAACCTGTGACTGCGGCATTGCAGCCATCGAACAAGTGAAGCAAGCACGTGAGGCTGGTATGGCAGTGGTGGTGACGGATCACCACTCGGTTGGAGAACAAATCCCGGATGCAGACGCTGTCGTTAACCCTCACCGTTTGGATTCAAAGTATCCGTTTTGCGAACTCAGCGGAGCAGGCGTCGTCTTCAAGCTCTGCGCGGGAATAACCGAAGAGTTGGGTTGCAACGTTGACCAATACTACCGTGCTTATCTCGATCTAGCTGCTCTTGGGACGATAGCTGACGTAATGCCGTTGACCGACGAGAACAGAATTATTGCGCGTCACGGATTGCACAGACTGGCTGAGACTCAAAAGGTTGGTTTGCAAGCTCTAATGCAGGTTGCCAACGTGAAAATCGAGCCAGGAGTCCCGCTCAGAAGTTATCATGTCGGCTTCGTACTAGGGCCAAGGTTGAATGCCGCCGGTCGAATTGACGACGCATCAATTGCATTGCAACTTCTCCTTGAAAATGACTTCACCAAGGCGGTTCCGTTGGCTGCCAAACTCGAAGAGATCAACACGGCGAGAAAGCAAGAACAACAGCGCATCATCGAGGAGGCTTCTCAGCTTGTCCTGGAGCAAAACATGACCGATAACTGGGTCATTGTTCTGGCGAAAGAGGGTTGGCATCCAGGAGTCGTCGGCATAGCGGCGGGCCGAATTGCTGAGCAGTTTAGGAGGCCAACGTTTGTGATGGCAATTTCGGAGGATGGAATTGCGAAGGGGTCTGCTCGAAGTATTCCGGGCTTCAACTTAGCCGAATCTATTTGGGCCTACCCCGAGTTATTTTTGTCGGGTGGCGGGCATGCTGCAGCGGCTGGGTGCAGCTTTGATATAAATCGAATTGGGGAAGTCAGATCGGCACTCAACGAGTTTGCCCATCAGCACCTCACCGAAGCTGACTTCGTTCCCGTGATTCAAGCGGACCTGCTCATTTCGCCGGAAGAAGTCACTCTTGATGCGGTCCAGGCTTTGAGCCTTCTTGAGCCGTTTGGGTCAGAAAATCCAGAGCCGACGTTCATAGCGCCCAACTGGCAGCTTGCAAGTGTCACCCCAACGAGGAATCCGATTCATGCGCAGTTAAGTCTCAAACATGAAACGGGTGCGATGGCTAAGGGGATAGCCTTTCATTTGGGGGAGAGGTTGACGAAAGTGTCGATCGGATCATCTTTACAAGTGCTGTTTCAACCTACCGTTGACGAGTGGAATGGAAGAAAGAACCTAAAGTGGCAGGTGAAGGATTTCTCGGTTACCGGTTCCGAGTAGGTCCTTCGGCGTGAGTTGCCCTAAGATTCAACGTAAATTCGAGAGTAACAATGGAATTGGTTCGTTATCGGGCAGGAGAAGCGATACGTTGGCTTCAAAGCGGAGCAGATGTTAGCCGCAAAAATGCAAACACGCATGGCAAGCAGTTGTCGAGAACTGACCTTACCGACAAGCGAAGCATTGGTTCGGGGCTTAAAGAGGCAGTAGGTGCGGTAACAGATTTGGGGCGCGGCGCATATGCTGACCTGATGCACCGTCAGGCAGATGCAAGCGAATATGTCCTGCAAGAAACTCAGCTAGACATTGTCAAAGGCAAGTCGATTAAATCCGTGCCTTATGAACGTGTGAAGAAGATTGAATACAAGGGCGAGAAGGCTACTTTCGTGCTTGATAAGGGATCGATCACGATTAAGCCGTTTGCCTACATTGTCGCCGGACACATGAAAGTGCCGGTCGGTTGGTCGCGCAATGGAATGGAAGTTCCTTATGAAGTTCTCATCGAAGAGTTGGCCGCGCGCTGTAACCTAGAAATAGACGAAGAAGCATAGGGTTTTGTCCATCAAAATCATGACGAACTCTTAACCGTTGCGAAACTCTTAGCAGTCAGCTTACGATTTACCATTCTGGGTGAGTCCTTACGCTATAATCGGTTCGTTAACCCGAAGGAGGGTCTGTTGGCAGGAGTCGAGTTTCGCAAAATCAGCAAGGTCTACGGCAAAGATGTTAAAGCCGTTGATAACCTGAATCTTGAGATCAAGGATAAAGAGTTTATGGTCCTCGTAGGACCCTCAGGTTGCGGAAAGACCACGGCGCTTCGTATGATCGCTGGTCTTGAAGAAGCAACCGATGGTGACATCATGATCGGTGACGTTCGCGTCAACGATGTTCCACCGAAGGATCGCGACATCGCCATGGTTTTCCAAAACTATGCGTTGTATCCGCACATGAACGTGTACGACAATATCGCGTTCGGTTTGCGACTGCGAGAGCTCAAAGGGTTCTTCTGGCAAATCGCCAACATGGCTGAAGCTAAGAAGATCAAAGCGGACATCGATAACCGAGTTCGCGAGGTCGCCAAGATGTTGGACATTGAGAAGTATCTCAATCGTCGACCAAAGGAATTGTCTGGTGGCCAAAGACAGCGCGTCGCTCTAGCTCGTGCTATCGTCCGAAAGCCGAAAGTCTTTTTAATGGACGAGCCGCTCTCGAACTTGGACGCAAAGCTTCGTGTTCCAACTCGAGCTGAGTTGATTCGTTTGCACCGCTCGTTGGGAATCACCACCATCTACGTTACGCACGACCAAGTCGAAGCGATGACCATGGGCCAGCGAATGGCGATCATGAAAGATGGCATTCTTCAACAGTGCGATGAACCAGAAACGGTTTACGCTAAGCCAGTCAATAAGTTTGTTGCTGGATTCATTGGATCTCCTCCAATGAACTTCATCAACGCCGAATTGGTGGTTGAAGGTGGTCGTACGTTTGTTGATACTGGCGAATTCAAGTTACCGCTGTCGGCAAGTCATGCTGCCAACGGATTGACTAAGAAGGTTATTCTCGGGATGCGGCCAGAAGACATTTTCGATGCTAATTTGCCTTCACACGTAACGGCCAGTGCGGATAACACCATCACCGCCAAGGTTGACGTGCTTGAGCCTCTCGGCCATGAGTACGTTGCTTACCTCGGTGTTGGAAAACACAATATTGTCGCTACCATCGACAATGAAACGAAGGTCAAAGAGGGAGAAGAAGCCAAGTTTGTTGTCAATCTTGAGTCGATCCACATCTTTGACGCCGAGACAGAAGTCGCAATTCGATAAATGAATCAACAAAAAGCCCCTCGACGATCTGTCGAGGGGCTTTTTGTTGGGCGCCTAGTCCAATGCCTGTGTGTAGACCGCTTTAATGACCTCGTCCGGGGTTGTCCAACCTGCCATACACTTCGCCTTTCCGTCTTCCATCATGGTTCGATAGCCCTGCTTTTTAGCCATCTCCATCATCGTTGCAAAGTCTGCGTTCTGGCTCACAGCAGTTCGAAATTCTGGCGTGCCTAAAATGAGTTCAAAGACGCCGATTCTGCCTTTGTAGCCGGTTCCTCGACATTCCGCGCATCCTTTTCCTTTCGCGAATTTTCCTAGCTCTAGATCTTGCGGGGTGAGTTTGAGCGTGGCAATTTCGTCCTCGGTAGGTGTGTATGGTTCGCGGCATTTCGAACAATTCAGTCGAACCAGTCGCTGAGCTAAGACTGCGACAAGAACACCGGCAACTAAATAGGGCTCGGCATCCATATCGACCATACGACCGATTGTTTCAATCGCATTGTTGGTGTGAATCGTGCTCATGACGAGGTGACCCGTAAGCCCTGCCTGGATACCAATCGCGAGCGATTCCGGGTCGCGCATTTCACCAACCATCATAACGTCAGGGTCTTGGCGGAGGAACGTTCGCATGACCTTCGGGAAGCCCATCTTCTCGGTCACCTGGACCTGAGCAATGTTCTTCTCATATTCGTATTCAATTGGGTCTTCAACGGTTACGATGTTTCTTTTCTTTGCATCGAGCTGATGAAGTGATGCATAGAGCGTTGAAGTCTTTCCGCTACCGGTAGGACCCGTGACCAAAATGAGTCCATAGGGGACTTGTACTGCCTTAAGCCACTTCTTGAGCACGTCTTCTGGCATTCCGAGCCGTGTGAGGTCAACCTTCATTGCCTGCGGGTCAAGAAGACGCATGACGAATTTTTCACCGTTCAAACAGGGGATACATGAAGCACGTGCGCTCAGCCGTCGACCGTTGTATTCCATGTCGATACGACCGTCTTGAGGCTCTCTGTTTTCATCGATTCTCATTCCAGCCGCGAGTTTTAGGCGGGCAAGAACGTTCTGGGCCTGCTCTGCGGGAAGTTCGCCGTTATCGTTGAGTTGGCCGTCTTGTCGGTACCGAATCCTTAACTGGTCTCTTTCTGGTTGCAAGTGGATGTCGCTCGTCCCTGTCTCAAGGGCTTGCATGAAGATGCTGTCGACAATACCAACGGCAATCGACTGTCCGTCTTCGCCGCCGCCCATATCTCGCACTGATCCAGCTTCTCTCAGAATGAGTCGGAAACGCTTTGCCGCTCCCCAGTTAGTGTTATATGCAGAATTGTTGAAGGCCATTGGATTTGATCCTTGTTTCTTCAGACTATAGCAAAAGCTAACTTCGTTCGAGATGTGAATTAGATGAAAATAGAAAGAGATTCAGTACCGTTAGGCCCATTCCCGAGAGACTGGTGATAAAGCTGGTATAAG
>APMI01042782.1_pt1 | contig 11660 bp, 11 predicted proteins | sample 667938 | NCBI WGS metagenome assembly APMI01 (sample SAMN01084076, study PRJNA167559) | wastewater metagenome | biome: Wastewater | place: Denmark: Ejby Moelle, Odense | collected 2011-11-28 | reverse complement strand
GCGTCCCGGAAAGCCCCCGTCGATGACGACGGCGGAAAAGTCGATGACCGAGGCCGAGGCGACGACGGCCTGGGCGAGCGCAGCCGCCATGTCCTCGATCCAGATGTCGAGCGGCGCGCCGAAATCGACCCAGCCGTCGGGCGAATACCAGAGCGGGCTGGGGTCGATGCCGTGCTCGCGCAGGAGATTCTCCAGCCGGTAGATCGAGGCGATCTTGAGGAGCTGCACCGTCTCGCCGTTGCGCCCCTGCACGGGCAGCGGGCCGATGGCGCCGGCCGTGCCGGTGCGCCCGGTGAAGAGCGCGGAATTCAGCACCACGCCGCCGCCGATGAAGGAGCCGATGAAGAGATAGAGGAAATCGGGATATTGGGGGCCGAGGCCGAAGACGAGTTCGGCGGCGCAGGCACTGGTGGCGTCGTTCTGCAGCATGACCGGATAGGGCACGCGCCGGACGATTTCCGCCTCGAGATCGATGCCGCGCCACTGGTCCATGTCCTCCTGCGGCGCGCCCACCTCGCTCGCCCAGCTCCACAGCTCGAAGGGCGCGGCGACGCCGAAGCCGGTTATGCGCGCGCGCTCGGCGGGCGTGATCATCGCCTCCAGTTCCGCAAGCCCTTCCTCGACGAAGGAAAGCAGCGGGCCTGGCATGGGATAGGCATAGGTACGGCGCACCTGCCGGCGGATGCCGCCGACGAAATCCATCATCACGAGGTCGGCGCTGCGCCGGCCGATCTTCAGGCCGAAGGAATAGACGGCATCCGGGTTGAGCAGCATGGGAACGGAAGGCTGGCCCACCTTGCCGCGCATCGGCGCGCCGCGCATCAAAAGCCCCTCGGCCTCCAACGCGCGCATGATGACGGTGACGGTTTGGGCCGAAAGCCCGCTGCGCCGGGCGATCTCCGCTTTGGAAAGGCTGCCGTGCCGGCGCACCAGCGACATGACGAGGCGCTCGTTATAGGCGCGCACGCGCACCTGGTTGGCGCCCCCGCTCGGATCGAGGATTTCGGCCGGCGACGCGGGTGCCGGCGCGGCATTCTTTGTCATCGTCTCCTCCCGGCCGGTCGTGGCGCAAATCGTCCCTCCCGGTCCTCTTATAAGCTGGCGTTCCGCTCTTCCACCGGAAACGATGCAGCCGGGGCCTCCGCCCGATCTTTGCCGAAGCATGACACATCGAATTAATAATTCAATTCGATTTATTTATTGACAGGTTTTTCTTTTGGTGTTCTTCTCACTCACGGAAGCAAGGTCGGCCGGAGGAGGAACCCCGGCCCCTGCGACCGGATGGCCCCGGGAGAGGGGCGCATCCCGTTTCGTCCTTGGGAGGATTACATGAAGAAGACGATCGTTTCCGCCGCTCTCGGCGCGCTTGCGCTTGGCGTGGCCTTTTCGTCCCCGGCCGCTGCCGCAGACGTCACCGCCTGCCTGATCACCAAGACCGACACCAATCCCTTCTTCGTCAAGATGAAGGAAGGTGCTGAAGCCAAGGCCAAGGAACTCGGCGTCACGCTGAAGGCCTATGCCGGCAAGATCGACGGCGACTCGGAAAGCCAGGTCGCTGCCATCGAAACCTGCATCGCGGACGGTGCGAAGGGCATCCTGATCACCGCTTCGGACACCAAGGGCATCGTTCCCTCCGTCCAGAAGGCGCGTGACGCCGGCCTTCTCGTCATCGCCCTCGACACGCCGCTCGAGCCGGTCAGCGCCGCCGACATGACGTTTGCCACCGACAACCTGCTCGCCGGCGAACTGATCGGCAAGTGGGCCGCCGCCACGCTGGGCGACGCTGCCAAGGACGCCAAGATCGCCTTCCTCGATCTGACGCCTTCCCAGCCGTCGGTCGACGTGCTGCGCGACCAGGGCTTCATGAAGGGCTTCGGCATCGACGTGAAGGACATCAACAAGATCGGCGACGAGGACGATCCGCGCATCGTCGGCCACGACATCACCAACGGCAACGAGGAAGGCGGCCGCACCGCCATGGAAAACCTCCTGCAGAAGGATCCGTCCATCAACGTCGTGCACACGATCAACGAACCGGCCGCTGCCGGCGCCTATGAAGCGCTGAAGGCCGTCGGCAAGGAGAAGGACGTGCTGATCGTCTCGATCGACGGCGGCTGCCCGGGCGTGCAGAACGTCATCGACGGCGTCATCGGCGCGACCTCGCAGCAGTATCCGCTCGCCATGGCCGCCCTCGGCATCGAGGCGATCAAGAAGTTCGCCGACACGGGTGAAAAGCCGAAGGCAACCGAAGGCAAGGACTTCTTCGACACGGGCGTCGCGCTCGTCACCGACAAGCCGGCTCCGGGCGTCGAATCCATCGACACCAAGACCGGCAAGGACAAGTGCTGGGGCTAAAGCCCCCCGGCCGGCCCGGCATGACCGGGCCGGCCTTCCGCCATGGACGGATCGGGTAGCGCAGGACGCGCCCAGAACTTTTGACAATCGCAAAGAGACGTGGGCACCTTTTCTTCGTGAAATGGCGGCGATGTATCGTGGCCGTTGACGGGGAGAAGCGCTCATGCGGACGGCAGACAGGCATCTGGCGTCTCCATCGATGCGTCCATGCATGATTTCATCCGGCAATGCCGCGACGGTCGGCACACGGAAGGGAGGACAGGATCATGAGTGAAACGACGACGGCCTCACAGCCCTCGCAGGAATTCGAGAAGGTGCTATCGGGCAGCTCGACGCAGGTCGCATCCTTCGACACGAGCGAAAAGACGCCCATCCAGAAGTTCCAGCATTTCCTTCACGGCAGCCCTTCCGCGGTGCCGCTGATCGTGCTCGTTCTGTCGGTGGCCGTGTTCGGCGCCATCCTCGGCGGAAAATTCTTCTCCGCCTTCACGCTGACGCTCATCCTCCAGCAGGTGGCGATCGTCGGCATCGTCGGTGCGGCGCAGACGCTGGTGATCCTGACCGCCGGCATCGACCTTTCGGTCGGCGCCATCATGGTGCTCTCCTCGGTCGTCATGGGCCAGTTCACCTTCCGCTACGGCCTGCCGCCGGCGGTGGCGGTTGCCTGCGGCCTCGCCTGCGGCGCGCTCTGCGGCTATATCAACGGACTGCTCGTCGCCCGCATGAAGCTGCCGCCCTTCATCGTCACGCTCGGCATGTGGCAGATCATCCTGGCGTCGAACTTCCTCTATTCGGCCAACGAGACGATCCGCTCGCAGGATATCGCCACGCAGGCCCCGCTGCTCCAGTTCTTCGGCAACAACCTCAAGCTCGGCAGCGCCGTCTTCACCTATGGCGTCATCGCCATGGTGCTGCTCGTCGCCGTGCTCTGGTACGTCTTGAACCACACCGCCTGGGGCCGCCATGTCTACGCGGTCGGCGATGACCCGGACGCGGCGGAGCTTGCCGGCGTCAATGTCAAGCGGATGCTGGTCTCGGTCTATACGCTGTCGGGCCTCATCTGCGCGCTCGCCGGCTGGGCGCTCATCGGCCGCATCGGCTCGGTCTCGCCCACCGCCGGCCAGTTCGCCAACATCGAATCCATTACGGCCGTGGTGATCGGCGGCCTCTCCCTCTTCGGCGGGCGTGGTTCGATCCTCGGCATGATCTTCGGCGCGCTCATCGTCGGCGTCTTCTCGCTCGGCCTTCGCCTCATCGGCACGGACCCGCAATGGACCTATCTCCTGATCGGCGTCCTCATCATCTCGGCAGTCGCAATCGACCAGTGGATCAGAAAGGTAGCAGGCTGATGGCTCTCGAACCCATTCTCACCGCACGCGGTCTCGTCAAGCGCTACGGCCGCGTCACCGCCCTCGACAATGCCGATTTCGACCTCTATCCCGGCGAGATCCTCGCCGTGATCGGCGACAACGGCGCGGGCAAGTCCTCGATGATCAAGGCCATTTCCGGCGCCATCACGCCGGATGAGGGCGAGATCAAACTTGAAGGCAAGCCCGTCACCTTCCGCTCGCCCATCGAGGCGCGCAAGGCCGGCATCGAGACCGTCTACCAGAACCTCGCCCTCTCGCCGGCGCTGTCGATTGCCGACAACATGTTCCTCGGCCGCGAGATCAGGAAGCCCGGCGTCATGGGCAGCATGTTCCGCAAGCTCGACCGCGGCGCGATGGAAAAATTCGCCCGCGACAAGCTCTCCGAACTCGGCCTGATGACGATCCAGAACATCAACCAGGCGGTGGAGACCCTTTCGGGCGGCCAGCGTCAGGGCGTGGCCGTGGCCCGCGCGGCCGCCTTCGGCTCGAAGGTCATCATCCTCGACGAACCGACGGCGGCGCTCGGCGTCAAGGAAAGCCGGCGCGTCTTGGAACTCATCCTCGACGTGCGCCGTCGCGGCATCCCGATCGTGCTGATCTCGCACAACATGCCGCATGTCTTCGAGGTGGCGGACCGTATCCATATCCACCGGCTCGGCCGTCGCCTCACCGTCATCAACCCGAAGGACTATACCATGTCCGACGCGGTCGCCTTCATGACGGGGGCCAAGGTTCCGGAGGCCGCTGCGGCATGATTTCCCCTGCCACCATCGTGGATGCAATAACGCGGCGCGCGGGAGACGCGCGCCGCTTCCTCGTCGGTCTCGCCGGCCCGCCGGCGGCCGGCAAGTCGACGCTGGCGGAGGCCCTTCGCGACGGCCTTCTGGCCCGCGGCGAGAGTGCGGAAATCCTGCCGATGGACGGCTTTCACATGGACGACGGCATCCTCGCGGCGCGCGGCCTGCTGCAACGCAAGGGAGTGCCGGAAAGCTTCGATGCCCGTGGCTTCATCGATATCGTCCACGCCCTTAAGCGGGTGGAGGGTGAGGTGCTGGTGCCGGTCTTCGACCGCTCGCGCGAGATCGCCCTCAACGCCGCGCGCGCCATCCCGCAGGAGACACGGTTCATCCTCGCGGAAGGCAATTACCTGCTTTTCAGGGATGCGCCGTGGGACCGGCTCGACGGCCTCTTCGACTTCACCATTTTCGTCGGCCCGCCCTATGCGGTGCTGGAAGAGCGGCTGCGCCAGCGCTGGCTGGGTTACGCGCTGCCCGAGGACCAGATCGGCTGGAAGCTCTACGGCAACGACCTGCCGAACGGAAAACGCATCCTGGAGAATTCCCGTCCCGCCGATCTCCATATCGACCTTTTTTGAGGAATTGTCGGTCGTCCCTTCGGGTGCTATCGCAACTCCAGAGACTGGAGACACGCCGATGACCACCGAAATCACCATCCGCCGGCCTGACGACTGGCACCTGCACCTGCGCGACGGCGCCATGCTCGAAGGCGTGATCGGCGATACCAGCCGCCACTTCGCCCGCGCCATCATCATGCCGAACCTGGTGCCGCCGGTCGTCACCACCGCCGACGCCACGGCCTACCGCGGCCGCATCCTCGCCGCCGTGCCGAAGGGCGACCGCTTCGAGCCGTTGATGACGCTTTATCTCACCGAGCACACCGATCCCGACGATGTGGAAGCCGGCTACGGGAGCGGCCTCATCCGTGCCGTAAAGCTCTATCCTGCCGGCGCGACGACCAATTCCCATGGCGGGGTGCGCGACATGGACAAGGCGATGCCGGTGCTGGAGCGCATGGCGAAGATCGGCCTGACGCTCTGCGTGCATGGCGAGGTCACGACGCCGGAGGTCGATATCTTCGACCGTGAGGCCGTCTTCATCGAGACGGTGTTGGACCCGCTCCGCAAGCGCCTGCCCGAGCTGCGCGTGACCATGGAGCATGTGACGACGAAGAACGGCGTCGACTACATCAAGGCGGCGAAGGAGAACCTTGCCGGCTCGATCACCACGCATCACCTGATCATCAACCGCAACGCCATTCTCGTCGGCGGCATCAAGCCGCATTACTATTGCCTGCCCGTCGCCAAGCGCGAGGAGCATCGGCTGGCCCTGCGCGCCGCCGCCACCTCCGGCGACAGGCGCTTCTTCCTCGGCACGGACAGCGCGCCACATATCGACCCGTTGAAGGAATGCGCCTGCGGCTGCGCCGGCGTCTATACCTCGATCAACACGATGAGCTGCCTTGCTCATGTCTTCGAACAGGACGGCGCGCTCGACAGGCTCGAAGCCTTCGCCTCGCTGAACGGCCCGGCCTGGTACGGCCTGCCGGCGAACGAGGAGACGATCCGCCTCGTCCGGCGCGAAAAGCCGGTGGGCTTCCCCGCGAAGATCGAGACGGGGGCGGGACCGGTGACGGTGTTCGACCCGATGTTCCCCCTGCACTGGGACGTCGCATAGCGGCTAGATGAAGGGCCGCGGTCCGCGCTGCAGCCCTTCCCAGTCCGCCAGCGCCAGCAGGCCGTCGGGATCGAGGATTTCGCAGCCCCGGTCCTGCCAGCGCATCAGCGTGCGGTCCGCCAGCTTGCGCAGCGTCTTGTTGGTATGGACGAGCGAGAGGCCGAGCGTATCGGCCACATGCTGCTGGGTGATCGGGATGATCCGCCTGCCGCCGTTCATGCCGGACGAGCGGGCGCGCTGGTGGAGGAAGGAAACGAGATAGGCGGTGCGCTCCAGCGCGGTCCGCCGCCCCACGCTGAGCAGGTGCTCGTCGAGAATGCGTTCCTCATGGGCGGCGATCCAGGTGAGATCGTAGGCGAGCGAGGCATGCCGCTCGAAAAGCCGCTCCAGCCTCGAGCGCTCGAAGAGGCAGAGCGTGACGGGTGTCAGCGCCTCGACGGAGTGGTCCATCTCGCCCATCAGGCTGCCCTGCAGGCCGATGAGATCGCCGGGCAGCACATAATTCATGATTTGCCGCCGCCCGTCCGGCAGCAGCTTGTAGCGGAAGGCCCAGCCGGAAAGCACGGTGAAGAGATGGGCGCTGTGCATGCCCTCCACGAGGATCGTCGCGCCGCGCTCGACCGAGAGTTCCCCGCTCTTGAACTGCGAGACGAATTCCAGCTCCCTGGCGGAAAAATCGCGGAAATCCTGAAGGTTGCGCAAGGGGCACTGCTGGCAGGGCGTGCGCCATCGGGTTTGCTGGTTGGCCACCGTACCGCTCGCCATCGTGCCTCCGCTTCTGGACTGGCCATGCAAACGCGGCGTGGGCATTCTTGTTCCATCGGCCCGGCACTATGTCTTAGTTAAATGACATTCCCCGGCCTGCAGCCCACAGTTCGCCTCCCGAATCGCCCCTTGCGGCGGTTCCACATGGATGAGGAGTGCGGCGCCATGGAACCTTCTATACCGCACATCTTGATCGCCGAACGCGAATTCCTGATCGCGCTCGATGCGGAATACCTGATCAAGTCGGCGCTCGATTGCCGTATCACGCTGCTCCGGCCGGAACAGATCGACCAGTGGGATGCGGCGGCGCTGGCGGATGTCGATCTCTGCCTGTTCGACGCGCCGCTCGACGCCGTTCCGGCCAGAGCACGCCTCGAAAGGCTGGTGGAGGCGCGCGTGCCGCTGCTGTTCACCAGCCTTGGCGACAGCCATGCCGAAGGCGTCGAGGGCTTCGAGATCATTCCCGTCGCCCGCAAGCCCTATGACGGCGACACGCTGGTCACGCTGGTCAGGGAACGGCTGCGGCGCAGGCCGTAGCCGTTCCGGAAGGTCGCGTCAGAACTGGCGGCCGAGCTTTGCGTCGACCGAGTGGCTGTTTGCGCCGCGGATCACGAAGAAGAACATGATGAGGGCCCAGAGGATCGACTTCTCGGCGCCCATCAGGCCTTCGCCCTGCGCGATGCCGTGGAAGTAGATGGTGACGGTAAGCACGATCATCGCGGCAAAGGCCGCCGGACGCGTGAAGAGGCCGATCGCGATCAGGATGCCGCCGAAGAATTCGGTGGCCGAGAGCAACGGGGACCAGAAGGCGCCGGGGAAGAAGCCGAGGCTTTCGACCATGCCGCTCGCGCCGAAGGGGTTGAGGATCTTGCCGTAGCCGTGGGTCACGAGAAGCGCGCCGGCTGCAACGCGCAGGATCGTCTCCGCACTTTCGTGCAGGGCCGCATAGAGGCCGCCCAACGCAGGAATGATGAGGCGGGAACGGTTGGTGGCAAGCTCGGTCATGGGGAGGTCTCCTGTCGGAATGTTGCAGTGCGCCACCTCTGTTGCACGAATCGCGCTGCGACAAGATGTCCATCGATAAAACATGATAAATTGAGTTGACATTTCTGTGAGCGGGCCGCGATGCACGCGCGTGCCAAGCCGCGCCGGCTGTTATATGCTGCCGGCACCGATACAGGAGGTCGCCATGTCCGGGGAAAAGCCGCGCGTTTCCATTCTCTACTGCACGCAATGCAACTGGCTGCTGCGGGCCGGCTGGATGGCGCAGGAACTGCTGTCGACCTTTTCCGACACGCTTGGTGAGGTCGCTCTCATTCCCGGCACGGGCGGCAATTTCGAGATCCGCGTTGGGGATGCGCTCGTCTGGGAGCGCAAGCGCGACGGCGGCTTTCCGGGGCCGAAGGAACTGAAGCAGCGCGTGCGCGACATCATCGAACCCGGCCGCGATCTCGGCCATACGGACCGGGCGGACAATCCCGCCGGCTGAAACGAAGACGGCGGGCCAGAGCCCGCCGTCATTGTCATGTACCGTCCTGCCGCTCAGCGGTAGGGCGAATAGCAGACCCGGTAGACGCCGCCGCCGGCATGGTAGCGGTTGGTATAGGGGTCGTAGGTGCGGAAGCGGTTCATGCACCAGCGCACATGGGCGCTGCGCCCGCCGCCATAGTAGCGCGGCCGCTCATAGCGCTCGTAGCGTGGACGATAGTAGCGGCGCTCATAGCCGTAATGGGGCCGATGATGGCGGCGATAGTAGCGCGGGCGCTCCCAGCCGCAGCCGTTGCCGACGCAGAATTCCACCTGCGCCTTCTGCACGTCGCTGTTCGTCTGCACGTTCATGTCCGGCACGGCGAGCGGGACGGCCTGGGCTGCGCCCATGGGCGCGATTGCCGAGGCGATACCCATTGCGCAGCCGAAAACGAGATTTCGAATCTTTGCCATGTGATCCTCACTGATTCTGCGGGAATTTTCCCTGTCACGTCCCTGCTTGCCATTACGTTCACGCATTTTGTTTTATTCATGATAGTGACCGCCAGGGACGGGATGTACCGCCGGATCGACGATGCGCAAGGGGCAGGAGTGAAAGCATGAGCCTGAAATTCGGAACCAGCGGCCTGCGCGGGCTTTCCGTGGACCTCGAAGGACCGGCGAGCGCGCTCTATGCCACTGCTTTCGCACGCCACCTGCTGGCGGCAGGCCTTGCGCAGCCGGGTGACGAAATTCTCCTCGGCCGCGATTTTCGCGCTTCCAGCCCTGCCATTTCCGCCATCGCCATCGCCGCGCTGCGCAAGACGGGCCTGACGCCGCGCGATTGCGGCGAACTGCCGACCCCGGCCCTTGCCCTTCTCGGTCTTGAGCGCAGGGCCGCCTGCCTGATGGTGACGGGATCGCACATTCCCGCCGACCGCAACGGCATCAAGTTCTACCGGCCGGACGGCGAGATCGACAAGGCGGACGAAGCCGCCATCACCGCCGCCGCCGAGGCGATTCGCGCCGAGGGCACGGTCTTCGACGCCGCGCAGGAAACCGCCTGCTATCTGGGCGATGCGGCCATGGCGCTCTATGGCGAGCGCAACCGCAAGCTCCTGCCGGAAGGTGGCCTCGCCGGCCTTCGCGTCGGCGTCTACCAGCATTCCACGGTGGCGCGGGACCTCTTCGTTTCGGTGCTCGCCCACTACGGCGCGGATGTCGTCGCGCTCGGCCGCTCGGAAACCTTCATCCCGGTCGATACGGAAGCGGTTTCCCCGCAGACCATCGGCCTCCTTCAGGCATGGGCGGCCGAATATCGGCTCGACGCCATCATTTCCGCCGATGGCGACGGCGATCGCCCGCTGATCGCCGACGAAACCGGCACACCGATCCGTGGCGATCTCGTCGGCCTCATCGCCGGCCGCTTCCTCGGCGCGACGGCGATCGCGACGCCCGTTACCTCCAATTCCGGCATCGAGACGGCCGCGGGCGGCAAGGTGCTGCGCACGAAGGTCGGCTCACCCTATGTGATTGCGGCAATGAACGAGGCCGTCGCGGCGGGTGAAATGGCCGTCGCCGGTTTCGAGGCGAATGGCGGCACCCTCACGGCCACGCCCTTCACGGTGAACGGCCATATCCTCGCCCCGCTGCCGACGCGCGACAGCCTGATGCCGGTGCTTGCCGTTCTGGGGCTCGGCGCGGTCGAAAAGCGCCCGTTGTCGCAAATCGCCGCCGGCTTCGCCCTGCAGGCCGCGGCGAGCGACCGGCTGGAGAACTTTCCGGTCGAGACCAGCGCTGCGCTGATGGCCGAGCTGCGCTCCGGCCCCGGCCCGCTCGCCGCTTTCCTCGCGCCCATCGGTGTGCCGCAGAAGGTCAGCGATATCGACGGCCTGCGCGTGACGCTGGAGGATGCAAGCGTCGTCCATTTCCGCCCCTCAGGCAACGCGCCGGAAATGCGCTGCTATGTGGAAGCCGCCGACGAGGCCGCTGCCGCGCGGCTTTTGCAGGCCGGTCTCGGGCGTATTCGGGAATGGGCGGCGGGCCGATAAACAGGCTTTTCGCCAAGCCGTTGCAAAAACTTCAAAAAGCCTGTTGACACCGGAGGGCGCTCCTTCTACATCGCTCTCCGTCGCCCAGATGGCGGAATTGGTAGACGCGCCAGCTTCAGGTGCTGGTACTCGAAAGGGTGTGGAGGTTCGAGTCCTCTTCTGGGCACCAAATTCCCGGTCCGGTTTATCCGGACAAGTCAAAAAAGCCCGGCTCAGCCGGGCTTTTTTGTTGCCTGCAGTGCCCGGCTTTCGTTCTCTTCCCGGCGAAACAGAATCTTCCCGTTGCACCCTTGCGCCCACGGCGTGATAGGCACATAAGCCTATAAAATAATCATCTGCCTTTTTGTCATCAGGATCATCGTGGCCCCACCTCAACACGATGCCCCAAAAGCGGGCATTCTGTCCAAATTCCGGCTGTTTACGCCCATTTTGGCCGGCGCCACACTCAGGGAACGCCTCATCGGCTGCCTCGGGGCCCTGATCGGTATTTGCATCACCGGCCTCGTCTGCGGCCTTGCCATAGGCAACGATCCGCATCTTCCGCTCATTGTCGCGCCCATCGGCGCTTCGGCCGTCCTGCTCTTCGCGGTGCCCGCCAGCCCGCTCGCCCAACCCTGGTCCATCGTCGGCGGCAACACGATCTCCGCCTTTGTCGGCGTGACGGTCACGACGCTCGTTGGTGATCCGGCCCTTGCCATCGGCCTTGCCGTGGCGCTCGCCATTCTCGTCATGTCGCTGACGCGTTCGCTGCATCCGCCGGGCGGCGCCGCGGCGCTGACGGCCGTCATCGGCGGCGCTGCGGTCACGCGGGCCGGCTTCTGGTTCCCGCTCGTGCCCATCGCGATCAATTCGCTGATCCTCGTTGCCGTCGGCATGCTGTTCCACCGCATCGCGGGCCGGCAATATCCGCACCGGCAGATGGTCGCGCCCGTCAACACGCACAAGACCGCCGATGCGCCGGCCGCCTTCCGCGTCGGCTTCAACACGCAGGATATCGACGCCGCCGTCGCCAATTTCCACGAGACGCTCGACATCAGCCGCGCCGACCTCGACGCGCTGCTACGCGAAGTCGAGTTGCAGGCGCTGTTGCGCGAACGCGGGGAGCTGACCTGCGCCGACATCATGTCGCGCGACGTGGTGGCCGTGCCGGCCGATGCGACGGCCGATGCGGCGCGCGC
>APMI01050194.1_pt1 | contig 11662 bp, 8 predicted proteins | sample 667938 | NCBI WGS metagenome assembly APMI01 (sample SAMN01084076, study PRJNA167559) | wastewater metagenome | biome: Wastewater | place: Denmark: Ejby Moelle, Odense | collected 2011-11-28 | reverse complement strand
GCTGCCGCCGCGGCCGAGCAGACCTATACAGTCGTGCGCGGCGACACCCTGAGTGGCATCGGCAAGAAGTTCGGCGTCAACTGGCGCGACATCGCGGAGCTCAATGGCATCGCGAACCCCGACCTGATCCACCCGGGCCAGGTCTTCCGCATCCCCAGCTGAGTACTCCCCGTTGACGCAGGTCACGTGATCCCGTTGCGAGAGCTTGGTGCTCGCGCAACGGGATCGCTGCTTCTCACGCATGTCGCGGACGTACACGCCCGGCGTTGGCGTTTTGCCTCACGATTCGACAACGTCGGGCCTCCCGCTCTGGTCGAGGTGACACAACTGCCCTCGGAACCGATAGCTTGCCCCCATGACCGAGCGACGTGACGCAGACCACACCCGAGAACCCATGGTCGTCATCACCGGGGTCAACAAGCACTTCGGCGACTTGCACGTGCTCAAAGACATCGATCTGACCATCGGCAAAGGTGAGGTTGTCGTCGTTCTCGGTCCGTCGGGGTCTGGCAAGTCCACGCTCTGCCGCACGATCAACCGACTCGAGCCATTCGAGACTGGGTCGATCACCATCGACGGCAAAGAACTCCCCAACGAGGGCAAGCCGCTTGCGCAGTTGCGGGCTGACGTCGGCATGGTCTTCCAATCGTTCAACCTCTTTGCCCACAAGACCATCCTTGACAACATCACGCTCGGCCCGATGAAGGTCCGCAAGCTGTCCAAGGCCGACGCAGACAAGCAGGCCAAGGACCTCCTCGAGCGCGTCGGTGTCACCGCCCAGGCCAACAAGTACCCCGCCCAGCTATCCGGCGGCCAGCAGCAGCGCGTTGCGATCGCCCGAGCTCTCGCGATGAAGCCCAAGGTCATGCTCTTCGACGAGCCGACCTCGGCGCTCGACCCCGAAATGGTCAACGAGGTCCTCGAAGTCATGACCGAGTTGGCGCAGTCAGGGATGACGATGGTCGTCATCACCCACGAGATGGGCTTTGCTCGCCGGGCGGCCAACCGCGTCGTATTCATGGCCGACGGTCAGATCGTTGAAGTCGCTACTCCCGATGAGTTCTTCACCGCGCCCAAGTCCCACCGCGCGCAAGACTTCCTCGGCAAGATCCTCCCGCACTAGATCGCAGCTAGCCCCCAACTGCCGGGGTTTCACCCCGGGGACCGGCACCACCAGGTGCCACCGGCATACAGGAAGGAACTCCATGAAGTTCGGACGGATCAGCGCAACCATCGTCGCAGCGGCTGCAGCCATCGGCCTCGCGGCCTGTGGAGGCGGCACCGGCGGTACCGCGACCACCGGTGGCGGCGGCGGTGCCGTGAAGATCGGCATCAAGTTCGACCAGCCGGGCCTCGGCCTCAAGGCGGGCGCCGATTACACCGGCATGGACGTCGAGGTCGCGAAATACATCGCGAAGGAACTCGGCTACAGCAGCACGGAGTTCGTCGAGGCCGTGTCCTCACAGCGCGAGACCCTCATCTCGACCGACCAGGTGAAGTTCATCGTCGGGACCTACTCGATCACCGACGCACGCAAGGAGAAGGTGTCCTTCGCGGGGCCGTATTTCATCGCTGGGCAGGACCTGCTCGTGCGCGCTGACGACAGCTCGATCACGGGTGTCGAGTCCCTCGCGGGCAAGAAGCTCTGCTCGGTCAAGGGTTCGACCTCGGCAACCAACGTCCAGAAGAAGGTGCCCGGAGTCAACCTCCAGGAATACAACACCTACACCCTGTGCGTGGACGCGCTGAAGGCCGGCAACGTCGACGCGCTCACCACTGACGACACCATCCTCGCTGGCTATGCCGCTCAGGAAGCCAACAAGGGCAAGCTCAAGGTCGTCGGCAAGACGTTCTCCACCGAGAACTACGGGGTCGGCCTGAAGAAGGGCGACGTCGAGTTCTGCAAGAAGGTCACCGACGCCATCACGAAGTTCGTCTCTAGCGGCGAATGGCAGAAGTCCGTCGAGAAGAACCTCGGCCCAGCCGGGTACAAGCCAGGCGCGGGCAACCCGCCCACGCCAGCTGCCTGCGCCTGACGCGCAGACCCCCAGCAGGTATGCCGTCCGCGCACAGAGGCCCGCATCGCCACAGACGCGCGGGCGGCATACCCGCCGTTCGAGAGGAAGGAGTGACGGATGGGTGACCTGTTCTCCCAGTACAACGTGCTCGGAGCATTCGGCATCACCATCGTGCTGACCGTGCTGTCCGCGATCGGTGCCCTCGTCATCGGCACCTTCGTCGCGATCATGCGCGTGTCTCCGGTGCCCTTCCTTAACAAGCTCGGTGCGCTCTACGTCAACCTCGTCCGGAACACCCCGCTGACGCTCATCATCGTCTTCTGCAATATCGGCTTCATCGTGAACCTGGGAATGTCGGTCAGCAACGACTTCGCCCGCAACAACCTCGTCTGGTCGGTCATAGGGCTCGCGACCTACCACGCAGCGTTCGTCTGTGAGGCGCTCCGCTCGGGTGTCAACACCGTGCCCACTGGTCAGGCCGAAGCAGCGCGCGCGATCGGCTTGACCTTCGGGCAGAGCCTGCGTGAGGTGCTGCTGCCGCAAGCGTTCCGCGGAGCAATCACCCCACTCGGCAACACCCTTATCGCCCTGACCAAGAACACCACCGTGGCCACCGCGATCGGCGTGGCCGAGATTGCTGGTCTCATGAAGACGATGCAGGAGGACCGCGCAGACCTCATGATCCCGATCTTCCTGATCGTGGCGTTCGGGTTCGTGCTCCTCACCCTCCCGGTCGGACTCCTGACCACCAAGCTGTCGACGAAGCTGGCGGTGAAGCGATGAGCTCCGTACTTTTTGACATCCCTGGACCCAAGGCCAAAGCCCGCCACCGGATCGTCGCCATCGTCGCGGCCGTGCTGACGATCGCGGCGGTCGGCTGGATGCTGGCCCGGTTCCAGGCCAAGGGCAACCTCGACGCCGACAAGTGGACGCCGTTCCTCACCTCTGAGATTTGGGTCAACTACCTCGTGCCGGGCCTGATCAACACGATCAAGGCCGCCGTGCTGTCGATGATTCTCGCGGGCCTGTTCGGTCTGGTCTTCGGACTCGGGCGGCTCTCAGACAACCGCGCCATCCGCGCCGTGAGCACCGTCATCGTCGAGTTCTTCCGGTCAGTGCCCGTGCTGGTCATGATGGTCGCGGCCTTCGGGCTGTATTCGACCAACAAGGTGTTCGTTTCGGACATCAACCCGCTTGCGGCCGTGGTGACCGCGCTGACCCTCTATAACGGGTCGGTCGTGGCCGAGTTGCTCCGCTCTGGTGTGGGCGGCCTGCCCAAGGGGCAGAGCGAGGCCGGCCTCGCGATCGGGCTCACGCGCAGTCAGACGCTGCGCTCGATCCTGCTCCCCCAGGCGATCACGGCGATGCTCCCGGCGTTGGTCAGCCAACTCGTCGTCATCCTCAAGGACACGGCGCTCGGTGCGATCATCACCTTCCCGGAAACGCTCAACACGTTCAGCCAGATCGGGTCGTACAAGTCCAACCCGGTCCCTGCGTTGATCGTCATTGCGCTCATCTTCATCGCGATCAACTATGTGCTCACATCACTGGCCTCTCGCGTCGAAGCCAGCCTGCGTGACAAGGGCCGAGCCACGATCGCCAAGGGCACCATCGGCCCGCCCAACGCCCTGGACCTCAAGCCGGTCGAAGAGGCACTCATCTTGGCTGATGAAAAGGTGCTCCAGAAGCGTTACCACTCCGAGGGTCAGTAACCCGTTGTCTTCCAATGAAATATCGCTGTCTATCCGACGAACTCGTCGGTAAGGGACCTATGGCCCACTTGCCGAATCCAGCAAAACTGGCAGGCTCTTGTTCTGCACGTCACACCGCTTTACCCATCACCACACGCTCTACACGATCCGAGAAGACAGGTCCTTGCGCATGAAGATCGTTGTCCTCGTCAAGTACGTGCCCGAACCCACGGCAACGTGGAAGTTCGCACCGGACCTCACCGTCGATCGAGCAGGCGTCGAAGGTCGCCTCTCCGAGCTCGATGAGTATGCCGTCGAGCAGGCCGCCCAACTCGCGGAGAAGGGCGTCGCCAGCGAAGTCGTCTTCCTGACGGTCGGCCCCGCTAAGGCCACTGAAGGCCTCCGCAAGGCCCTGGCCATCGGCGGTAACACGGCGGTGCATGTCGTCGACGACGCCATCCATGGCTCGTGTGCTCTCGGCACGTCGCTCGTCTTGGCCAAGGCGCTCGAAAAGACGGGCTATGACCTCATCCTCACGGGCATGGCCTCGACGGACGCCGAGCTATCGATCGTGCCCCAGATGGTGGCTGACCGGCTCGGGATCAATCAGGGCACCTTTGCTGGGGAGCTCAGCGTCGACGGGTCTTCGGTGACCATTCGCCGTGACACCGACGTGGCGACTGAACGCGTCACCATTGCCCTTCCGGCGATTGTGTCGGTGACCGACCAGACCGGCGAAGCCCGTTACCCCGCCTTCAAGGCGATCATGGGCGCCAAGAAGAAGCCGATCACGACCATGTCGCTGGCCGACCTTGGGCTCAGTGCTGACCAGGTTGGCTGGGCGGCAGCGTCCACCAAGGTTGTCGATGTCGCGCCGACACCGGCCCGCACTGCCGGGACGATCATCACCGATGACGGCACGGGCGGCAGCCAGGTGGCTGACTTCCTCGCCGACCGCGGCTTCATCTGACCTGACCCGGGCGCACCGGACTCATCCCGGGCACTCCCCCCGCCGACCTGCCAGCTCGCCGCGCGCGCGGCATACCGAATCAGGAGACACATCGTGTCGGAAGTCCTCGTTCTCGCCGAGACCACCTCGGCGGGCGTCCGCAAGCCCACTCTCGAACTCCTCACTGCCGCCCGCGCCCTCGGTGAGCCCGCCGCCGTTATCTTCGGCGAGGCCAGCGACCAGGTCGTGTCCCAGCTCGGTGAATACGGCGCAACCAAGGTGTATGCCGTGTCCTCACCGGACATGCAGGAGTTCCTGTCCCTGCCCAAGGCCGAGGCGGTTGTGCAGATCGCGCAGGCGGCCAACCCCGTCGCGGTCATGGTGACTAGTGGCCCTGAAGGCAAGGACATTGCCGCTCGGGTCGCCGTGCGCCTGAACGCTGGGATCCTCCCGGACGCCACCAAGGTGAGCCTTGACGGCGACAAGGTGTCGGGCGTCCAGACCGTGTTCGCTGGCCGCTTCCAGGCCACCAGCCAGGTGCAGCGCGGCCCCGCTGTCGTCACCATGCGGCCCAACGCGACCGCCGCCGAGGCTGCTCCCGCGAGCGCTCAGGTGGAGCACGTCGATGTGTCCGTCGGCGACAACGCCAAGGGTGCGCGGGTCGCCTCCCGTGAGCCCAAGGTCTCCACGGGTCGCCCCGAGCTCACCGATGCTGCCGTCGTCGTGGCCGGTGGACGTGGTGTTGGGTCCGAAGAAGGCTTCCAGGTCATCGAGAAGACCGCGGACGCCCTCGGTGGCGCCGTTGGCGCCTCACGAACGGTGACCGACCAGCACTGGGCTGCGCACGAGTTGCAGGTCGGCCAGACCGGCAAGACCGTCGCCCCGTCGCTCTATGTCGCTGCTGGCATCTCAGGCGCCATCCAGCACCGCGCTGGCATGCAGAGCAGCAAGACGATCGTCGTGGTCAACAAGGACGCCAAGGCGCCGATGTTCCAGATCGCGGACTTCGGTGTCGTCGGTGACTTGCACGCCGTCCTCCCCGCCCTGATCGACGAGGTGGCCAAGCGCAAGGGCTGACCTTCCGCATAGGTCACGGCATACCCGGCTCGCGAAGGAGAGCACCACCCGATGATGGCCGTCCGCACAATCCTCGGCTTGCTTCTCACTGTTGGCTGCCTTGGTGTTGCTGGCAGACGGTTGTTCTTCCTCTACAAGGTCGGGCGGACGGGCCAACCCACCGGGCCTGAGCACCACTTCGACTTGGGCTCGGCCGTCAAGGCCGAGCTCGTCGAGGTGGCGGCCCAAAAGAAGCTGCTCAAGTGGACCGGCCCAGGGATCGCGCACTTCGCGGTCTTCTGGGGGTTCATGATTCTGCTCTTCACGGTGCTTGAGGCGTTTGGCGGGTTGGTCAACCCGCAGTTCCAGATACCGATCTTCGGCAACTACCCGTGGTTTGGGTTCATCGAAGACCTCTTCGCGATGTTGTGTGTCGCCGCCATCGCCGCGTTCGTCGTCATCCGGATCAAGGAAGCCCCCGCCGGGTTGGGTCGTCGGAGCCGATTCTTTGGTTCCCACCTCGGGCCGGCGTGGTTCGTGCTGTTCATGATCTTCAACGTCGTCTGGACGTTGCTTGCCTACCGGGGTGCGTCGATCAACGCACAGCGGGTCAACGAACTCGCGGGCACGCCCGACGCGCCGTTGAAGTTCCTCCAAGGTGCCTTCGCGTCGCAATGGTTTGCCTCGGCGTTCCACGGACTTGGCGAACACACCAACGAGATCCTCGAGACCGTCCTGCTGCTGCTCTCCCTCGCGGTGCTGCTCGGGTTCACGATCTTTGTGACCTACAGCAAGCACCTGCACATCTTCTTGTCGATCGGCAACGTGGCGTATGCCCGTCGCCCACGTGCCCTCGGCGCCCTGCTGCCGGTCTACTCCGATGGCAAGAAGGTCGACTTCGAAGACCCAGGCGACGACGACCTCATGGGTGTCGGCAAGATCGAAGACTTCACCTGGAAGGGCCTGCTCGACTTCGGCACGTGCACCGAGTGCGGCCGCTGCCAGAGCCAATGCCCCGCGTGGAACACCGACAAGCCGCTGTCCCCCAAGGTGCTCATCATGGCCTTGCGCGACCATGCGCTGACCAAGGCGCCCTACCTACTTGCTGCCGAATCGAGCACCGCAAACGGCGAGGCTGCCGCGTCGGCTGACGGAGCCACGGCGAACGGCATACCGGCCACTGCTGTTGCTGAAGCCGAGCGTCCTCTCGTCGGCCCCATGGGCGACGAGGAAGCGCATGTCGGCGAGCACGGCATCACCGGCGAGGGCGTCATCCCCTTCGACATGCTCTGGTCCTGCACCACCTGCGGTGCGTGCGTCGAGCAGTGCCCTGTCGACATCGAGCACGTCGACCACATCGTCGACATGCGCCGCTACCAGGTGCTCATGGAGTCGGCCTTCCCCGAAGAGGCCGGGATCATGCTGCGCAACCTCGAGCACGCTGGGGACCCGTGGGGTCTGGGCGCTTCGATGCGACTGGAGTGGGCCGAGCCGCTCGACTTCGAGGTGCGCGTGTTTGGCGCTGAGGGCGAAGACAAGATCCCCGACGACGTCGACTACCTCTACTGGGTCGGCTGCGCTGGCGCTCTTGACGACACTGCCAAGCGGACCGCTCGCGCCGTCGCCACCCTGCTGCACGAGGCTGGCGTTGAGTTCATGGTCCTCGGCGAGGGTGAGTCCTGCACGGGAGACCCGGCCCGCCGGATGGGGCACGAGTTCCTTTTCCAGATGCTTGCCATGCAAAACGTCGAGACCCTCAACGAGGCGGGTGCCAAGCGCATCGTCGTCACGTGTGCGCACTGCTACAACACCCTCGCCAACGAGTACCCGCAGGTCGGCGGGCATTACGAGGTCGTCCACCACACGACCCTCCTCGCTCGCCTCGTGGCCGAGAAGAAGCTCACCCCGATCCAGCGCGTCGACGCATCGGTCACCTATCACGACCCGTGTTACCTCGGTCGGCACAACCGGATCTTCGCTCCTCCGCGCGAGGTCCTTGGTGCCGTCCCCGGCGCGGTCCTCACGGAAATGCCCCGCACCAAGGAGCGCTCATTCTGTTGTGGCGCTGGTGGGGCGCGCATGTGGATGGACGAAAACCTCGGCACGCGCATCAACCAAAACCGCGCCGACGAGGCCATCGCCACCAAGGCGTCGCTCATCACTGCCGCCTGCCCCTTCTGCATCACGATGCTCGGCGACGGCGTCGCCCAGCGGCAACAGGAAGGCGGCGCCACCGGGGTTGAGGTCACCGACGTCGCCGAAGTACTCCTGCGCTCCATTCGGCCCGATCTTGCAGAAACGGGAGCGGCGCCTGGCGCCGATCCCGCGTAAGCCTCACCACGGCATACCGGCCCCTCGCTGGTATGCCGTGACTGCACGTCCCGCTTGACGCTGCTCGACCGCACGACCTGCTAGACCACTTGCTTGGCCTGATTCACACCTGCTTGGCACCTGCTTGGCACCTGCTTGACACGAACCGCTGCACCCAGTTCTCCCCATAGGCAAGGACGACACGATGAGCGAAACCACCGAGACCTTCAGCCACGTCGGCGGCGCCGGACTCGATCTGGAAACCCTCAACCTCATGCTGGAGTCGCTCGCCGACTTCGTCGACGGCGCCATGTCGCCGGAGCTGCAGCTTGAGCTCGACCATGAGGACCGGTGCCCCGAAGACATCGTCCGCGCGATGTCTGACCCGGAGCAATTGGGTGTCCAGCTCGTCTTCGTCCCCGAGGCATACGACGGCATGGACGGCGGGGCGTTCGACGCCTACCGCGTCTGCGAGGTCATGGCGCGCAAGGACATTGGTCTGGCGACCGCGGTCTTCGCGACCTTCCTCGGCTCCGACCCGATCGTCGTCGGTGCCACCGAGGAGCAGAAGCAGGACTGGCTCGGTGCGATCGCGCGCGAGGGCGTCGTCTTCGCTTATGGCGCCACCGAGCCCGAGGCTGGGTCCGACCTCGGTGCGCTGGAGACCACGGCGACGCCGGTCACGAACGACGACGGCGAGACCGTCGAATACATCATCAACGGCAAGAAGCAGTGGATCTCCAACGGTTCGATTGCTGAGTTCACGACGATCCTCGCCAAGACCGACGCTGGCCCGTCATGGTTCGTCGTCCCGAAGGGTGCCGAAGGCTTTAGCGCTGGCCCGCCCGAGGACAAGCACGGCCTGCGGTTGTCCAACACCGCGGCGCTCTTCCTCGATGACGTGCGCGTCCCGGCATACAACCTCATTGGTGGGGTCGAAGGCCGCGGCCTGGTCCAGGCGCAGCAGGTCTTCGGCTACACCCGGCTCATGGTCGCGGCCTTCGGGCTCGGCGGTGGCTGGGAGGCGCTCGACCGCGCGATCGACTACTCGATGAACCGCGAACAGGGCGGCAGCCTCCTGTGCGAGAAGCAGGGCTACACCCACAAGCTGATCGTCCCCCACGCTGTGCGGCTCGAGGCGTCGCGTGCCTTCATCGAGGACACCGCCGACAAGATCGACCGCGGCCTCGGCACCAACGGCGCGATGAACACCGAAGGCGCGATCGCGAAATACCTCGCAACCGAAGCCGGCAACGCGGCCGCTGACGCTGCGATCCAGGCGCACGGTGGCTATGGCTACACGCGGCCCTATGTCGTGGAGAAGGTCAAGCGCGACGTCCGCATTACGACGATCTACGAGGGCACCTCGGAGATCATGGAAATGACGATCGCCCGCGACCGGTGGCAGCAGCACCTCAAGACGCAGGGTGGCTACTACCGCTCGAAGGCGGCGGCGCTCAAGACGCTCCACGGCCAGCACCCGCGGATCGGCGCCGACGTCGCCGCGCTCGCGGGCGAGGCCCTCGCGATCGTGCTCGAGGCCTGCCGCACTGGTCGGCTCACCCGCAACCAGCACATCCTCTTCCGCCTCGGTGAGCTCATCGCCTTCTGTGAGGGTGCCGAGATCTTCGCCCAGCGGGCAGCTGCTGCCGCCACGGACAGCGCGCACGAGAAGAGCCTGCACCGCTTCGACGCCGACACCTTCGCGGCGATGTCGCGGGTTTACGCCCGTGAGGCCGCTGCTCGCGTCGCCCTCGACGGCTCGCGCTGGGTCGCTGGCGCGGCCGACCCTGGCTCCCCCGCGGTGGCGGCTGTCAACGGCATCCCGACTGCGGCGATCCAGGCGGCCCAGGCTGGCCTCATCACCGACATGGACTACGTCGCAGACGCGCTGTACAGCCGCGGCGCGCACGCTAACTGACACCCGCACGGCATACCCGATCTCGCCGTGAGGCGAGCCGCTGAACGACCCGGACTCCCACCGGAAGGACACCACCATGACCGACGTCCAACCCGTTGCCATTGTCGGACTCGCGGCCATCATGCCGATGGCCCCCGACGGGGATGCCTTCTGGGCCAATATCACCGGCGGGCGCTATTGCATCAGCGAGGTGACGCCCGACCGGTGGGACTCCAAGCTGTACTACTCCCCCGATCACTCGGCGCGTGACAAGACGTACTCGACGATCGGCGGATGGGTCCGGGAGTTCGAGTGGGACCCGATCCGCTGGCGACTGCCGATCCCTCCGACGGTGGCGGCGCAGATGGACGAGGGCCAGCGGTGGGCGCTGTCGGCGGCGCGCCGGGCGCTGATGGACGCTGGCTGGCCCAACTGGTCGATCGACAGTGACCGGGTTGCGGTCATCCTCGGCAACGCGATCGGCGGCGAAAAGCACTACAAGTCGAGTATGCGGATCCAGCTCCCCGAGGCGCTCAAGCGGCTCCAGGAGTCGGCAACGCTGCAGTCACTCTCCCCTGAGGTGCAGGTCAAGATCGTCGAAGAGGCCCGCGCCAACTACCTCGACAACATGTTCGAGATCACCGAAGACACGATGCCCGGCGAGCTGTCCAACGTCATCGCCGGCCGGATCGCCAACGTCCTCAACCTGCGCGGCCCCAACTACACGACCGACGCGGCCTGTGCTTCGGGTCTGGCGGCGCTCAACTCGGCGATCCTCGGGCTCAACGACCACCAGTACGACGCAGTCATCTCCGGCGGCATCGACCGCAACATGGGCGTCGACGCGTTCGTGAAGTTCTGCAAGATTGGCGCGCTCTCGGCCACCGGGACGCGACCGTTTGACGCCGGTGCTGACGGCTTCGTCATGGGCGAGGGCGCGGCGCTCTTTGTCCTCAAGCGGCTCGAAGACGCCGAGCGCGATGGCGACAAGATCTACTCCGTCATCCTGTCGGTCGGTGGCTCCTCAGACGGCAAGGGCAAGGGCATCACCGCCCCCAACCCGGTCGGCCAGAAGCTCGCCGTCGCCCGTGCGTGGGAGCGCGCAGGCCTCGACCCGGCCACCGCAAGCGCGATCGAAGCCCACGGCACGTCGACAAGCGTCGGCGACGCCACCGAGCTCGAGAGCCTCACGGCGATCTTCGGGGCAGCGGGAGCCAAGCCGGGCTCGATCGCGCTCGGCTCGGTCAAGTCCAATATCGGCCACCTCAAGGCCTCCGCTGGCACCGCCGGCCTGTTCAAAATGGTCAAGTCGCTCCACGAAAAGGTCCTGACTCCGTCGCTCAACTTCGTCAACCCCAACCCGAACGTCGATTGGGACACCTCCCCCTGCAAGGTCAACACGACGTTGCGTCCGTGGGAGACCCCGGAGTCCGGCGTCCGCCGCGGCGGCGTCAGCGCGTTTGGTTTTGGTGGGACCAACTTCCACGTCGTCGTGGAGGAGCACATCCCCGGCCGTCACAAGGCGCGCCCCAAGGTCTTCGCGTCGGCTGAGGTCCCCGCATCGGCGACCGTCACGGCATACGTCGATGCTCCTCGCAAGGCTCCCCTGCGTGGCGCGCTCGTGCTCGGCGGACGCGACGAGGCCGACCTGCTCGCTCAGGTGACCACTCACCTCGCGGCCGCCAAGGCGGGCACCCCGCCCGCGCCGGCCGCACCGGACCCCGCCATCGCCAATGCC
>APMI01045755.1_pt1 | contig 11673 bp, 8 predicted proteins | sample 667938 | NCBI WGS metagenome assembly APMI01 (sample SAMN01084076, study PRJNA167559) | wastewater metagenome | biome: Wastewater | place: Denmark: Ejby Moelle, Odense | collected 2011-11-28 | reverse complement strand
ATGGCCGGCTGTTAATGCTATGATATTTTCAGATAATAATGGAAACAAGTCAGAAGTCTCAATGTGCCAAGATGTGCATTCGCTGCCACTGTTTGCGGTGGCAAGATTTATGTGTTTGGAGGCTATGATGGCAAAGATAGACTTGCCTCTATTTAAGTATACAACCCTGAAACTGGCAACTGGACAATGTTGAGCTCAAAACTACACTTCGCTCTATCAAATGCAGCCGCAGTAAGTGAAGGCAAGAACATCTTCATCTTAGGTGGAGGGTGGTCTTAAGGGTTTAATCAATAGATATTTAAATTTAACACAGATACACACTAAATAATAAAATTTGAGCGCATGAACAAAGGCAGAGACCTGCGTAATAAATCCATAAAATTCAAGAATTAAATATACACAATAGGTGGTAACTTCTATGATGGTGAGAAATTGGATCTGCGATCAAATGGATGGTCAGAATTGAAGCCATACAATGATTTAGTTAATGACAATTTAGATAGCTGGTGTTGCGCACTTTCTTATAACTCACATGATTATGAGCTTGAGAAGTGTCAATAAATGAGTAAAATTTTGAAGAAAAAGTATAAAGATTACCCAGATATTCATTTGCCGAGATTCGATTAGGAATAGATTTTGTGATAAGACTGAGTTCTGTTAATTTATAGCATTTATATATCACAATGTCTTATTTTATATTATTTGATTTTCACAAACAAAAAGTATATCTATTTAAAAACAACGTAAATAATAAATCTCTATAATAGGTTTTGATATACTCAAAATAAATATGATATTAATAGTTAAGTCACGATAGTATAGTGGTCAGTATCATTGCCTGTCACGCAGTAGACCCGGGTTCGATTCCCGGTCGTGACTATTTTTTATTTATTGTTAATCACTGGTGTTTTTTATTATTGTTCATAATTTTTATGAATGAAAGAAAAACTAAATTAATGAAAATAAACCGCGTTAATTTGTAATAAGTAGTTTGATTATTAAAGAGTCAAGAATATCAGAAATTGTTAGATAATAAAATATTTTCAGTAAATTAGTTCAACTTTATAAAATGCAACCTGAGCAATTATTGTCACATGTCTGGAGAGTTTGGCTTTCATTTTCTTCAGACAACAAGTAAAAATAAAAAGAGGATATCGATTATGGGAACAGCTTATTGCGATTACATTAGCTGAACAACTGGGCTGATTTTGCCTATGCATGGACACACTCACCTGTCAATAACATTAGCAATTTCTTTGTAAATCCTATTAATGGCGAGTTCTTGAAGTAAAAATTGTTGTTATTCAGGTATGAAATTCAAGGGTAAATGAAGCAAATTAACTCTATTAATTTTTTTAAGGATTAAATTGAGCCGAGCTGGGAGTATGGAGACAACTCCAAGGGTGGTTACTATAATTTTAGTTTACTGAAATAAACACTACCAGAGACTGTGCAGCAAGTATACGAACTTCTTGTGTTCATGACAATAGGACAAAGTCTTGATATATGCCATCATTTGATGGGCATCAGGGCTGTGGACACCGCTGGAAAGAAGAAATTCAGGTGCCGGTTCGAAGTCTGGGTCAATTACCAAGATGCCGACGAAAATCTTGGAATGATCAAACAGCATGCACAAGAAATCAAATAGCTGCTTTAACAGGGAGGAGTTGTGCTTAATGACATTAAATTCTTCAATATTGGCGGGAAAGTATCTAGTATTGAAAACAAGAAAAATGGCAAAAGTGAAACCAAAATCGAAGAGAATGGAAAACATGTAGCATGAGAAAAAGTGATATGTTTGTATTTAGTCTTATGATAAAGTTAATAAGTATTATAAATATTTATGTAGTTTAGAAAAACTATTAAAACATACAGAAGGGAATTAGACTAATTCAGATTGCCATTGCTGCTTTGAGCCTCATTTCAAGCTCACTAATTGCCGATTTGCATTATGTTATTGTTTTCTTCAATGGAGCTTAACCTGGGAAGGAAGGAACAGTATACGGTGTGGCTGCTGGAAATTTAGCACAGTAAAATGGACCGATATTTTTCATTTCTATTTTTATTTACTTCTTTTTATCGTTTTTGAGTTCACTGCCGTTACTAATTTGTAAGCCTTTAGGAATACTATCTAATCTAGAGATCTGTCCAAGATAATCCAAAACATTATTTCGATATCCCTATAGTTGACAAACAGTATTTTGTCCGTCTCCACTTAATGTCTGTAACTGCAAACTTTTCAATTTATTACAATTTTTCAGACTTTTCAAATTATCTATGCTCTTAACCATATTTCCTTGCAATTTAATATTTACTAGGTCGCTACAGCCTTAGAAACAGTCAATATTTTGGATGGAGTTATCGGAAAGATCCACTATTTTCAACTGCTTCAAGTTAGTCAATGCTGTAAGATCTTGAATTGTATTTCCACTCAGGTTTAACACCACAACATTTTAACATTAAGCTAATGCATCAATTCTAGATATGGCTTGGTTTGGCAACACAATAGTGAAAATAACTGAGGGTGAGAATTTGTTTGTTATTGTTTTTAAAACTGGAATCGATATTTTACCTTATAGTTCGTATCTGTTTTTCTTGTAGTTAGTCAAATCTCGAAATTTTTCAATGTTAATGTCTGCTAAATTGGCGCCAAGTAACTTTGAGCTGATGTTGTTCTGATCTCCGGTTATTCTTCGGGTCATTTTCTGTACTACTAACTTAATTTATAACAATGAATTTTAATATAAATGAGTAATTAGTGTTTCTAAAATGAAAAAATATAGATTAAGTTATCAGAAGGTTAAAAATAGAAAATCACATATCAAATATTTTAAGAACTTGATCCATATTTTGATATTCGTTGAAGAATTTAGGCTTGACGTGTATTACATCAGATGAAGAACTCTCTTTATTAGTTGTCTATTCGAGTGCGATGCTTTGAAGGCCCTAAAAACTATATACACCAAATAGTACTTAAGATTTATAATTATAGCTTCGGAATTCAGCCAAATTTTTACAGTTACTGTTTAATATCTTAGTCTATAGATCAGCACGAGCTTTCTGAAGTAATTTGCGACCTTCTTCAATATTTTAATGTGAAAATTCAGGTTAAAATTGAAATTTATGAAGTCCTATTCTTTTGCATATTCTCGAGTATACATCAAACGCATTAAATATTATGAGAATAATGATAAGAATTGGAAAAATTATCTGTAAAGATTTTCCTAAAAGTGGAGTCTAGCCCATAGCTTTTACAAATGATGTGTCGTTGTCATTAATAATTTGCAAGAAGTTGTAATTTAGAGGTGTTGTTATTCTTGAACAATTTCTAAGCATTATAAAATAGTTACATTGCGAAGAAGATCAAAGAAGCAGCATCAGTTTGCTTATTCCAGTACAGTCCATAATAATTTGAAAATTTAAGTTTGAACAAAGCATAGTAAATACAGAATGCCATGTAGCCTAAGACTGCAAGTTGAAGAAGATCGATCCAAACAAATTATTATATATACGTGAGTTTGCTAAAAGGATTAATAAACTTAATAGGTTCAATAAACACTGCGATTTCGGCTATGATAATTGTCATGGCAAACATGACTAGAAAAACTGCAGACACAGGGACTACTACACGTTTGATTCTGCAATGCCAAGCCCATTGAAAATAGTTTAATATTTGATATTTGTAATGCGAGAATATCGTGGATTAAATGCGTCGTTGAGGCGAGTTCAAGTAAGTCATCACATCTTAAATTTTAAATGCTGAAATTGTAATTTATTCCCATCTACTCTATAGTCTACTGAGCTCAAGGATTAGATTTTTTATTTATTTATTCAGGTTTACTGTGTTGACTTAACCGAGATCGGGAATTTTCTTGTTCCATTTTTGAAGGTATTATTGCGGGACAAGATTTAAAATTTGAGAAGTTTATATTGATTCGCCATCCTTTTGCACTTTCCATAAAATTTATTTAACTCTCAGTTCAAGTTATTGCAAAACGGTCAGTTTCTTTTTCATTAGATTTGAGGCATCGAATTGTAATTTTTTGAGTTTGAGCTTATAATTTCTGTTACGCCAAAGCGCTCTAGGAATTGCAGTCAATCCATGCGATAGAAAAATCACAACTAAAAACATACCAAAAGCATTAGAGGCGACTAGCATCATGGGTAATAAGTTTTTAAGATCGACTTTATGACTGATTAGTATATAGGCAAGTCCGATTAATCCAACTCCTAAAAATATTCCATAAATGATGAGGTTGTTAATAATAGCTCGTTTCAATTTGTCCTTGATAGAGAACTCTCCAGCCTATTCGTACTCCTGTGCTATAGGCAATAAAATCCAGGTGAGGAAAAAGATAAGCGCATAGCTGACAGTCCATACAGTTTGCAGCTGATAATCCTAATTAAGCGAGTAGTAGACATCGTAGGGCAGTAGAATGACATTACTGAAACAAACCAGCCAGGTGAGATAGACTGACAGTTTTACGAATGGACCCACCGATCTCAGCGAGTAGTTGTATATCAGATAGGCCACGTACAGAAACGACAACACTATTTGTACTATTACTATCCAATGCATCTCTCTGTATTGCCCGTGGTTTCTATCGTGAGGTTTGAGGTTTAAATTTTATAATATTGCTTTGGGTATTATTAAATTACAAAAAGATGAATTGTACAAGAAAATTTAGCAAGTTTTGTTACGTAATTATTATTTCTATCAATCTTTAACGCAAGTGTAAATTAAGTAAAAATGTAAAAAATTATTAGTCATTTAAATAATTGCTGATAGTCTAATATAAAATTATTAACCCCCTATAATATATATAATTGAAGCAAAAATAATGAATTCTTTGAAAAGTTATCCCACAGATGCCACATTTGAAAATTTTTATGAGCCAGCATCATTTGGAACAGGGTCAAATCCTTTAACATTTCGATCAGCTCGTCCGTCTTCTTGTTCGACCCCAGACCCAGACCAATATTTGCAATAGTATTTTCAACCCCGTCTGACATAGCTTCCATCTCGGAAGCAAACAACCCTAATAAATTAAGCCCCTCACTTATGTTACTCTCAGTACGAAGCATCAATTTCAAACACAAACATAAGCGTGCCACTAAATGATTCAGTCGATAGTGAAGGGTCTCAAGAACTAAGACAATTGGAGCAGAAAATCATAGAATAGTTGCTAATGCTCAGGGAAACTAAACTCACATTAATGGAATAATGCAATACAACTGTTCAAAACCGATATCAACTGCAGAGGGAAATTAACCGCATCAAAAAGAAAAATTAGAAAAATGTTAAGAATGTTGGCAAAATTGTCAAACAATAGAAATCAAAATATAGCAATAATTTCAGTTCTTCTATATAGTTGAACAACCAAATTGAAGGAATATTGAATTAATAATAGCTCAAAATGTTCTAAAAAATTGAAAATTTAAGAGACTCATGTCAATTTATTGAAAATGAATTATTAAACTAATCAAAATAATCGAGCGAATTACAAAGAACTCAATAATCAGAGCGCAACTTTAGGATTAATGCATATTCGAACTTCAACCCAGCACCTTAAACTATTGAACTCTAGAATCTTCGTGCTAAGAAACAAAAGCTATTAAATCTGTTAGCAACTCACACAAATCAGTCATAGTTACGCAGTCACTTAATAGTTTTAATAGAATCGAACAGATCTTTGCAATAGACTTTGGATTACTACCACTGGTGCAACAAAAATAAAATAAAATTGTTAAGAGATCAAATAGAAAAGTAATAATAAAATAAGCGACTATTTTTTGCTGATTTAGTCAAACTAAAAGCCGATATTAAAGGACTCAAATGTGAAAACGAAGAGATCAAGCGGGGTATGAGAATAATTTAATACAGATGATTTTTCCTATGTTTTATCATTTAAAAATTTAGAATAGTACTTTTTGCATGTTTTTATAAATACAGATCAGCTAAATATCAACAAGCACAATTATCAGTTGTAGCGGGTTTGCTTGAGGGGTTGCTATTAAGTTAAACATTAGTCCTGCTGAAAGATAAATTTTTGTTTTTGTTGCTTTTGAAAATTTCTAAATTATTACTATGATAAATACCTTGCGCAAGTCTATCGAATACATTTCTAATGGTCTGCACATCATATATCGTGGTTTCCATATAGAAAGCTTGCTCTCGAGATGCCATACTTTCTCCCTCTTCCTTGCTAACATTTCTAGTTTGCAGATCAATCTTGTGTCCAATAATACCTATGGCCACATTTTCGTTGCATCTTTCACGAATATCATTTACCCATCGCGGAATGCTACTGAAAGATGTTCGACTGCCAACATCGAACACAATGAGAGCTCCAGCTGCATTTTTATAGTGCCTATATTTTGATATTTGAAGTACCCCATAGTTACGGATCTAAACTGTTACTGGCCAGCGGTGTCCCAGATCTGCATTTTGACTTTCCTGTTCTGATCAATTTGTATGACTTTGGAACAGTACTCAATTCCAACAGTGGGTATAATTTTATTTTGTTTGACACCTGCATTAATGAATGTATGATATACCTTTGTCGTAGGCTTGGATGATATTCGTTTTGCCAGTTGCTGCATCGCCAACTACGATCACTAAGTATTTGCAAGTAAAATACCTTTGAAGTAATCTTCATAGTAGCTCTCGTTTACATCCAAGTTCATTTTTGCGTTAGTTCGGGTTTAAATTATTTTATAGTCTATATAATATTGAGACCATCTGGTATAGATATAAATTAGTAAAGTATGATCAGCCAATAATAAAGAATTGGAGATGACAGACCAAGGTTAGTGTCGATAGCAAATGCATCCACCATAATGAAGGCGTTACTAAAAAAAGTACACAGTTAATTAAACTGTAGAACATGCTAATAATTCACGACAATCTATCAAAATATTTGCTGATTTACTTTAGTCCAACTCTAATTTTACTGCTGATCCTTCTGTTGCAGTCATGGGCAAATAACAACTTCATATGGTAAAATCACAATCCTGCAATTCAATAGATCCCTCCTATTCCCAAATGCTATGGAGATGGATGCGTCACCTTAGCCTACTCTGTTGTTGGAGATAAGTAACCTTATATTGACAGTGTTATTGAGTATGTTAAAAAAGTGAATAATCTTTCAGACAAAGATGTTAAATAATGGAATACTAACCTTAATCAAACTATGAAGAAATTGGAATATAATCCTAATAAAACGCAAGCAGCTGTCGTATTTTGTACAACCGGGTCATGGAATATTAATGGATTCTAAATCCCATGCAATGGTTAAAATTACCATCTTAATTCATACACAATTATATTCAATCTTACACTTTTTCATCGTGTGCCATTCTTCAGTAATTTAAAAGGTGCATACCCTAAGGACATGACAACAGTACGACTTAAAAAAGATATTGATGAAGGAATAATAAAATATTACAGCGGTGAGAGCATGAAAATTAATATCACAACTAGCGATCTGCCAGCAAAGAGCAGTCGATTTATAAATGGATTCAGTATTTTTGCTCAGTATGGGTCATTTTTTGTCATGATTCCGTATCTTGTGCTTCTTGTAATGTAGGGCTCGCAAAAATTAAAACAAAAGCAAGACAGACTTAGAATAGGCTTAAATATTGTAGGAGTGACTCATTTTCAATTCTATTTCACCGAACTTCTCACTTACTTCATCAACGTATTAATAATCAGCTTCGTATTTTGTCTATCAGGCTTGATCCTAAACATAAAATTTTGGTCAAATGCAGTACTGTGGTTCGATTTCTTAACTTTAACTATCAATGGGTTCACAATTGGACTAGTTGCATTCATTATTACTGCAGTTGTGAGTTCAAAGAATTTAGGCATGAGTATTATTTATGGCTTTGTTCTGTATAGTATCGTAATGCAGTGGCTGTTTTCAGGCGGATATATTTTGTAATTACTGTACATGGATACTGCTAGCACTTTCGTCAAAGTACTAAAATCAATATTCAACTTGTACCCATCATATCATTTCACTAAAATATTTGCAGATATTTCACGTACTGCTGACAGACATTACGACACATTGCAAAACCGAATAGTATAATAACGAACATTTACTTACGATGATTTATTCAAACGCAGATCACAAAGTTTCACAAAGCCATTCCCTAGATCATACACAATGCCCAGCTGTATGGAGACTCTTATGTATATGATTTTGGTGGCAGTGCTGTATCTCATTATTCTTGCTGTGCTGGATCGGTGGGTGTAGTCTAACAGAGGGTATCGTGAGCCACTGTGTCCTGATATTAGGAAACGGAAGAAATCAGTATACAGGCGTATATCTGAGCAATCTAGTGAACAAGATTTAGAACCCATGGTGTCGATTATTAACTTACAAAAAATGTACACTAAAAAAATACATGCTCTCAGAGGTGTATCAGTTGAGCTAAACAGAGGCTAAATTGTATCTTTATTGGGTTAAAATGGTGCAGGCAAATCAACATTAATAAACATTCTAATAGGATGCTTGAGCTCAACTGCAGGTTAAGTGACCGTGCAAGGCATGAATATCGAAACATAAAAATAACAAATTAGAAGAATTATCGGAGTGTGCCCTCAGTTTGATATACTATGGGAATAGCTTACTGCTGAAGAACATGTAAAGATGTTTTGCCAGGTGAAAGGACTACAGGGAAGCGATTAATAAATAAAAAGATGTTTAGAAAGTGTGTATCTGTACCAGAATAGAGGTGGTAAAGTGAAAACATTTTCAGGAGGTATGCGCAGGAGACTATCTCTTGCAATCTCACTAATTGGTAATCCTAAGCTGATCGTTCTAGATGAGCCAACAACTGGCATGGATGCAAAAATCAGGTTATAGACTTGGAAGATAATACTAAAACTTCGTGATCATAATAGGACAATGTTGATCACTACTCATAATATGGAGTAGTCAGAATGTTTATCAGATCGCATATTGATAATGAGCAAAGGACGAATAGTTGCAAAGGGGACAACAGTTTAGCTGAAGAAATAGTTTGGAAAAGGCTATATCATCACTGGAATTAGATAGGGCACAGGCGAATAAGTTAGTTTCAAGTTTAAGTAGGAATAGCTTGAGTAGGGCATGAAAAGAATACAAGAGGAAAAACTTTAACATTGGGCTTTGCATCAGACCACTCTCGAAGAAGTATTCTTAAGTGTCAGTAACAAGTATTGAGACTATTGTTCAATTTATACTAATCATTTAGTTTTTATTTTCTTGATTTAAATATAAGATATTGCTACTGACAGTGAGCAAATAATTAATAATAATATGGCAAATAGTGGTGCTAATTTATATTAAGTATAGAATTATGAATATAAACGTTAGCTCATCAGCCTCATTCACAATAAAGCCAATATAGTTAAACTCGAAGCCAATTCCGTATCAAGCTTGGTTGAATAGTCCTAAAAGCAGTAACCCAATCCAAATGATTCGACAGCATTGCAGTCCCTTCGACCCACAGTACAGATCTCATCAACATAATATATACAATAATTAGAGTAATTATACCAACAATTGTGATGATGGGTACCATAATCAGCGAAATGGAGGAGGCAATAGTGTTTTGACTATCAATCAAAATGTTATCAATTTTGGGAATAGTAATCGCTAGTCTGAATATGATTGTGGGAAAATACATAATCATATTCAACATAGTAAAATGTATCCTCAGAATAGCAATAGTAGCAATATTGACCATAATAATGGTAATCAAAATCAGCACATTGATAAGCGAGAGTCTATCACCTAAAACAATAATAATAACCACAACATTCATCGAGGGCACTCAACAAAAACATAATAGCAGAAGAAGCAAACACATTTTACACTTAAACCTTCATTAGTACTCACAAACTAACTTCTTGCAAGCAGTAGGCCAGCTCAAACTGTGAGACCTTCTACATCTATGGGAGTACATCAGAGTTAAGTCTTACAAAATAATAATAGAAATTCTTTCAATGCTGATACAATATCTTAGTCAAATAACAGAAATACGAACACTAACTTGAATATAAGTGAAAATAAATCACCTAATGGCGTCTCTGAGTATAGTTAAATGCACAATAAACTCAATGGATTAGAAGATAGACTCAATATCATGCGAAATAAGTTTAATCAAAATAAAAATAAGAAAAAAGATATAAACTCCAATAAATTGTAGAAAATATAGAACAAATAGATTGTAGTTGAGCTAAAACAAAGTAAATAAGCATATAAAAAACAATAGGGTATCACATATGCAGATATGAGTCTCCAACAAGTTGTTACTCAGCTTCACCCTCCATCTTTCTTGGCTATGACAAGCACAAAATTATCGGTTTCTTCTAATTCAATTTCAACGAAACCATCATCATTTTCATCTTTAAATAGACACTTTCTTTCACATTGTCCCTCCCGGAGTATATTTCGCAACAATTTGTACTATATTGGCCGAGTGCTTGAGCAATATCAACAATAAAATAGCCTGGTGCGAGAACATCTTACAAATTCGATTTTGCAACTGAAAACTCTATGCAAAGTCACAGGCTTCACTAAGTAAGAGCTTGAAAAGAAGAAGCTTAAACTTGTTAAAAAGCCAAAATATGAAAATAAAATTACTTTAGTATTCGATCTTGATGAGACACTGATTCATTGTAATTAAAGCCATGGGATGCCTTACGATACCCAGATCAAAATAAAGTTCCCCACAGGTCAGATAGTATAAGCAGGCATAAATATACGACCATATGCGAAGGAATTACTCGTTAATTTATCAAACCACTTCTAGTTGATTGTATTTACAGCTAGTCACAGCTGTTACGCAAACGAAGTCCTTGATTACCTTGACCCAGATGATACTTTAATATCGCATCGTCTGTTCCGTGAGCATTGTTATCAATCTACAACTGGGACTTATATCAAAGATCTGCGTATTATCGACAGAGATCTATCTCAACTTGTATTAATTGACAATGCAGCTTATTCGTATTGTCTACAACTCGACAATGGCATTCCTATACTGCCTTACTACGCTGGTCAAGAGGACTGCGAATTGAAGACATTGGAACAATATTTCATGGGTATGATTAGTAAGGAAAATTAAAAAATTGATGTAAGGGATTATAATAGGAAAATATTTCAGCTTTGTCAGTATGTAAACTTCGACGACGCTACGCAATTGGTGAAATCTTTATACATTAAAGAAGACCACTGTTGAATACTAAATTTTGATTCATTTTTACTATATTTGAATAACGATTAGATGTCAATATCTAAACATAGTTGTTTATAAACACAAATTTATAATAAATTACTCAATACTTAATGCAATCTGAAGAGCCAGCAAACAAGCGCACATGGCACAGCAACAGTCTGTACTTCAGTAAGAGTTGTATGAGCGTAGAAAGAACTGATGTCACTGTTGAAGAACTCAAAGATAAGGCGAATGGCACAACTGACATAATCGGTTTCGGTAACATTGTACATTATCTCAGAGTAAATATTCTCTGGTAGCAGTCTACTAAGCGTGCTGTCAATGATTGACTTCAGCCATCTAATTTCGCTCAACATCAACCGGTGCAACATTGACTCATTGGAGCTCATCTGCCACATTAACATGCCAGCCGTCAAGTCGATCAGGCTCACGCGCAATAAT
>APMI01001204.1_pt1 | contig 11674 bp, 8 predicted proteins | sample 667938 | NCBI WGS metagenome assembly APMI01 (sample SAMN01084076, study PRJNA167559) | wastewater metagenome | biome: Wastewater | place: Denmark: Ejby Moelle, Odense | collected 2011-11-28 | reverse complement strand
TTGATGCTAGACCTTATTGTTATATTCGCGCATTAATGAGAAGGAAGTAGAGAAATAGAGATTACACCAATGCGATTCTGGGTAATTATTAACTGACTTAGACTAGATATTCGGTAGTGAATCTGCTGGTAATTCTCTGTCTCAATTAAATTCCAACCTGTACTTAAACAACATGAGCATGTCGGCTGAGCATAATGATGAGTCAATGCCAGCCATAATGAATTTGGTGCATGAGTCACAGGCAGCCTAGATCGCAGCAATTGTGGTTGATTCAGAATAGTCTCCACCAAATTCCAATATACCAAATACGCATTGGTTGTAGCCTTCAGGATGTACATGTGACAAATCCAGGTGCGTCAAATCATACTGCAAATGCTATGGTGCCAACAACTACTGCAGGCCCAACTGCAAGTGTATGAACTGTCTCAACAATGAGTAAAATAAGGATGCTTTCAAGAAAGTGCGACCCCGTAAAAAATGGGGATGCGATTGCAAGCGTAAAAGTTGCTTGAAAAAGTACTGCTACTGTGTGTTAAATGGCAAAAAATGTACAAAATATTGCGAGTGTGTCAATTGCTGCAACTAAGCGTAGTAACCAAGCGCATAACTAATGGTTAGAACTTGAAATCTGTTTTCTATTTCTGCAGTTTGGAATAGTATAGTTCAATAATGATTTAAATATTTGTGTTAACACTCGAAACGTTTCTTTGTAATAAAAATCTAATTATTTAATGAGTCAAACTTAGTAGGGTGATACCAATAAAATGCTTGTGACTGAGAACACAGAAGTCTCTTCTCATCTTAACAAATCCAAGATAGAAACGACTCTTCAATAAAATATAGACCAAGGAGCGATTTAAACGCACACAGATTATTCATTGGAAACTCAGAGGTCTGAAACTGAAGAACTCAACAAAGAAAATCAGCATGGAGTCAATATTGCGAACCACAAGAACAAAAATAACTCAGGCGGTGACTAAACTGCCCAGCAAGCAGTACAAGAAGTGAAGGGAGACATCAAGGAGATCTTAGATCAAGCTGAAAAGAAGGAGAACAGTGTCAGTATTCAAGTCGGCAGCGAAAAGAAAGTTGATGTGCTCAAAAATACCGAGTAAACTTACGCTCCATAATCCTGTCAAGTTCACAACGTTGAAGACAAAAAATAAAACATCATTCCTAAACAAATCGAAGGTGATGAAATACAAAATGAAGAATAACGTAAAAAAAGCGAAGTCGAAATTCAAGTTGGAGTCTCGTTAGTGGATGAACCAGAGAAAGTAATCAGCAAGGCAAAGCAATAAAGAATTTTAGCTGACAACGATGCTTTCAGTAAGTTTATGGAAAAGGAGAAGATTTTATCAGAGAATCAAAAATCAGTCTACATCCATATTTACTAATCCATATAATCAAGGAAATCATTAATAATAACTTGGCATGATTTGTTGAAGCACCACTTTGTTCAATATGCTTCACTCACAAAAGATTTCTACGAGAAGTGCTAAAAATCACCTAAAGAAGAAAAAGTATAACAAATGAATAAATATTTGAATATCGGTGAGGAGCTCAAAGAAGGATATGCAGAGCTCGTCAAATTTAGACAATAATCAGGACATAATCATAAAAACATATACGACTTCATTTATGGTAAAACTATCAAAGATCTGGAAAGAGCGTATAGTAAATACTGTGATGAAATGTCTGAAGCACAAGGGTTAGTGAACGATAAAAAGAAGACTTGCTTAAAACTATAAGATTAGTTCAAAAAGCAAGGAACGAAAGTACAGAAAATGTTCAATCGAGCTAAATAGGGTAAGAAAGAAGAAGATGATTTCTTCATTGAAATCTCTAGAACCATTGTCCTCGAGGAGCAGTTCAGGCAGGCCTTGATTGAATGGGGTCAGCAGGTAATTTAATTGAGAAAAAGGTTGGTTGATACAAGCGAGACTTACTGTAACGATGTTCAAACGATTCTAAACGGTTTTAAAACACAATAAAACTCACTCTATGGAATCCAGAATGTGAAGTACGATAAGGTCAATAAATCTAGGGATGAAGTAATTGCTGATGTTACATTTTCTAAGCTCATTATTCTGGTCGATGCAGATTACATCCGATTCGCAATTTAGTCTTCGCTGAAGAAAGAAGTGTCCGAAATCACTGACCAAGTTTTTGCATCTTTCGTTCAAATTCCACAGTATCAGCTAATGATTGGTCAGCCGAGAGAGCTGCTTAACAACATGATAATTAAAAACTTTGCTCTCAAGGACACGACTCAATAGCTGATTAACACAGTGTCGGGCAACCTGGTACTATACAACAGAGCGTCTCTATAATGTAGCTAAAAGATGACAGTGAAGCATATTAAAGGAGCAACCACAATGGAACAAGGTGGAATCATCGAAATTTAACAGAAGATTCCTGGTATTATTTTCGATAGCAAGAAGAAGACAACAGTGGAGTTCAGAGATGCTGATAGAGCCGAATAGCTAATATGTTTTTTGGGTCAGGGCGAAACTAACAATCTTTGATGTAACTCAATATATTTTTCTACAAATGCAGTATATAAAGTTGAAAATGCATCACCAAACAAGCCACCCCTTAACCCTGCACTGCTCTAGCTATATTGCGTTGAGCATGAATACCCGCTTGTCGCAGTCTAGCAGGTAGCTGTGGTCAGATTTCTTGCGAATGTATCCTGTCAGATCAATTTCAATAACAAGCGGGAGTTTATATCCTCCAGCTTGTAATGTGCTCCGAAGCCTTTTCTGGTTTGGTGTCTACTCCTATTCCTCATCGCTAGTAAAATTCTCAAAAGAGTCGTTGTGGGTTGTGCCTGGCTTTGAGTTGGATCTGAATTAACTATGCGCAACCTACTTCTTGTCGTATTTACTTGGATTGTGGCTTTTTTGATTGCTTGTGTTATATTATTTTGTATTGCTGTGGAATTTTCTAGTAGACTGTTACAAAGGGTGGAAAAATTGATCGTCGCCTACACTGTCTGCGTCCTCGTAAACTTCTTCATAGTCATCAAAATAACAGGAGTTATTTGCTGAACCAAATACCTGATTCTTTCTTGACGAACACTTCGAACTTCTAAGCATGTTTTGTGCAATACTCAATTTTCGTTATAGTTCTGTCATTGTATTTTGAGCATTTGTTAAATCTCTTCTTAAGGTGGTAATGCTTGAGTTTTCATAACGAAAATCTTTATTTTTTAGAAGATACACTTATTGTCGAAGTCCATCTAATCTTTGCATGATTGCCTCAATACCTGAAATAGGAACACTTTTTTGTGCTGAAATCTACTTTTTTATCTTGTTGACTGTTGAAATTTATATATTGTTGAGTTTACCAGTAGTCATTTAAACGAACTCATTCAGTTTTCTCTGAATGTTCGCCATCTTACAAGCTAAAATACTTAAAAGTCCTTTTTCAACTAGATCGACCCTTGACGAGATATCTGTCATTTTTATACCAAGTTTATTTTGATTTTCCATTAGCAATACAAATTTCACTTATACATCGTTAATTTTTTGAGTTATATTGGAGTTTACGGAGTTTACTTGATTTAATTTTGGTTGATCATATTGTTTCATAGGACTAGCCCTACGGAGTTCATCTCTCAGCTGCTCAATGATCTGATCTTTGCTAGAGATCATTTCATTGTTGTTTTGGATTTTTATTTTGAGTTTCGAGAGCTCACTAACCTTAAATAAGAATGTACATACTGCTTTACTTGAGCTGCTCCTTAATTTTCTACTCATAGGCGACTCTAACGAACTCGAGCTGCTCTTGCATGAGCTTCATTAAATTTCTCTCGCGTTAATCTTTCTCGACGACACCCTCAGTTGTGTTGACTCTGCGCAGTAGTACATTGCTCTTCCTATCCACACAGGTCTGGTTCATATAATCCAAGTTGGTCGGCACCGGCTGCATGTTCAGGGGCAGATTATTGCGGTCAGGCAAGGGGTTAATTTTCGATACTCTGCGTTACTAATAGTCGTACACTTGGATTCGATTTGTGGGCCCCTTCTTAGAAGCGCTCTAGATTCTTTTTGAATTATCACTCGTCTGTTCGTTATCCAGCCAGGTCGAATGCATATTATATTTACAATATCAGAAATGCTAAATTAAGCCAAATGCTGTTAATTAAGTCGAATTGTATTAATCTTATCTATGATCAACGACCCATGGAATTCTTAGTGGCCTTACCGTCCTTGAAATCTTCGGTAGGGTGCCTGTAGAAACTAGTCAACTTCTTGCCCCAAGCGAACTGCTTCACCATGTAGCCCCACAAGTCAACGTCATCTCTAGCACCTGGTAGCCAGCAGTGTGTCTAGACAAGAGCGTCTCCTCTTTATTCCTGGCCTGAGTGCATGTCGATCCATTCCACGGGGTTGTAGTCCAAGGGTGAGGACACGGTGCTCAGATCGGTGAGGAAGTCAACATACCCGAAATAGTTGTCTAGCCAGATAGCTGTGTGGAATGCCATTTCATTATTCTGAATAATTAAATTCTTACAATTTCGTCAATGGCTTTGGAGTCGCGACTGAAGACGTCAGTGAAAATTTTATCAAGCTCGTACTCTTGTTTGGATTGAGACTCGTAATTTTATTTGACTTTATCAACAAGTCCGGGGGTGACAATGCGTGCTTTCCAGTCATCCCAGTTGATCGGCTTCATTATTAAATACGCACCTTGGTAAGATCGGTTGCAGCTCTGTTGTAGTAGCTAACGAGAGCACCGAGTTGGCCTAGATACACCTTCGAAGCCTGTGATGATGCCAAACTATTGAGTTTGTTGCTCCAGTTCTTTAATTTCTCGTTATTGGCTTATGGGTTGTAGGCTGGCTGACTGCTTCTGCCTCCGATCTTGAAGGGTGTGTTTCTGACGAATCTTCGCATGGCTTTCAATATCAACCAATATCAATGAATATAAACTTTGATTATTTGTTATTAATAGTAAGAAAATCAACGTTATCATTCTTGCTGTCTGAAAAGAAACTACTATAACACTCCTGGGTTAGTCTTTTGAAGATCAATGCCAACTGGCATTTTTATTTACTTTGCTTCTCTTATATATGGCTTCTCTGTTTTTTTAATGCCCGCCCTTTCGGGTTTAACAAATGCTACTTACTCAGGCATTTTAAATTACTCGAGTAAGTTAGAATTACTTTGGTAGTCGTTTAAGTATATCTGGTCTTAATATGTTGGTATGTGTATCTGTTGTTGAAATTCAGTCAAATCAATTTTATGTGATTAATTACGAAATTGAGACTATCTTTCTTTTTATTGACGTTTGTTTTTTTACCTTTCCAGTTTTGAGAATTTCAAGTCACTTAAGTTTATAGTTTAATTGCTTTTAGATTCCTACAACCCACGCTTGGAGAACGAGTTGGATAGCTAAATCAGATCTGATGATTTTTACTTAGATTGTGAGACATCCAAAAAAGATTTGTCCTTGGAATACTCAAGCATCACATTGCTGTGATTAGCTTGACTAGATTGAAGTGATCCATTCTGTCTACCACTTCCATCAAGAATTTGGATATGGGCTTATGGCGCATTAAATCTTATATTTAATTGCTTTCTCTGTATTGATTGAGGTTTGACTGCCACAATTTACTCATCGATCACTTCATCTTACTCTTCGTTTCCTCGATTTATTACATTACTCTAAGGCTTATTGGATTTTTGTTTATTTCTCCCAAAGTAATCTTCAAAGTCAGAGTCTCCTCCTAAATCGTCCATGAGAGGACCTGAATTGAAGATATGTGCTTGACTGAGCTTGGATGCTCCCTTTATTGATAGAATTGAATTCGAATTTGAATGCGAACTCTGACTAATCGAGTTAAGTTTCGATTTCGACTCAGCATACACACTTTCATGTTTCACATTTTATCTACTTTATGTACCTTGCCTTTTTTAGTTCACGCTCCTACCATTCTAGTTGTAGCTGTACAATTTGGACTGAGTATAAAATAGATTTTGAGCTTGCAAAGGCTTTATTTAACTATGGGATTTCTAGTTTATGGAGCTGTTATTGCTGATCGTTGAAGGTTTCTGACTGGCAAACTTCGCAGCCTAAACTTATGTCTGTTTATTTATTGCCGAACTCGTTTTTGGGACATTACCCCTTCCTTCAAGTTTTACATGGTCAAATTATTATGCTTTTTTTGGTGAAAGATTATGGTCTACCTGAGACAAAGCCACATCTTAACTAAAGATATTATAGTAATTTCTTTGAGCTTCTGGCACTTGTACTTATGCTGCAGTATTGCTCCCTAGCTGAGAAGGGTATTTTAAATATGGCCGCTAATTTGGGTTTTGATCGGGTAAGTTCTCATAGAAATTGTAAGACAGGTTGGCTCGTCTTTCGTTTTCAAGCTGTTGACGAAACATACCTTGGTAAGGTTCGCTTTATGGTTTATAGAACAAATACTGCGATTATCCTTTTAGCTCTTAAGATATATCTTCAGAGTCCTCTTACGTCCTGAATTTTCTGTCAATTTCAGTCGTATAGGCAGATTTTCTCTGCATAAAATTTGCCTGAGTTTTCATTTTTCTGATTTAATGCTCAAATTTCTGCTCAAGTTCTAATATTTCCATTTACTTTTTCTTATTGAGCATCATCTCCATTAGCTATATTTATTTATCTTTCAGCGACAGAATTAGTTATTTCACTTCAGTTGGAATTGAAGCTTGAACACCACTCTCGTTTCCATTACTTTTGTTCTCATTAAAATTGTTTGCGTGATCTCTCATCAAATGCAAAGAAAATTAGTTACGAGATGTAAAATTTTCTCGTGTGCACAAAGGACAAAAATATGTTTAAGTTGGCGATTTCTTTTTTGCTTGCTTATTTTTTATTTTTTATTTGAGCTTGTCTAAAAATTTTCTCTTCTCTTCGATGAGGACTCGGTCACCGTTTATTTTTTGCATGGAGCCCTCAAGCTATTGTTTAATCGCGCAAATATTATGATTCATAGCATTTTTATCAAGGTTAAGCTTGTTTATTGATTATCTTTCCTGCTGATATTTTTCTTTGATGCTTGCTGATGCTGTCTGAAAGGCTAGTAATAATTTTTGACGTAATGAAACAGGAACTCGACTAATCTATTATCCAAAGTGAGCATGCTTGATCAGTGTAGAAAATTCTTAGTTACTAAAGTTTTTGTCGTTCAGTTTAGATAAATGGAACCAATCAAATAATCCTGGTCTATCCATTTGTTAATATTTTGAATACAAAGTTAGTAACCATAAACTTTTATTTTCAAAAGGCTCAATTATTTCACTGAAAATAAAACAATAGATTTAATATTGATAGATGTATGATTAGCTTCGTATAACACTATGGAACTTAATCAAACTTAGTTAATGTGATATATCGTATTTTAAAAGACTAATAAAATTATGATCAGCAACTTGAGCAGAAGCACAGCTTTTTAAGTTTCGAAATCGCAATTTAATCATCGCAGAAAGTTGTAGTAAATCGGCAGCACTAAATCAACGCTATTCAGTTTCAGTATAAATCCCGAAGCATCACTGGCATAATCCCGCAAAAAACATGTAAGTGATTTCTAACCTAGTGCCTATCGCAAAGAATACGAACACAAGGTATAATATAATCACATATAGAACAATAGCAAGCAGTAAAACGAGAGAATTTGAAAATGTGCATGAGTATGGCCAAAATTGCAGGACGTGATAACAAATACCCGCAGTTCGCTGTACGAATTATTTAATGTAGGACAAGAAAAAGCACTACCACTTCTTCTATGACGATATTGAAAAGAAAAAGCATATAAAATAGTAAAACATACGAATGGGGTATAAGATTTTGTCCATCAAAAGCGAATTTTCATAGAAAAAGGATAAAAAATAATTTAAAGAATCTAGAAAGTTGCTCAAAAGACTTTAAAAGTTTAAAAAGACGATGGAGTTTGGTAAATAGAGACACCTAAGCGAAGTTACTCCCTTATAATGGGCAATTGCTAAGAAAAATATTTTCGTCTTGCGAAAAGAGAACCATACGCAAACATAGCCTTGATATATTTTCATGATTCAGTCTAATTATAACTATATCAAATTTAAGCGAGAGGTTGTTGTTTTTCCAAGATACCAGTCAGCCAAACAATTTACTCGTTTTTACTCTTAGCTGCCTATTTCTTAAGTACTGCTATTAGCTAATTCTGCTATACTCGCTGGTTGGGCTCCATAGTGAAGTAAGTAGCATCATACTGGATATTTATTTATTATTGACCCTCCAAGTTCCGATACTTGACCAGTCTTCCCATCAACAGATCAACACACCTTTTTGCGTTAATAAACAGTTCATCAGAAAGCTATTAATTTGAAAGAAAGGGATCTAGCTTCGGCATCATAATGGATGTCAACTGGAATGGCTAAATGTCTATTATCATTAGCCGATACAATTCCAAAATGTGCAAATTTATTTCAAGTTCATTTATATACTTCTCAGGACTAAAATTCAAGGGAAACAACTTGGTTAGACTTGTTAGCAAATTTTAACTTGTCAACTGAATTAAGCATTTTAAAGCAAGTAGTAAAGTTGGTTTTTCAGTTGCCTTGTTTTAAAGTATACCAGTGAAAAACTGAAACTCAATTTCCTTCTTGTAGTTCTGTTACTTAATTGTCTTTATTAGAAATGGAATGACCCGAATCAACTTATCTAGCACGGGTGTCAATTCAAAACTCTCAATTAATCAATTAATACCTGCAGAAGGCAGTGCGTGATAAAACTGCGTCGTACTATTATTGATTCATTACTGTATGAAATTTCTATATTTTCATTAGAATTGCATTGAAAAGACGAATATTTTTGGGATTAGCCTTCTTTACACATTGGACTATGCTTCTGGTTGGAGGATTGGGCAGCTCGATAATCGACGATATGATGACTTATGGTCTTTTCTCCATTAAAAACACCAAAATTGGAGAAAGGTAATCATTTAGAACCAGGTCATCAAAAATAATGCGATCATGAATCACCATTTATACTGTTTCCATTAAAATAATGCACTCTTTTTCTTCCCATTCAAGCATCTCGTCGGATAGCATATGATATAGTCGTAGTTGCTTTTCAGTTGCGAAATATGGCAGCAGCATAAGAGTCTTCATGTCAATACGGTCACTTTGTTATTTAGCAAGCATCACTAAAATAAGATTCTTCATGCCTTCCGAAACCGAACTCCAAAAATTACTTTTACTTAAATTGTATTCTAAGTTACCTAAGAAGTCAAAGTACTATTTTTTATCTTTAGGATCGAAAAATGCTTAAATCTATGGTCCCTTCTTTTACTTCTTACGCTTTGTGTCTTTTTCGTAGACGCAATGCAGAAAATTGACTAAGCATATACCAGCCCAAAACACTTTCGACTTGTCAGACTGCTTATTGTGCTAAATTTCTTCTGGGGATCGGAACCATTGCGATCGTATTTCCTCGCACCAGAGCATAAGTCGTCCATCGCAAAGAAAGACACGACCCATTTCACACCCGAGTTTGATGATCTCACGAATGAGTAACTTCATTTCTGCTTATGATCGCGGCTTCACAAGACCTAATGGCTTACACTTGGAACACGTAGCCATTGTGTAGTCGGAATAGCCTAGACTTTTTATCTCCTTTATTGGCAGTAGTATCTGCGAGTTAATTATGCCTGCCTTATGCGGGGACTTTATTATTATTAAGGACGACGAAGAATCGGTAGGATGGTCCACAAACTTTAGGAAGGAGTAGGAACCGGGTAGTTTTATGGGTTTCTATTTTAGGTTATACTCCTTTTACAAATCATTGCCCATTATTCCTATATTATATAACACAAATCATCTTTATAAACAAATCAAAAATTAATGCACACTTTTTGAATACAAAAAGCTCAAATATAACAGCAAGAAAAACGACTTCTTTCATTTATCTGCTTTAATTTATCGTACTCAGCAAAAAACTTTTGACTAAGCTCGAAATACTCATCTTACTCTTTCGAGCTGTTGAGGCCCACCTTACAGAGAGACCTTACTATTTATGTAAAGTGATTCATAACGCCTGCGCCAGACTTAGCAGATACTTCGTAGTACGCTAGTCCTTATTTTTTAGCAAAATCGGCTAAAGTTTCAGAGGAAAGTACTCGCTCTCCAGCCCGATCTATTTTGTTGGCCATCAATACTGCTTTTGAGTTCAACTTCTAATGGTCCCTGTATAATTGGATCCATCCTGCTAAATGGTCGAGGGTGTCCGCACGAGTAACGTCGACGACGAATATGGCACAGTTGGCATCGCGTAAATAAGCAGGTACTAAACTTTTATACTTTTCCTGCCCTGCTGTGTCCCAAAGCTGCAACCGGTATGTTCTCTTCTCGACAGTGATGTTGCGACATAAAAAATCGATGCCGATGGTAGGCTGAGTAGGGAAGCTTGTACGTTATTTTCATTTTCGAACTCATCTTTCACAAATCTCTAAATAATGGAAGTTTTGCCTACGCCCATGTCTCCCAGTAGTACGATTTTGAACTTGATATCACATAGGCTTGTGCTCTCCTCAGTTCGCATTTAAATTATAATCAATATTACTCAAACATTCAATTTACTTAATCGATTAGCATAAAAGTAATTAATATAACATAGGTCGAGAGTCCTGAGCAATCCAGTATTATTGATATTGATTATTATTTTAAATAATTTACCCATGAGGAAAAGCACAATATTGGACAATATATCCCTGAATAGTTATGCAGTGGAAGAAGACGAGTAGAATCGTATTTCTTACAAAATCAAAATCATGCTGTTAGGAGCTAAATGTACGCATGTTTTTAATTAGCGGTGGGTAAATCGAGAATGCTTGAAGCCTATACTCACCAAAAGAAACCAGATTACCAGAAAGAACAAATCGAATATAATAAGGCTGACAATCTCTACCATACTGAGGGTATCGATTTCGTGTCCAAAATTGAATAAATTGGCAATGTATAGTATCATTTACACATCTGGGATACTGCTGATTTTACTTAATTTATCAAGAATAAGACTTTCTATGAGTCACTCTGTGAAGGAGTCCTCGGATTTCTCATATTGTACGACATAACTAGAAAAGTAAGACTATGCTAACTTAGGAAACGTATGATCTAACATATAGTATATTCAATTCACTAAAAGGCGACATCAGGAGATAAGTGTTTTTAGTAGGCACAAATCTGTAACGTGCGAACCGAGGAATGAGAGAGGTCAGTAAGGAGGATGCGCAGAGATATGCTGCAATGCGAAACATAACTGTTAAGGAAATCGAATAAACTAATAGTTAAAATGTGTAAGATCTATTCCAGGACCTACTTAAATGTATCATATGTAAATATTATAACATTTAGAGAAAAAGGGAGTGACAATAGCGAAAGGACCTAAAATAGGAGGACTAACTGGCCCAGATGGCTTCCAAAAACGTTACAACAGGTGCTGTTGAATGCAATATCTCAATTACTTATCATGAAATTAATACATAATCAAGTTCTAAATGTTTTTGATATTATATTGATTAAATTGCAAATAAATTATGTTTTTTAATTGTTGACAAAAAAGATATTTTTAAAGTTATTTTATTTTATTTTATTTTAATATTAATATTAATTACTCCGAAAAATTATATTAAGTTTAAATAATTCAA
>APMI01010057.1_pt1 | contig 11677 bp, 13 predicted proteins | sample 667938 | NCBI WGS metagenome assembly APMI01 (sample SAMN01084076, study PRJNA167559) | wastewater metagenome | biome: Wastewater | place: Denmark: Ejby Moelle, Odense | collected 2011-11-28 | reverse complement strand
TCAGCGTGCCGCGTGTACCGGCGAGCCGCTTCGCGACCTGTGTGCCCGCAAGTCCGCCAATCACGCCGCCAAAGATGAACACAAAGGCGAGCGGCCAGTCTACCAGACCGGAAAAGGCATAGTTGGCTGCCGTCGTGAGACCGAAGGCTGCGACGGCAATGAGCGAGGTCCCGACTGCGTTGAGGATCGGCATGCCGGTCGACCCGATCAGACCGGGCACGATCAGAAAGCCTCCACCAATCCCGAAGAAGCCCGAGAACAGGCCGGTTCCAAGGCCATATCCCAGGACCTTGGGGGCCTTCTCGCGATTGCATTCAGCGCCCGGGTTGCCGAGATTGCCCCGGCCCCTCAGCATCGCGATGCCGACAACCACCATCACGAGCGCGAACAGGAACAGCAGCTTTTGCCCGTCGACCGCTTTGCCGGCGGTAGACCCGAGCAAGGCGCCCAGGATGCCCGCGCTCGCGTACATGCCCCCGCACCGCCACTTCACGGTATGCGCGCGCGCATGCCCAATGAGCCCTGTCGCGGCGTTGGCGGCCACGGCCAGCGCACTGGTTCCGATCGCGAGGTGCGCGTTGGGCACGCGCACCAGATAGACCATGAGCGGTACCGCCAGGATCGAGCCGCCGCCGCCGACCAGCCCGAGCGTGAAGCCGACCAGGCCGCCTGAAAAGACGCCCAGCAGATATTGGATCGGCTCGAGCGTCACGCCGCCTTGCCGATCATATGCGGGTGCGCCATCCACTCGCGACCTTTGAGCATCGCTTGCCAGTAGATCGGCGGCAGCATGCGCTCCTTGAGAAACCATGCAGCCTTGGATGGCTTGGTCCCGTCGAGCAGCCAGCTTGGGAAGCTCGGCAGCAGCTTGCCGCCATAGCCGAACTCGGCGAGGACGATCTTGCCCCGTTCGACAGTGAGCGGGCAGGACCCATAGCCATCATAATCGGCGACGGGTTCCTTGCCTTCGAGCGCCGCCAGCACGTTTACCGCAACGACCGGCGCCTGCTTACGCGCCGCGGCAGCGGTCTTAGCGTTGCTGGTGTTGGCGGCATCGCCAAGCGCGAACACGTTCGGATAGCGCACATGACGCAGGGTCGCAGGATCAACATCGATGAAACCGCTCTCTGCGGCGAGCGGGCTGTGTGCCACGAATTCTGGCGCGACTTGCGGCGGGACGGCATGGAGCATGTCGAACGTGCGCTCGATACGTTCGACCGCCCCGTCCGTCCCCTTCCGCTCGAAGGTCGCCGTCCGATTGGGACCATCGACCGCGACCAGCTTGGATTCGAGCTGAAGATCGATGCCGTACTTTCCAATATATTCCATCAGCGCCGGGACATAGGTCGCGACCCCGAACAGCACGGCGCCGGCATTGTGAAACTCGACCTCGATGTCGCCGAGCACGCCCGCTTCGCGCCAGATATCGCACGACAGATACATCGCCTTTTGCGGGGCGCCCGCGCATTTGATCGGCATGGGCGGCTGCGAGAAAAGCGCACGACCGCCTTTCAGCTGCTTGATCAGATCCCGAGTGTAGGGCGCGAGGTCATAGCGATAGTTCGACGTGACCCCGTTTTTGCCGAGCGCGTCGCTGAGGCCAGGAATGGCATCCCAGGCGAGCCTGAGACCCGGCGCGGCGACGAGTACGCGGTAGGTGATCGACCGGCCGTCAGCGAGCTGCACGCTATTCTCGTCGGGTGCAAAGCCCGTCGCTGCGACGCGGATCCAGTCGACCTTGTCGGGCATGACCTCCGCCTCGGTATGACGGGTCTGCTCAGGCGTGAAGACGCCCGCGCCCACCAGGGTCCAACCGGGCTGGTAGTAATGATATTCGGCAGGATCGATGACAGCGATGGCGAGGCTGGTGTTCCGCTTGAGCAGGCTTGCCGCGGTCGCGATTCCGGCGGCACCGCCACCGATGATCACGACATCATAGGTCTTGTCGCCCGCAACCGATGATCGCTCCATTCCGGCCAATGTGGTCTTGAGCGAATTGAGGTCATAGCCAGCAGCCGCCGTCGTCTGCAGCGCCGATGCGGCTCTCGAAGCCTTGGCCTCCAGCATGGCCCACAGGGTCGCCGAGCGCATGCCGCTGCGACAAAAAGCGAGGACGGGCGCATCCAGTTTGGCAAGGACCGCATGCATCCGTTCGGCCTCGGCTGCGGTTACCGCGCCGGACGTCGCGGGGACATGCGCGAACGCGATGCCATATTGATCGGCGAGCGACGCCATGTCCTCCGCCGTCGGCTGCCCGGCCTCCTCCCCGTCGGGGCGGTTGGAAACGATCGCGCGGTAGCCTTGATCGGCGGCCAATTTCACATCCGCCGGGTTGAGCTGGGGTGAAACGGCGAAGGTCGCACTAAGAGGCTTGATGGCCATAAGAAACTCCTACGAAGCCGCCGTGCCGGCGGAGGGTCGGGAAAGGGCTAGACGGTGGACAACTGCGCCGGCGAACATCGCGACGATGAAGATCGCCGCCGGAAGCGGAGCGAGTGCGAGAACGGCGATCGCAGGTCCTGGGCACAAGCCCACCAGCCCCCACCCAATGCCGAACAGCGCCGCGCCGGTTAGAAGCTTCGCGTCGATCGGATGCGTCGCGGGCAGGTGAAATTGGGAAGCGGCCAGCGGCGCCTCGCGCGTCTTGGCGACGCGCCAGGCGATCGCCATGGGCGCAAGCGCCCCGAGCATGACGAAGGCGAGGGTTGGATCCCATATCCCAAACAGATCGAGGAAAGCGCGTACCCGAGCGGGATCGGTCATGCCCGAGACGACAAGGCCTGCGCCGAACAAGACGCCGGCGACCAAAGCGAGGGCAGCTTGGCGGATCATGCGGTGATCCCGATCATCCGCAGCGCGGTTACGGTGCTGATGCCCGTCGCTATGAACGCCGCCGTGGCGGCGAGCGAGCGCGGCGACAGTCTCGAAAGGCCGCAAACGCCATGGCCGCTCGTGCAGCCCGATCCAAGCCGCGTGCCGAAGCCAACGAGAAGACCTGCAAGAATGATGAGCGGCACCGACGAGGTGATCCGCACCGGCGCTTCAATGAAAGTCGCGGTGATAAGGGCGCCCACCGGGAGGCCCAGCATAAAGGCAAGAGCGATGGCCCACGGCGCACCGCTGCTGGTGGCACCCGTGGCGCGGGCGAACACACCGCTGACACCGGCAATTCGGCCGATTCCGACGAGCATAATGGCAGCGGCCAAGCCGATCATCGCACCGCCGATCAGTCCCTGGAGCGGGATCGCGGACGGGTATTCGGCGATCACAACACGTCCAACGGGATCTTGAGATAGCGGGTGCCGTTGGCCTCGGGTGCGGGCAGATGACCGGCTCTCATATTAACCTGCACCGCCGGCAAGATGAGGGCGGGCATCGACAGCGTGGCGTCTCGCGCGGTGCGCATCGCGACGAATTCTTCCTCGCCCACACCTTCATGGACATGGACATTGCCCGAGCGCTGCGCACCGACAGTGGTTTCCCAGACATAGGTATCGCGGCCTGCGGCCTTGTAATCATGGCACAGGAACAGACGCGTCTCTGGCGGGAGCTTGAGGAGCCGCCGGATCGAACGGTAGAGCTGTCGCGCATCGCCACCGGGGAAATCGGCGCGCGCCGAGCCATAGTCGGGCATGAAAAGCGTGTCGCCGGTGAAGACGGCCTCTCCAATGACATAGGCCATATCGGCCGGAGTATGCCCCGGAACGTGCAACGCCATCGCCGGGATGCTGCCGATCGAGAAGCGATCGCCGTCGTCGAACAGGCGATCGAAATCGGCTCCGTCACGCGCGAACTCTGTCCCGGCATTGAAGATCTTGCCGAACACCTCCTGCACCCGGATGATGTCACGACCGATCGCCAGCGTGCCGCCGACATGCTTCTGGAGATAAGGCGCTGCCGACAGATGGTCGGCATGTGCGTGCGTCTCGAGAAGCCACTCCACCGTAAAGCCAGTTGAGCGGACATAGTCGATGATGGCATCGGCCGAGGCTGTATCGGTCCGCCCGGCCGCCGCATCGAAGTCTAGAACGCTGTCGATGATTGCGGCCATTTTCGTTGCCGGATCATGCGCGACATAACTCGCCGTGCTGCTGGCATGATCAAAGAAGCTCTCCACCTGCAGGCGTGGCGCGAGCTGGGCTGCACAGATTTGGTTGATTGCCTCGGTCACATTGGGATCGGACACCGTTATCTCCACGACTCTCTGAATTTCATACTTTCATAGAACGTGTAATCCTGTAAGATGGTTGCGTCAAATCCCCCGAGGAGGCAATCCGCTTTATGGCCATCGAATCCGACCCGAGAATTGAGAGCCCGCGCGTCGCGCAGCGTCCGTTGCGCATTGGCGACGTTGCACCGAATTTCAGGGCTCGCACAACGCGCGGCGAGATCAGCCTCGATCAGTTTCGCGGGCGCTGGGTCGTATTCTTCTCGCACCCGGCCGACTTCACGCCGGTTTGCACGAGCGAGTTCGTGGCGCTGGCGAAGGCCCAGCCACAGTTCGAGGCGATGGACGCAGTCCTTCTCGGCTTATCCGTCGATAGCCTTTACGCGCATATCGCGTGGTTACGCGCGATCCGGGAATTGTTCGAGGTCGAGATAAGCTTTCCGGTGATCGAGGACCCCTCGATGGCGGTCGGTCTCGCCTATGGCATGATCGACGAGAATGCGGCGGACGCCTCTGCCGTCCGCGCCACCTATTTCATCGACCCCGATGGCGTGATCAGGGCGGTAACCTGGTATCCGATGACCGTGGGTCGCTCGATCGACGAGATGGTCCGGATGCTCGCGGCACTCCAGCGCTCGCAGGATGGTTCAGCGCTCACACCGGCCGGGTGGCAGCCTGGCGACGACCTCCTGCGTCCGCCGTCGCAGACGGCGGCGGATGCCCTGGGCTCCACCGCACCTGCCAACTGGTTTCATCTCACGCAGCACGACCGATGAGCGCGATCTACCAGGCGCCCGATCAGGCCAGGGAAGCCGCCGAGAAGCTCAAGGTCTATGCTCAGCCCCAGCGGCTCATGATCCTGTCCCTCCTCCTCAATGGCGAGCATATTGTCGGTGACATCGAGCGTTTGACGGGGATCGGGCAGCCGGCGCTCAGCCAACAACTCGCGGAGTTGCGGCGTGCCGGGGTCGTCACGATGCGGCGCGCGTCCAAGCAGGTCCATTACAGCCTCGCGAGCGACGACGTCATTCTGTGCGTCCGCTCGATCGAAGCAATTTTCGGCACAGGTGATGACAAGGCGCGTTTGCTCGAACGGGCGGTGGCGAACGAGAAGGTTGCTGCCTCCGTTCCGATGGCCCCCAAACCTACCACAGCGGCAATGTTCGTCCGCATCGGATAGCCTGAGACAAGGAGAGAGAGATGCGGTCGCAATTCATGAGAGTGGTTCTCCCTATAATCGCGGGTCTCGCCGTCGGTTCGGGCGCTCCACTGGCGGCGCAACAGCCAGCGCTTCATCCGGTCATTCAGGACTTCGGCGCCGTTCATCCTGTGCAAGGCGCCAAGGAGCGGCCCGATCCGAAACTCACTTACCGGGTGCTTTTCAGCGTTACTAAGGCAGCGGCCGCGCCGGATAGGGTCAATCCCAGCATAGAGAAGGTCGCTCGCTTCCTCAACCTGCTGGGTATCGATGGGGTCCGACCGAAGGCCGGAAACGTCGTCGTCGTGATCCACGGCCCTGCGACGCAGATCATCACCACTGATGCCGTATATGCGGCCCGCACGAAGACAACGGCTAATCCCAATTCTAGCCTGATCTCCGCACTTCGGGCTGCCGGCGTGTCCATTCGAGTGTGCAGTCAGGCTATGGTCGGCAACGAGATTGCGGTCGATCAGGTAATGTCCGGTGTCGAAATCGACGACGCTGCGCTCGTAACAATGGCAAATTTACAACTTCGCCACTTCGTCCTTTTAACAGACTAAGATAATGGCGACAGCCGGCTTACCGTATGATCGCACACTTCGTGACGAAAGGTCGCAATCGCGGGCCGCGATGTCGTCACGGCAATTCAAGCGCCAGTGTGATATTCCTTCTGTACGTTGAGACATTGGCACACTGCAGTATAATCGTCCAAAAGGAAGCATAATGGACACGCGCGATGGAAAGAGGCGACACGATGAGGTCGGTTTTGTTGGGTTGCGCGCCCAAGCCACGGCGATTGGGCTGCTACAACTGTCGATCGAGCTGACGCGTGCCGGCGTAATCGACAGCGCTGCGATCGAACGCGTCAAGGATGCAATTGTAAAAGATCTAATGCTCACGATCCCTAACCACGTCACAAGAGATGACTATGAGGCTTCAGTGCGTCGGCGCTTAAATATGCTCTTTTCAGGAAGTGAGTAATCATGGCCTGCTTAATAGTAGACTAAGGTTAAAGAGTTTTAACATTTTCGCTTCTGCCTACAATGGCGAACGAGTAGTCTAGGTACGAGCATACAATTACTTGCTCTCGCTTGCGCAACGGTGGTAGTTGAATAAGGAAGTCCGTGAGTGCAACCGTGATTATAGTTGTATTCGCCAGGTTATCATAATGAGCGGCACACCAACCAGCACGACCAGCAGCGAGAGAGGAGCGCCAAGACGCGCATAATCGCTGAATCGGTAGCCGCCAGGTCCCATTACGAGCGTATTGCACTGATGCCCGATCGGCGATAGAAAATCGCTGCCGGCTCCGACTGCGACAGCCATGAGAAATGCGTCCGGGTTCAGGCCTAAATCCTTTGCAAATGAGCCTGCGATCGGTGCCATTACTAGCACAGTCGCAGCATTATTGAGGAAAGGCGTAACCGCCATAGCAGCGACCATAATCAGCGCGACCGCACCCCAGGGTGGCAGCAGTGCCGCGGCGGTGGATAAATGGCTGGCGATCAATGTTGTCGTGCCGGTTGTCTGAAGCGCTTCGCTGACGGGGATGAGCGCGCCGAGCATGATCAGGATAGGCCATTCCACATGATCATAGGCTTCGCGCGGCGGGAGGGCACCGGTCAGCATGACAAGCACAGCAGCCCCGAAGAATGCAACCGCCACAGGCACCAGCCCTCCCGCCGTGAGTGCCATGGCTGCGGCAAGGATACCGAGCGGCAAAAGCCCCCGGCGAACGCTGCCGAGACGCAATGGTCGTTCCGCCAGCGGAAGGCACCCAAGGTCGCGAAGCTCTTCTGGAAGGGACTCGAGCTTTCCCTGGAGGACGATGACATCGCCTGCCTGCAGCCGTGCGTCGCGAAGTCGCGCGGTAATACGCTGATCGGTCCGCGCGATCGCAAGGAGATTGACACCGTACCGCTCGTGAAGTCCCATCTCTGCCGGCGTTCGGCCGATAAGCACCGAGTCGAGCGTCACGACCGCTTCGATGACGCCGACATCCTCGGCACTGTTGTCGGTGACCGCGGTCCGGTCCTGCCCTTCCAGCACGAGGCCAGCGGCCGCAATCGCGCGCTCAAGCGCCTCGGGATCGCCCTTGAGCAGAATTGTGTCGCCTTCGGCAAAAGGCGAACCGGTCCGTAAAGTTCCGTCGGATGCCCTCAATCCGACAATCTCGATTTCCCCATCGTTGGCGGTGATGAGGTCGGCTGCGTTCTTGCCGATGACCGCGGCTCCCTCGGGCACGGTGGCTTCGGTCGTGTAGTTCTTGATGTCGAGCGCTTCGCCCATCGTTGGGGCTGCTCGCCGGTCGCGTGGGAGCAGGCGGTATCCAAAGCGCAGGAAGATGATGCCCGTAACGGCAAGACCCAGCCCGACAGGCGCATAATCGAACATGCTGAATGGCTGCCCGGTCAACTGTTCGCGCACCCGCGACACGATGATGTTGGGTGATGTTCCTATCAGGGTGATCAATCCGCCGAGCAACGATCCAAACGCCATGGGCATCAGGAACACTGACGGCGATGCATCAGACTTCTTAGCGATCTTGAGCGCGGCCGGCATGAGCATCGCAAGAGCACCGATGTTCTTGACCCAGCCGAAAGGAACGTGACCGATGCGACAAGTACGGTGAGTTGCCAGCGGATGCGCGTGACCCGCGCAGTTATGCGGGCCAGCGCCGTCTCGACGATCCCGGATTTCGCAATAGCGGCACTTACGACGAGCGCGCTTGCCACGATGATCACGATGTCATCGCTAAATCCTAGAAAGGCCTTGGCTGGTTCGACCGTTCCGGCGACCAGCGACGCCAGCAGCGCGATGATCGCAACCAGATCGTAGCGCAGGCGTCCCCAGATGAAGAGCAGCATCATTCCGATGAGGATCGCCGAGGCGAGGATCTGTGGTTGCGTCATCGAGGTCCCTGCGTATCCCGTCATCCAACGCGCCACGCGTCCGATCGCCGCATTCGAGCGTTGCATAGACATGGATCCAATCGAACCCGCCGCCATCGCGCGAACGCAAACCGAAAGGGCGGTCAAGGCGCAAACGAAACTTGCCGACAGCGCGAGCGAACTGAAGGACAGCGCGCAACTCCAACTCGAAAGCGCGGAACGGCGAACTGTCCTGGCGGCCGATCGAACGGTCTACGCCGCTGAACGAACATACGCCGCCTGGATGCGCACCGGCTTGGCGGCGCTCGCATCTGGCGTCGGCGCGCGATCGCTGCTCGTTCAGGCAGCACCTCTTTGGTTGATCAGCGTGACGGGCTCAGTGCTCGTCCTGTTCAGCGCATTCTGTTTTATCGCGGCGGTCTGGCGGCAGATGACGCCGGAGATCGAACGGCCCGCACCTGAGGCGAAGCATCTCCCCACGACTGCGCTCGTGATTTTCACGGTCATGATGGTGCTCGTAAGTATCGCCGCGCTCGTCGGCATCTGGCTGGGCAAGGATCTGGTTCGCGCTTAGGCGACACCACCGTGCGCGGTTCTCAGCCCGTCACGGACCTTCGGTAATGCAGTGGTTCGACGGACGCGTTCGGACTCAGTTGATTGCGTTTTTAATTGATCGATTGCGGGCGCAACGCGGCCCCGCAGCCGCGACAACCTTTCGCACTTCACTCTTGAATACAACAGTTCCACGGCTCAGAACTTTGTTTCGATAATGCGTGCGCTAAGATTGTAGCCATCGACCGTTTCCACCGAGGTTACTATTATCGCTAACTCATTTCCCCGGTGAAGAAGCTCCATGATAAATGGCAAGATTGCGGCGACATATCTGACGCTGGCGCGATTGCGGCGGAAGTTGCGTTCGAGCGAGGCGGCGTTCATTGTCCTTGCCGCCATCGCAGGACTTACGGCCGGCATCGCCACGATCGCCCAGCAGGTGCTCTCGCATAGCATCCAAAAACTTATCTACGGCGTCTCAATAAATCGCTTGAGCGCACTTGGATCGATACACCATGCATGGAAGCTTGTAGCCCTGCCAATCGGCGGGGTTGTGCTCGTCTTTCTGGCTCGCTGGCTGGCTCTCCGTCGAGCGCCGGTTGACGTCGTCGAAGCCAATGCTTTGCACGGCGGGCGCATCCCGTTCGCCGACAATCTGGTAATCTCGGCGCAGACAATCTTGTCTAACGGTGTCGGTGCATCGGTTGGGCTCGAGGCTGCTTACGCGCAGATGGGCGGCGGCATCGCCTCTCTTGTTGGCCAATGGTTCGCTTTGCGCCGGAACGATCTGCGGACGTTGGTGGGCGCGGGGGCAGGCGCCGCGGTCGGTGCGGCGTTCGGGGCACCGCTGACCGGCGCCTTTTACGCGTTCGAGATCGTGATCGGAAATTATACCCCGGCAGCGATCGCGCCCGTCATCGCCGCCGCATTGACCGCGGCATCGGTGACACGGATGCTTGGCGTCGAACCCTATCTGATTGCAACCACAGTCGGACGCGGGTTCACGATCGTCGACTATCTTGCCTATGCCGCGCTCGGATTGATCAGCGCCGGTCTGGGTATTGCGATCATGCGCTTCGTGACGCTGGCCGAACAGCGTTTGCAAGGTTGGAAACTGATCGCCGGCTGGCGTCCGGTCATCGGTGGCCTACTGTTGATCCCGCTGGCGCTGGCGTCACCGCAGACATTGTCGGCAGGTCACGGGGCGCTGCACCTTGATCTAATGTTGCGGCCTGCCTTAGCCTTTCTTGCGGTCGTGCTGGTTCTCAAAATAGCCGCGTCGGTGATCTCACTCAGCTTCGGCTTTCGCGGTGGATTGTTCTTTGCCTCGCTGTTCCTCGGATCGCTCCTTGGCCAACTCTTTGCCGATCTCGTCAACATGGCCGAGATAGGCCTCAGGCTCGACCCGAACGATGGCGCGTTGGTGGGGATGGCAGCGCTCAGCGTGTCGATCGTTGGCGGGCCGATGACTCTGGCGATCCTGATGCTTGAAACCACACATGACTTTGCACTGATGGGCGTTGTGCTCACCGCGACCTTGATCTCGAGCGCGCTGACGCGAGAGCTATTTGGCTATTCGTTCTCGACCTGGCGACTGCACGTGCGCGGCTCGGCCATCCGTAGCCCGCGCGATATCGGCTGGATGCATGGCCTCACCGCGAGCTCGCTCATGCGCCAAGACTGGATCTCAGCGCCGAAGGGAATAACCATCGCGGAGTTTCGCAAGCGTGTTCCTCTCGGCTCGGCCAAGAAAGCGATAATCGCCGATCGCAATGGACGGTATAGCGGAATCGTCACGACCGACGCCGCGTTTCGATCCGATCTCGATCTTGCAACCAAGGTGGAGGGTGTCGCCGTACTTTCAGACATCTTCGTCACCTCAACGACAAGTATCCACGATTTGCTTGGCATGTTCGACCGCGAGGGCGCCGATGAACTTGCGGTCGTTGACGCCGATCGACAGGTGATCGGCGTCGTCACTGAAAACTATGCCCGCCGCCGATATTTCGAAAAGATCGAAATCTCTCAACGAGAGCTATTTGGCGAGAACTGATCGTGTCGCTGCCGCTTATAATGTCACACCTCCTGAACGGCAGCTTTCTGACCGCAGCAAATGCACCATCAACGTCCGAAATGGGGGCGCTCAGCAGACGTTGGCCACGTATTTCGAGACAGTTGGCTATTGTTTTAGCTGGTGCCTTCGTTCTCAAATCGTCTTAGAATCTCTGTCAGTCTTAGATCGCCACTTTCACAAATAATTGTATGGCGTAAGAAATCCTGCCGGGTGATCGGCGCGTATGTCCAGGCTAATAAGCTAAAGGCGTCGATGCGTGTCTCAAGCATGTTTTCAACGCCCGGTAATATTTAATCTTCTTATGGAACATTGTATTTTGGCTCATCGGGCCGGGGTCGGATTGCGAGAAAACGCGTAGGGGCTTCACCCTGGCTCAAGTTACGCAACCGACCCGAAGCTTAGTCGTAGGTTAACGCAACCTAAAGACTGGCGCTTAATTTCCTCGGTTGATCATGCGTTCGCCTACTGGGCGTGAGAACTCGGACTTCGTCTAATCAATTAAGGCGTACGCGACCCTGTTGACGTTTTGAAGGCCGGGTTCTCGCAAAATAAGGAGGCTGAGATGGAGAGCCAAAAAATCTTTGTCGGGCTCGACGTGGGTGCAGATATGTCAACGGTGTGTATGACGAATGCAGATGGCGCCGTGTTATCTGAAGCTTCTCTTCCCACCGCATGTCGTCAAATCTCTGAGTTTGTTGAGAGCTTGTCTCCGATCGAAGATGTAATAGTCGGATTAGAGGCGGGTTCTAGCAGCATATTGCTCACTAAACGTTTGCGGGAAGCCGGCTAAG
>APMI01000128.1_pt1 | contig 11677 bp, 4 predicted proteins | sample 667938 | NCBI WGS metagenome assembly APMI01 (sample SAMN01084076, study PRJNA167559) | wastewater metagenome | biome: Wastewater | place: Denmark: Ejby Moelle, Odense | collected 2011-11-28 | reverse complement strand
ATTTAATAATTTTTAAAACAAAATATGAAAACTAAAGAGAATTCAAAATTTTTATTAATTCCAGTCACTTGCAAAGTTCTTAACAGGTCTCAAAATCCTTGTATTTTTTAATAAAGTCCATTTCCAACAATTTCTTAGATGTCAATCTTTCATTAGGATTTTTAGTCAACATCGCATAGATAAACTACTTGAACTCAGGAGAAATCTCACGATCAGTAGGAAATTTAACAGACTAAGTCGCCTAAAATAAAGAAATATTTACAATTTTTATAAGTTAAGTATAGTCATTAATATCGAAGGGCGAACTTCCTAGATATAGCTAATAGGCTAGTACTCCAATGGCCCAAAGATCAACCTTTTCATCATATCGATTTCCTTGTAATATTTCAGGCGAAAGATAGAGTGGTGTACCACAAAATGTATTCCTCAAATCTCCAGGATGCATTTTATTGACAGCCCAACCGAAGTCACAAATTTTTGCATGACCCTATAATTAATAAGATAATTACCATCACGAGCACGATATTTTCTGGTTTCATATCGCGGTGGAGGATTTTATTGGCATGAATATACTGGATTGCTTAAAGTAGATTTTTTATAATGAACGAAGTTGTTTCCTATGAAAGGACTTTTTTGTTAGAAATTAATGAATAAAGTTGACCGTCGCAGCCTAATTCCATCAATGTGTAGAAATGAGTGCGATCTGAGAAAAAGCCATACAGTGATACAATGTTTGGATGATCTAGATAACTTTGAATTCTAAGTTAACGTATAAACTGTTCAAGAAGATTTTATTTTATTACAGTTTTCTTATCAATAATTTTCATGGCAAGTACAAGACCAGTATTGATTTCCTTGACCATAAAAACTTTACCAAATTTGCCTTAGCCTAACTTAGATATTATTTTGAAGTTTTCCCTCTTCAACTCACTGCTGCGTGGAGTAGAAAGCTTGATGTCAAAGTATTCATTTTGTCGACTTTTATTCATAGATGGAGGAGTAGGTCTCACGAAATAAGGGTATCCTTTATGCATGAGAAGATTTTCAGCAGAGTCGGTTGACGAGGTCTCCTTCAAACCAGGGTTCAATCTAAGCTTCAAGCTTTCAGGTATTTTCTTCTACTTTTTGAATAGCCTCATGTTGCTATGAGGTTGTTGACTACTTTTCTAAATAGACCTTATTTTCTTGCTACTTTTGAATGTTGGCGACTAGCACTGCGCAAAATACTCTTCCTCGGCCTTAACAGTTGGGGTCTATATTTGGTAGTGTTGATGCATCTTAGCGAATTTCTTAAAATCTTATTCAGAGTAGTGTCTTTGAATTACATTTGTTTTGGGTGGAGGATTAAATTGCACATTTTTAACCTGGATTATGACTGGTGGGGGTTGCTGCACTGTGTACTTGTAGAAGTTCTCGAATATCATACTGGACGTGGTTTTGTGTCCCTAATGGTCGCTCTTCCAGCTTTTCGCCCCAGTATTCTGATTCTTGTTCATTATTTTATTGTTATAAATACATATTTTTGATAATCACTACAAGAGTATACGGAAACCAGCTCGCTAGCTAATACATCCAGTTGATATATACATATCTTAAAATCAGTTGGTGCTAATAATCGAAATCTAATAATAAAACATTTATCATAACTTTTCTTTCATAACTTCTATGTAGATATAAATTTAGTTATTGATCATGTGCTTAGTTTCAAATACTTATTATTTTCTAGCACTAAAATAAATATATATCTGATTTTTTGCAATTGATAATAAAATAGTTGAATGTAAATATCATTTTCGCGATTAAGCAATTTAAGCAATTTTTCTCATAAAGCTCTAACTACGCTTATAAACCTAAATAGTCTTATGATCTTGCAGCTTTTAAATATCCCGTATAAAACCCTTGCTCTAAAAAGAAGTCAGTATTTTGTTCACCCCATCGCCTTCACTCTTATCTCTAAGTTCCTCTTCAATAATTATCATTTTTTAAACCAGGTCCATCAATAATATTAAGTCTTCCTCTTCCAAGTATTGACTTTGATTTAATGTATCTCGAATTACACAAGTTATTCCATTGTTAATTAGTTAATCTATTGATATTTTGGCTTAGTCCAACACTGCTATTAGAATGCGCAAAAGGTATCTGACATAATTTTTGTTTTACACCACATAGTTTTTCATTATCGATGATAAAAATTGATTTCGCTACAATGCGTTTCGGTATATCACGCCGTCGAGTCTCTCAAGTCTTGAAATAAGTTTTACGACTTTGCACATAGATCGCTTGCATACTGTCTTTTATTCATTTTGCTAAAGATTTCGGATGCATTTCAATAAAAAATCTCGATCGTTAAAAATGTATTGAAAGACTTAATCATACAACTGACACTGATTTTCACTAAGAAGTTCATTGAAGAATTCAATTAGAAGCCCAAATGCAAAGGGACTGAATTTAGCCTCGATCAGATTCATTATTTGTACAGTTCCTTCATTGATGCTGTCGAGTTAATAGAAACGTTATTTTTGTTGATATCTCCAGAAATTGGGTATTTTAGCTGCTGAAACCATACAGTTAAGAACCCGGCATATCAGTTATTAAGATTTTTTGTTCCTTTCATCCATTACTATTTTTTCAAGGGTTATGCTTACATACTTCATACTTCCGACTTTAGAAAGGAATAAATTCGAATATATTTTCAAAACATTAACTCGTATTTCTTCAATTTGATTATCTGCCACTCCATCATTTTTATATTTGAATTATGATTTTTCAAGAACATTTTGTAAAGTTGGAAGAAAATCTGAGTCAATCATATGGAGATTGAAGGACTCATTTAGAAAATTTGTAAGATTTAGCACTAAAACAGAGACAAAGAACACGAAATCTTATTATACTTAATTGCTCACTAAATTAATTTAGTTTAGCTAAATGCGGAGGCCATCAATAATATTGCTTTAGATGAAGTCCTGAGGTATTTTGGCACTAAAATAGAGGAGCTAAACAAGACTGAGCAGTATTTTGCATCGATTTTATAGACTAATTTCCTTATTGAGGACAAGTTAACAAAGGTAGGGTTCTAAGTTCATGTCTGAGACGGTCTGATAGAAAGATGCAACATTTTTACCTTCTTTAAGGCCTGATATGAGCCACTGTATCTTTTGAAGGTTTAAATTATCCTTCTCGTTCTTCAGCTCTTGCAGGAATGATAGCTGATTAAGTGATTGAATGAATTATTGACGGATAGCTGCGAACTTTTCACCTTGCTGTCTCTTACGAATCTCCAATCTGAACTTCTCTGCTTTCGAGATGTGAGCGGGTTGGTCTTCATGGTAGGGTTTTTCCTCGACTGCGAAAATTGACATCTTGCTGTTTACTTGTTTAATTAATAATTTGAATTGAGCCAAATTACTTGGCTTAGAGTAGTTAACAATTATTATTTTACCGCACTTATACATACTTATTTATTTTAATCTCATTCACTCAGCAAAGATCATTATGAATAAAAAAAAATGTTATATTTGTTTGAAATGCTAGCTGTTTTTGATATTAATATTTTATAACTATTTTATTTGCTAGCCTAAACTAGTTTAATTTCTAATTATATCAAATATTCTGGTAATCGAATGTTGATTTCATTAAAAATTGAGAGAATTAATTCCTTTGTTAAAATTATTAATCCTGCGATATGAAAGTTTCAAGGCCAAACTCTTCAAGAATACGACAGGAAGCATTAAATAAAACGAGCGAAATATTAAAAATAAGTCAACCAGATTAATTCTAAGGCTACTCACCGTCTACTGAGCCTACATGTCAATCTCCAGCTTTAATAAGTAGTCATCCGCACGCCACTCCTCCAAAACGCTATCGAATTGAAGTGCAAGACGTTTACAATTATGTACGTAACAGTATTAGTTAAACTTTCCAGCCCAAAGCCAGTCGAAACTATCATTTAGTAAAAGAGTTAACAGACATCACAGTGCCTGAGCAAGGGCAAGTCATCGACAGACTATGCAAAAAATACTCGATTTTGCGACACAACAGAAGAGGCGGCTGCTTTGAGAATGCTGAAGTCAATGTGGAAGAAATTGCTAACCGATATGTCAAATCTAAAAGTTTAGAGAGACAAAAAGATTAATATCGAAGAAGACTTAAAATAGATATTGCCACCAATTATCGATATGGTAAAAACAAGGAATACTTGAAGTCAGACTAATTCTTTAATCTTGACGATGCCAAGGAAATCAAAAATCTATAGAAAAGATATTAATAGAAAAATAGAATCAAAACTAACAAAAATACTAATAAAAATACTAATTCCGAGAAGAAAACACACCCTTACATAGAACTATATTAGAAAGCACAACAAGAAGTACTTGATAATCTTGCTACACATAAGAACTTAGAACTGACAAATGACTTTCCAACTTTACCTTAGTTGGAAGAGTGGTAGAAAAATAGTCATCATTTGAGAAGAGTACTCAAAACTAGATATGAGAAAAAGCGAGAAGTCCAAAGCGCAAGACCTCGAAACTCTGGATCTAAAACATCAAGAAATCTAAAACCTGACTTCTATTTAACTTGATATTTTCTTACACTCAGTTTGAAATATATAACTTATTTAAATAAAATGAGCTACGACGAATACGAAAACTAATTCTACGATCACTCACTGGACTAATTCGAAAACTATGATGCATATTTAGATCGTCATATTACTGCCGAAGATAAAATGTATCTTGGCGACATCGAGCTCGCACGTCAACTTAAATAAGAGGTTTAATTTTTTATTTACTTAGGGATATCACTCCAAAACTTAGATACTGACTCGTGAGCAGTTCTACGATAAAAAGAAAGCTATCGAATAAGCTAAACTTAATCTGAACAAAGACAAAACTAAATCCCTCGCTTCGACTGTACCCAATCGCAAAAAAGATCCTCTCCTTGATCTACTGGCTGAGAGAGAATAGCGAGTCCTTAATGGACGTTGGCTCACTATCATTTTCTTGAGAGTGTAAAATCCAGAGAAGAAAACATAAATATCAGGTTATATTGATTATGCTCATCGACTTAAAACTTAAGATTTCAGACCGATTTTCGATGGCTCTGCTAAGTTAGTCCCTAAGCCGACTGATCTCAGCTACTATAACTGGAAGACTGGAGTCTGTGCATCGAATGATAGCCCTAACTTTAAAGTGGATGCCAGCAGTGGTGAATCAGGTCTCCTTTTCAGAAATAAACGAGATAGAAAAGTCATTAATGTCAACCCATATGTCAAACAGGACTAAAATGTAAAGAGAATTGAAGTTATTTCTAGTGACTATACCCAAATAGTACTTTATGATCATGAAACACGCAAGAAAAATAATTGATTAGTTCATATTCGATGTTTATATTGATAGCCTTAATTTATTTAACCGTGATGATATTGTAAATTACATTTTTTAATATTCTGTTATACTTTTGTCAAAAAAGTAGTTTAGAAGAGTCGGACATCTCAAAATTTCAATAAGAAAATAGTATTGTCGTGTAAGCTATATTTTTTTCTTTATTGATATGGCTTTGTATTATATAATAAGTTAATTACTGATCAATAATTTTGTTAGACTCTAAGATGTTCTCTCTATAATAATTAATGTTTTTTACGTTCAGTGTTCCAAAATAGTATCTCACCGATGATTTCGAGTCAATGCGATGGCAGTGAAAATTTAGCCACATCGAAGCAGAATTGAAAAATTGAAATAAGCTCAAATTTGTAAAGGTAAAATATTCGAGTTTTTAGCCGGCTTCATATTAAACTATTCTAAAGCTTATGCTTCCAACTTAAAAATCTTATTTTTGGCTTTTAATTCCAAATCTCACGTCAGCAATAAAATACAATTTCTTCTGTTGAGGATTTTACACAAACTTTAATCCAATATTCGTTAAATGTTTGATTAGATTAACCAAAGCTTTAACGATAACGTCACCAAATCGAGAGGACAAATATTTATTTAACATTTTATAATATTTTTAGAATGATGTCCGAATTTGGTAGCTTTGAAGAGTCAGAATACAGCCGGTTTCAACCCAATTACTTCAATCAAATACAAAATTAAGTTGAGAAATTATCCGAACAACTTGGGCCCACTTGTGAAGTTGATGAGGTATATGCGGGTCTCAGTTACATTCAACAGCCTAGACAAACCGACGACTCTCTTGAAAAAGAAGTCAATCAAGAACGGGAGTAAAAAATAGGTCTTCCAACGAAGCAGTCAAGACAGAAAAATATTATTCAGGTGGGACAAAAATTCAGAAATCAGTATATGCAAGCTAAAAAAGGTACTAACGAAGAAACAAACGATTTATCTATAAATGTCTGTACATTAATTAAAACATTTTGTGAAGATTATGAGACTTTTGAGTGTATGGAAGATGGCGACATTCAGTTAATCAAAGAGTTCCAGAAAGGAAAATCAAACTTAGAGGCTCTGAGAAAGTTGATGAGATCGGACAAAAATTAATAAAATTAAATCAATGTGTACTTCGAAGATAGCGAACCCTTAGCCAACAAAATGAGAGCTCATTTCTCTAAACTTCTATAGCAACCGTAGACAATCAAAAAAATAATGCGCAGTAAAAAAATGAAGTTCAGCAATAAAATAACTTTCATAAAGTACTTGGAAAATATCAGAAAAAGGACAGAACAACCAGAAAATCTAAAAGGATGGAAGAATAAGATTATATGATTACCACGATTCTAAAATTTTAAATTGTCTCATTATTTGCTATTTTACACTTGGCTAAATTTTAGTCCCGGTCAATTATTTAAACATGTTGAATTTAATACAAGTTATTTTGTAAAAAGAGCAGAAAATTATTTTCTAGCAACGAGACATCTTCTTTTTTTTGTATCATTTGAATTAGGCAATTACCGTAAAAATTATGAATATCAAAATTGGAGTTATCGCTCAATTCAAGTTCGATTATTGTATGTCTTTGGTGCAGTGTGGAGGTTAAGATGTTTGACATTTTTAATGCTTCTCTCGACCTGCTTAACTACTTCTAAGCTGATAACCGAACTGCTTAGCTTTCTCTCGTTAGTAAGATAACTATTCCGTTTGCTTTCCGTACAGCTAACAAGACTTATTCCTTTTCCTAAAATATAGATGGATAATACTTCGAAATAGCGAAGTCGCCGAACGCGTTAAATCTCTTTTTCTTATGGTTCCTTATTCATTATCATTTCGTTTTACTGCCGCCTCATTACTTATGTGATTATCAAAAATTAGAGAGTTCGAGGCTGACACATTGAGACCAATTGGAATCACTTACAAATTATAACAACCTTTTTGCTATTTTTGTATCGTCATACGACTTTATGGAAATTCACTTTAGTTCCTCAATTTTCTTAGTTTTATTATCTTTTGACATTTTTAAATAATAGGGTTAAGTGGAACTTGACTTGACTAATTTTCTGCAGCTTGCGATTATTTAATTGAGTTTGTTAAATTTATTTTAGATTTTGGTACACATTTGCTCAAAGTCAGCTTAAAATTACATCCATTTAGTAATTTAGTTTATGATTGGCTTGCATAATCAATAGGTTTAGCTTTCTCAACAGACTTTTCAGACTCACGTAGTGTCATCAGCGATCTCTTCATTTTAAGTTGATCATTTAAGACTTCCAGTTAATTGATATTGTCTATCATTTGATGTCTTGTTTAACCTAAATAATAATGATGTTACTTCCTGGCATATCCTTGGTTTTGGAGTGTATTTTCTACATTTTTCTTCTGTTTCTCTCCATCGACAGACTCCTCATAGGTTTTCTGGATTAATACTCCTTCATACGCGTATTAACATTCTTATTTTCTTTATCTATTTTGCGATTATGTTAAAAATTTTATCCTCTAGATTGAACACAAGCATTAGAGTCCTTGCATGATTTTTTATTGTACAGTGAGATACGTGCAGATACGATAGATAGACCTGACTTGTTAATATATTTTAGAGCATGTGAGCTGCATGAATTTTAATTAGGGTGTCCTGCCAATAGCATGGAGTAAATGTGTCTGTTATTGAGGATTTGATTTATATGTATGTAGGCAGTTATGAGTAATAATACAGCAGAACGGACTATTATAATCTTTAACTTCTATTTGTATATTAAATATATCATATCAATGTATTTTTCACTGCTTGAACTCTTCATATTTATTATTTTGCTCATAATTCAAGTTATCTGTGTTAAAAGTTTGATATAATAATTGTTAATATATATTAATCACCAAAATACAAAATAATAATAATTTTGCTTTGTTAATTAGATTATTTTCTAATAATCAAACAATTTCCTTTGCAAAGCCAGCATAAGATGTCAAAAAATGTTAAAAATTTTGATGTATTTGAAATGTGTGCATAATTTTATTTATAACATCTTTACACTAAATACATAGGGTGATAAATAACTAATCAGATGAGACCAAACCGGTTATACTCTCACAAAAGTCAAAACGAGCAATTGAATAAGAGCCACATGTACCAATTTATAGCTATTGTGTAGAGTGTAAACCCATTTAGACAGGAAAAGCGAGCTCATTAATAAATATCAGACTGAGACTAATGATCTTCTTGAACAAGTATCACGTTTTGCATGTAGATTGACTCAAAGCAACCGTATCGTAAAGCGACTATTCTCAGTACAGATCGAAGTGCAAAGAAAAGAGTATTGTCATCTATGAGAAGAGATACTGCTACTATTGAAGCAGAGACAAGAACTGCTATTGCAGGGGCCGGATCCATGAAAGATTATAATAAACTTATTTTAGGACTGGAATATGCGCTTGAGACATAGAGAAAGAAAAATTAGGAAATGACCCAAAAGAATCTATCTCTATAATCTTAGATATCTAACTTACGTAATTTACTGATGGGGCCAGATTAACAAAAGCATTACGAAAAGACAGCCTATAAATAATCACAAGACAAAATAAGTTATTTATAGAATCGTATAATCGAACAAAAAAAGAATTACTAGTTTATCATAGACTCCAAAAATGAAACTCTAACCAATCTCTAACTGCAGATAAAAACCCTAAAGAAATCATTCGAGTCATCTTCATCTCCATCATCAGCATCATCCCCAAACAACAACGATCAAGCTCTTTCAAAGCGAGTGTTAGATTTACTAGCTGAATTAGACTAAATGAAACATTTAGTAACTAAGAAAAATATAATTATTGAAAGACTTAAATACCAGAAAGTCAAAGATGATTCTGAGTCCGAAGATGAATAAATTACTAAAATACGCAAGGCTGAAAGACTTAAATTTTATCTATAGCAAATGGAAATCAGTAATAAACTTATCATGAGGAAAAATGTGGAAATATTAGGGCTGTCGAATAAAGTTATGGGATTGGAGAAAGTTATGGATGTTGTCGAACTCTATCTTGACAAGAAATAAGTTAGAGGAGTTGACTTGAATGTGCTTGAGCATCCTTGTGTTAATAAACTGCGAGTGCTATTACGAGAGAAAGCAGTATTTTAGAAATAGTTATTGAATCAACTCAATGATCATAACAAGAAAATTGCAACTTTCTAATCCGAGTTAACTGGTCGATAAAGAACAAATACATAAAAATTTGGATAAATAATATCAGATAACAAGCGTCTTGCCTTAACAGTGACAAATTTACAGTCAAACATCGCCAATTTATAGAAATAACTGTAAACAACTCGTCGATAAAATGAGTTACTTACTACACAGATCACAATAAATAAGAGATAATTTATTCAGGAGGTAACCAAATTGAAAGAATAATTGGGCACTATATCTTCAGTGACTAAAAATTAATTTGATCGTATGAAAATAGAAAATTTGAAGCTTTCTGAACAGAACCGATCTTTGTTGTTTTTAGTTGGTGAAAAATAGCGTTAAATTCATAAGAAAGGGGAAGCTATCAAAACATTCTAATAATATCGTGAAAGTATTTAATATTATAATTCAGAAATTAATACCTTGAATGTTGTTGAAACTCAAAAACGCAGAATTTAAACAGTATCAGAGGAGCCACAAGCTCAAATGGGAACTAAATTAATGACAATGAACAATTTCTCAAACTGGCTATTTGAATGGAACAAAATAAAGAACTGGGCTAACAAAAAGACACTTCTTAACTTAGTAAATTGTATACAAATTTTTAGATTCTTGACAAGTAATAAATTAGGGCAACTGCAATGGAAAGCATAACTTATTTGATTAATGTGATTCATTAATGCTTGCTGCAGTCTAAAAATGTTGAGATCCAATAGAGAGGAATTATTTTACTAGCTTATTTTGTACCACAAGGGATTGTAAATTTATTCTTATTTTTAGTTGAAAAACCAAAATTTATATTTGAATAAAATTTTACCTGTCATAGTTCGTGGATTTCGAGCTCAAATTGAAGGATAATAATAATCTAAAAGTCGCCTATTAAATTAGTCAACATTAAGTATTATATCTACACTATCATTGCAGCCATATGCATGGAGCCATGATTTAACAAACTAGATGCTAGGCGTAAATGGCCTAAAATACTTATTCACATGTATCCGTCAATCCCAAACAAACTAGCAGGTATAGCAAAGTTTCAATATAATAATAATGATAGCAAAATCAAACTAAATGATTTCCTTCATGCTATCATTCGATCTCAACACATTAATATTCACAAATTTGAACAGTGACTACCATTTCATTATTTACTTGCTGATGCTAGTCCGGGAATTGTTGAAAGGTAATGATTATCTAAGGACACAGAGTAGTGTGTTGGAGTATAGGAAGCTGTTTGATATTCTGGCGAAAGATGATGATTAGGAAGTTATTTAGTTGGCATTAGAATGTATATTACTACTCATGGATAAGAATACTATATACACTAGATCATTAGAAAAAGTTAAAGTATTGTCTATTCTAAGTGAAATTATGAGAAAAAGCAATGATGAGGCTACATAAAATATGCTTAAATTGTGTTCAAAGGTGTACATTAATGTTATCACTGAGCTTTAATCAGAGAATCTCACTAAATACACAAAAACATAAATTGACAAACTGCTATAAATTATTAGACTTAGAAAATTCAATGAATTTAGATTTACTCGTATTATTAAAATGTTGCCCCAATTGTGCACAATTTTAACATAATCGGCATAGTTAGATGAGAAGGTATTTCTCTCAGTAATTAAACTATACGAGTCTTATGAGCCATTATAACAATCTCTACGTATTAAATTAAACGAGTGCGTGAACACACTATTCGAGAGAAACAAGGAGCTTATGAATAAGTATAGTAATGATAGTTTCATCTCGCAGTTAGTCGAAGCATATAAAATTGCCACTCATCAGGATTAACTGCTGTTTTTGCTTAAGATTTTGATTTTCCAAGGTGAACAAAAGCGAGTAACTGAAGTACTTAGAACTGGTCGATAAAGTATGATAATGAAAATTGTTAATGACGGACTCCTAGCTGACTATAATGTTGCAGTACAAGCCATTAAATTAATGCTACTGATTGCCAAGGAAAAGTATAGTTAAAAGTTCATTAATCAGAATATCATGAATGCTATTGTGAAGAAGCTGCTTAATGAAAGAGGTTAAGAAGAATATCTTGGGTTAGTGTTAAGCATACTTTATTTCTTTGGCAAAGTTTAGTCGCTTGTT
>APMI01012909.1_pt1 | contig 11681 bp, 12 predicted proteins | sample 667938 | NCBI WGS metagenome assembly APMI01 (sample SAMN01084076, study PRJNA167559) | wastewater metagenome | biome: Wastewater | place: Denmark: Ejby Moelle, Odense | collected 2011-11-28 | reverse complement strand
GGTACCTTCTTCTTTTTGTTTCAGGAAAATGTCTTTATTGATAAAATCTTTTCCTTCGGTAAACTTGGTAATCCACCCCAAACCTGCTTCAATGGGCGAAGTTGTATCATCAATGTCGTTTCCATACAGGCAGAAACCCATTTCGAGACGGAGTGTGTCGCGGGCTGCCAGTCCAATCGGTTTTATTCCAAACTCAGCCCCGGCTTCCATCACTGCATTATAAATTTTTTCTGCATCTTCGTTGGCCATGTATATTTCGCAACCGCCCGATCCGGTGTAACCGGTTGTAGCAAAAATTACATCTTTTACACCTGCCAGATCAAGTTTTTTAAACGTATAATACTCCATATCAGTTACGGTAGTGGAAGTAAGTTTTTGCATGGCCTGCAAAGCCAGCGGCCCCTGAACTGCAAGCTGTGCAATTTCGTCGGATGCGTTGTACAATACTGCGCCAACTTTATTCTGGCTCTGAAGCCATGCCCAGTCTTTCTCAATATTCGATGCATTTACAACCAGCAGGTAGGTTTCAGCATCAACACGGTAAACCAATAAATCATCAACAATTCCGCCTTTACCATTGGGGAAACATGAATACTGAACCTTGCCATCGTACAGTACCGAAGCGTCATTGGTAGTTACATACTGGATAAACTCCAGTGCTTTCGGACCTTTCACCCAAATTTCACCCATGTGCGATACGTCGAAAACACCTAGTTTGGTACGAACAGTTTCGTGTTCATCGTTAATACCCGAAAACTGTATCGGCATATTATAACCGGCGAAAGGAAGCATTTTTGCTCCGAGCGCTTCATGAATGTGTGTAAAAGCAGTGTTTTTCATTTAGTTTTAGATTAAAATGTTATGATCATTGGTAGTTCAACTGTCGCAAAATCAACAACCTGTATTACAAAAGACTTAATTTGCAACAATCTGTTTCGCTTGGCAAAAGTAAAAAAATTGAATCACCTTCAAGCACTTACAGTCATTAAGTTTAAAATAATTATCACTTGGCAGGAATGATGAAGACTACTAAGATTTACGGCAAGAAAAAGTCTGAAAAAATTACAATCCTATACAACCTTTTGCGAAACGGATTCCCCATTAACGCGTGATCAAATTTTAAAACTACGTTAAAAGTTATCATTTATCCGGGTGGCTTTTCTACTTTTGCACAAAAATCAGATATATGCTAAAAATAGGAGTTATTGGAGCCGGACACCTGGGTAAAATTCACATTAAATGTATAAAGGAAATCCCGGAATTTGAACTTGCCGGTTTCTTTGATACAGATACAAAAAACGCTCATGCTGTTTCGAAAGAATTTGGAATCAGGAATTTTGATTCCATCGACGAATTAATCAGTGAAGTAGAGGTTGTTGATATAGTTACGCCAACCATTGCGCATTACGAGCTGGCAGCCCGTGCTTTGAAGCAGTTTAAACATGTATTTATCGAAAAACCGATAGTTACAACTCCCGAAGAAGCGCTGAGCCTGATTGAAATTGCCGGCGAAGCCAATGTTAAAGTGCAGGTTGGTCATGTTGAGCGTTACAATCCCGCTATGGTTGCCGCACGCCCGTTCATTGAAAACCCGATGTTTATTGAAGTTCATCGCCTCGCCACCTTCAATCCCCGCGGTACCGATGTTCCGGTAGTACTCGACCTGATGATACACGATATTGATATTATTCTCAATACCGTAAAAGCTAACCTCCGTAAAATCAGCGCCAGTGGTGTAGCTGTAATTACGGATACCCCCGATATTGTAAATGCCAGGCTCGAGTTCGACAATGGTTGTGTGGTAAACCTCACGGCCAGCCGCATTTCCCTGAACCCGATGCGTAAGGCCAGGTTCTTCCAGCGCGATGCATACATCTCGGTTGATTTCCTGAATAAAAAAACTGAGGTTGCCTTCCTGAAACCTTTACCTGAGGGCGAAGTAAACCCATTCCTCCCGGTACTGGAACCTGGAAATGGTAAAGAACCCAAGCAGGTATTTTTTGAACGACCAACAATAATACCCAGCAACGCCATACAATCCGAATTGTCGAGTTTTGCCAAAGCAATTATCGAAAATACCACGCCTGAAGTTACCATTGTTGACGGATACCAGGCTTTAAAAGTAGCACACCAGATACTGGAAAAAGTTGAACACCTAATAAACGAAAAACTGCCCCGTTAAGGTTAAATTTATACAGCGCATGCAATTGTGTTGATTTTTTTAACCTTGATGGTTTTCATCAAACACAATTGCATGACCTGTTCATTAACAGTACATGTAATTCTGTAAATTCTATACGTAGATAAAATCTAATTCTTTACCTGGTTTTATATCAGCTGCCTGTATCTAATTAACTGTTAATGAATAAAAAAGCTCAGATTGTAAAATTCGTTATTGCTGATTTGCTGTCGGCCGCGATAGCATGGAGCATTTTTTTCTTCCTGCGCAAAAACGGCGAGCTGCAGTCGCTGAATGACACCATTCAGAGCGTAATCAGCGATAGAAAATTCTATACCGGCATATTTTCAATACCTGTTTTCTGGCTTCTGTTATATACCATCACAGGTTCATATCATAACATTTACCGCAAAGCGCGCATGCGCGAACTCGGGCAGACACTCCTCATATCGCTGATCGGAGTAACTGTCATTTTCTTTGCACTCATCCTCGACGATGTAATTAAAACCTATACCGACTATTACCATCTTTTCATTAACCTTTTCCTGCTGCATTTCGTCATTACAGTTACATTCAGGCTTATACTCACATCGCGCAACCTGCTGAAACTCCGTAACCATGTGATCGGTTTCAACACCATTATTGTGGGAAGCAACGGCAATGCAATATCCATTTATAACGAAATAGTAAGCCAGCCAAAGTCATCCTTCAACCGGTTTGTAGGATTTGTGCATGCAGTTGAGTATCCGAGCTATAAACTGGAAAAATTTATCCCAAACCTGGGGCATTTTTCCAACCTTCAGCGGCTGATCAATGAATTGAAAATAGAAGAAGTGATTATTGCCACCGAACGGTCGGAACACCGCACGATAGAGCAGATTATCGCCGAGATTGAAGATACCGATGTGATTATAAAAGTAATTCCGGATATGCAAGACTTCCTGCTTGGTACTGTTAAAACCACGTCAATTTACCAGACGCCGCTCATCCAGATGTCCTTTGATTTTATGCCGCCATGGCAGATAACCATGAAACGCATCATGGATATATTTCTTTCATCACTCGCCATGGTGATACTTTCACCGGTGTACCTGTTCTGCATTATTGGCGTAAAAATGTCATCAAAAGGTCCGGTGTTTTATAAGCAAGAGCGTGTTGGTTTACGTGGAAAACAGTTTATGATTCCAAAATTCAGATCAATGTTTGTTGATGCTGAACATGGAACACCAATGCTTTCGTCCAAAAATGATCCCAGGATTACTCCTTTCGGCCGCATTATGCGTAAAACCCGGCTCGATGAAATACCCCAGTTTTATTCAATAATCAGAGGTGATATGTCGTTGGTAGGCCCCAGGCCAGAGCGACAGTTTTTCATCGACCAGATTGCCCAGCGGGCCCCGCATTACCGGCTGCTGTTGAAAGTTAAGCCCGGAATAACTTCCTGGGGTCAGGTTAAATATGGCTATGCCGAAAATGTAGATCAGATGGTTGAACGCCTTAAATATGATTTGCTTTACCTGGAGAATATGTCGCTTGCAATGGATATTAAAATACTGGCATACACACTGCTAACTGTTTTGCGCGGAAGCGGACAATAGATTGCGGATTGCGGAATTTGGATTGCGGATTGCCTGAAGGCGAAAGCTGGCAGGGATTGCGGATTGCAGATTGAATCATTCAATAAAAATTTCCGGTAACATGAAGAAAACACTGGCAATTACATTCTTGTTTTGCACCTTGTTTGTTGCTGGTTGTGAGAAGAACGAAAAATATGATTTATCAGGCACCATCACAGCCGAAGATATGGCTTTATGCGCTTGCTGCGACGGATATTTTATCAAAATAAATAAAGAACTGTATCGCTTTGAGAAAACTGAGCTACCTTTGGGATTCACGTTCAGTAACGAGCAACTTCCCATAAATGTTGAACTAAAATGGAAATTATAAACCAATGCTTGCGCAGGTTTCCGATGGATATCAATTTCTAAAATAAAACGTATTCAATGAAAATTATTAAGCACAAATTCCTTTCGGGTTATAATGTAATAATCACAGCACTGATGGCTCTGCTGGGCTTTGCAACATCATGCGAACCTATAGGTGGCGCCGAATACGGTGTTCCACATGCCAGGTTTATTGTTAAAGGTAAGATTGTGTCAGCAGAAGGAAACGCAGCAGTGCCAAACATCAAAGTAAGGATGCAGCAGGATACCAACTTCAGGTATTTTGATTCGGCATACAGCGAAAGCAATGGAAACTACCAGGTTGACATCGTGGATTTCCCGGAATCGCAAACCTATAAAATTGAATTTATTGATACTGACGGATCTGCTAATGGAGCATTTCAGACGCTGGATACAGTAGTTGAATTTAAAGAACCGAAGTTTACCGGCGGCAGCGGAAACTGGGATGAGGGAGAAACCCAGAAAATTTTTAACGTTGCATTGAAACCCAAAAAATGAGTGTTTCGTATCTCACGTTCAGGAAAAAACTGGCGATGGAGTTGCATTCCCGCTTTAAGCGGAATACCACCAAAATTCATTCGCTCAATTATATCTTTTGGGAAAGCACCTTGCGTTGCAACTTAGCCTGCCGGCACTGTGGCAGCGATTGTAAAAAAGATGCTGAAGCCGCTGATATGCCTGTGCAGGATTTCATCCGGGCAATTGACCAGGTAAAGCCTGTTGTTGATCCCAATAGCACCATGGTTGTATTCACCGGGGGCGAGCCTTTATTGAGGAATGACCTGGAAATTGCCGGGAAAGCGCTTTACGAAAGAGGATTTCCATGGGGGATAGTTACAAACGGGCTTTTGCTTAGCGAAAAACGTCTTGATTCGCTGAGGGATGCAGGCATCAGGGCTGTTACCGTAAGCCTCGACGGTCCTCAGAATGCACATAACTGGCTGAGAGGAAACCCAAAAAGCTTCGAAAAGGCGTTTTCTGCCATCAAAATGCTGAGTCAATTCCCTGAATTAAAATTTGACGTGGTAAGTTGTGTTCACCAGGTAAATTTTCCGGAACTGGAACAACTTCGGGATTTGCTGATTTCAAGCGGGATTAAGAACTGGCGCATTTTCACCATATTTCCCACAGGCCGGGCAGCCGGAGATGATAAACTACAGCTCACTGCTGACGACTTTAAAAGACTTTTTGATTTTATTAAACATACCCGAACAGAAGGAAAAATAAAACTCGACTATGGCTGCGAAGGTTACCTTGGGAATTATGAAGGCCAGGTGCGCGATCAGTTTTTCTTTTGCCGGGCAGGTATAAATATTGCATCGGTGCTGGCTGATGGATCGATATCGGCATGCCCCAACCTGCGCGAAAATTTTGTCCAGGGCAATATCTACAAGGATAGTTTTGCCGAGGTTTGGGAAAACAGGTATCAGGTTTACCGCGACCGGAACTGGACCCGCACGGGCCTTTGTGCGGATTGCGATTCGTACAAATATTGCGAAGGCAACGGGCTTCATCTGCGAAATGAAAAAACCGGCGAACTCCTGTTTTGTCATCTGAATAAAATAAAAGAAGGCGAGAGTAATTCCGGCTCTGCATCACCTCGTGAAATTTAGCCCAGGCTTCGCACTAACCTCCCTCGCAATTATAATACTTCCCGGAAATCAGCATTTAATAAATCTCAGCATGAAAGCTCTCTCCATTTTCCTTGTTTTATCAACTATACTGGGCATGGCTATATCCTGTACTAAAGAGCCTGCCTCTGTCAACTCCGGATGCGACTATTTCCCCCTGCAGGTCCAGAATAGCTGGGAATTTGAAAACAGTCCAAAAACAACGATTATAGCCACAAAGGTAATCGATCAGAAGACTTATTATGTATTTGCAGGTAGCACAGACACCTCGTATTACCGCAAGCAAAACAATAAGGTTTATATCCGAAGTGCTTATGAACCGGAGGCACTAATCTTTGATCTTAATGCCGCTGAACGCCAAAGCTGGCATCAAAATTCGTGGAAGGTTACCCTGACATCCAAGCACGACACCATTGTAATAAACCATGCCAAAATCCCGAACTGTTACTGCTTTTTCTTTGATATTCCCGGAGCGGTAGATGATGAATATGCAATATGGCTTGCTCCGGGTATAGGTTTTATAAGGAAAAGTTGTGGCTTCTGTCCCTACCCTATCGATAATCTCAGGAGTGCACTTATAAATCATGTAGGCATCACTTTCCCGTGATGTAAAATTTTACTGTCCAGGAAATAAGTGAAATAATTTCAGAGCGTGCCGCTTTCGATCATAAGCACTATACGCTCTATATCGGCATCTTCACCCAAGGGATCGTACCGGGCTTTCAGGTCGTAACCAAATAAACGTGCAAACGATTGGTAAAAAAACGCCCTGAAATTTCCCCTGAAATCTTTTACAATTTCATAGGAGCTGTTGCTGGTTTCGCGGTCAATTAATTTAAGAAGGATTTTCCCCTGGGTAAAAGTTAAATCACGCAACTCCTTTCCAAACTGGGCTTCTATTTCGTCTTCAGCCTGTTTCATCATCGTTTTTTTAACCTTTTCGCTTTTTACATCGGCTATCTTTTGGCTGTACTCATTAAATTTAATGCCGGCAAGCTTTGCATAAGGATAGGCTTTTTTTACATTCCGCACCAGGCGCTCCCATTGCCTGGATTCGGCCGGGTTGCGGTACGAACGTTCGCCCCAGATACGTACTTCGTCGTAGTACATAACGGGAATTGTATCGCCTTCAACCACAATTGTCGAACAACGAAAACCTTTGCTATCACGCGAATTGGTGATTTCCTGGGCTGAAGCCAGGCATGAGAGCATCATGAGTAAACTCACCAAAACAAACTTCATTTTATTGGTTTTCACGTAACTCATCAATAAATATGCCTAAAAAAAAATGCAGGTGTCCTTCTCAGAACTACCTGCACTATTGTTGCCAGGAAATCCTGATCGTATTCATTATGCCACTTTGAGCCGTGCCAGGTTGGTTTTACCAAGTTTTTCGGCAGCATAAGCCCTGTCGATAATCAGTTCGGTGTGTTTGCTTTGCGAAGGGATATCGAACATGGCATCGGTAAGTATAGCCTCGAGTATGGATCGCAAGCCACGTGCACCGGTACGGAATTCAATTGCCTTATCCACGATGTATTCGTACACATCATCCGTAAAACTGAGTTTTACATTATCCATTTCGAATAACCTGACAAATTGTTTGATTAAGGCATTCTGCGGCTCGGTAAGAATGCGTATGAGTATTTCGCGACTCAGCGGGTTCAGATAAGTAACAACCGGGAAACGGCCAACCAGTTCAGGGATGAGACCGAAACTCTTCAGGTCCTGGGGCGCAACATATTGCAACAAATTATGCCGGTCAATATCATCACGCTCGCGATCGTTGCTGTAACCTATAATATTGGTTTGCATGCGGGCTGCAATCTTTTTGTCGATACCATCGAAAGCGCCGCCCGAAATAAACAGTATGTTCCGGGTATTTACCAGGATCATTTTTTGTTCCGGATGTTTACGCCCGCCCTGCGGTGGAACATTTACATCGGCACCTTCGAGCAACTTTAGCAAAGCCTGCTGAACGCCTTCACCCGAAACATCCCTGGTGATAGATGGATTATCGCTTTTACGGGATATTTTGTCAATTTCATCGATAAACACGATGCCTTTTTCGGCAGCGGCAACATTGTAATCGGCAGCCTGCAGCAGGCGGCTCAATATACTTTCAACGTCTTCGCCCACATAACCTGCCTCGGTTAAAACGGTAGCATCGGCAATACAAAAAGGAACCTGCAACAGGCGGGCAATGGTCCTTGCCATAAGGGTTTTCCCGGTTCCGGTTTCACCCACTAGTATAATGTTCGATTTGTCAATTTCAACATCATCTTTCCCTTTGGCAGCAGGTTGGTTGATACGTTTAAAATGGTTGTAAACAGCCACTGCCAGGACACGTTTTGAATCGTCCTGTCCAATAATATATTTGTCGAGGTACGCTTTAATCTCCTGCGGCTTAGGGGTTTCAATTATTTTTGGATCATTATTTTTGGCATGCTTAATCTCCTCACTCATAATGTCCTTTGCCTGGTCAATACAATAATCGCAGATATGAGCTTCCAAACCTGCAATTAAAATATTGGTTTCGCGTTTCGGACGCCCGCAAAAGGAGCACCTTTCTTCTTTTTTAGCCATATTTACCTTGTTAAATTCTCAAAACCAGCCTTTTGAATAATGTTGGCTTTAAAACTTGCTTTATTTATTTATTAATAGCCTTGCTCTTGCAAAGTTATATAAAAAACCGGCAAAAGTGATAATTTAATCACTTTTGCCGGATCTGAATTAGGTTATCTCAACTACTTAATTGCTTTGATGTCGCGGATCAGCAGTTCATCTATCATACCGTATGCTTTGGCTTCTTCAGCAGTCATCCAGTAATCGCGATCCGAGTCTTTTTCAATTTTCTTGAAAGGCTGCCCGCTATGTGAAGAAATAATATCGTATAATTCTTTCTTCAGTTTCAGGATTTCACGGGTTGTAATTTCAATATCCGAGGCTTGTCCTTCGGCACCACCCATAGGTTGGTGAATCAGGATACGCGAATGTTTAAGCGCGGTACGTTTCCCTTTCTGCCCGGCGCAAAGCAAAACAGCACCCATCGAAGCAGCCATACCTGTACAGATGGTAGCCACATCAGGTGTAATGTATTGCATGGTATCGTATATACCAAGCCCTGCATATACTGAACCACCAGGCGTGTTGAGGTAGATCTGTATATCCCGCTTTGAATCAACCGACTCGAGGAACAACAACTGGGCCTGTATAATATTGGCAACATAATCGTCAATAGGTACGCCCAGGAAAATGATACGATCCATCATTAACCGTGAAAAAACATCCATGGTTGCAATGTTCAGCTGGCGCTCCTCAATAATGGTAGGCGAAATATATCCTTGTGAAACAGAGGTATACCTATCAAGTGTGGTGCTGCTTATCCCACGGTGATGCACGGCATATTTACGAAATTCGCTGTTTATATTCATATCTTAGTGTTTTTCGGCATCTAATTTAATAAAATCATCGTAACTGATTTCTATTTTATTCAGTTTTACCTTTGATTTAACATATGAAGCCACTCTTTGTCCATAAAGGGCATCTACAATGCGGCGGGTTTCCGACGGCTTGTCTTTAAGGAATGACTCAGCAATAGATTCAAGTCTTTCCATCAGGTCGTCAGTAAGTTGCATAGTGCGCCATCCCTGCAGATAATAATCCTTCACATAATCCTTGATCTCCTGGTCGCCAACTTCAATTCCGGCTTCCTTAATAATCTTGTTTTCGATCAGCTGCCATTTCATACCTTCGGCATATTTATGGTAATCGCGTTCAATATCTTCGGCAGTGAGTTTTCCCTCGTTGCTTTCAACAAGCCAGCGTTTCATAAATTCGTCGGGTAAGGCAATAGCGGTGGTTTCAACTAGTTTTTCCTGCATGTGGTGTGAGAAAAGGTGATCACTGTCGGCCACAAACGCAGTTTCTGATTCCTGCTGTATTTGCCTGCGGAAATCTTCCTCGGTTTTAATTTCGGTACCAGGGAAAACTTTCTCAAAAAACTCTTCATTTAATTCAGCCGGGGTTTGAACTGTAATTTCGTTAACAGTGAATATGAAATCCGAATCAAGTCCTTCGGCTTCAGCTTTTGCTATTCCGAGCATGGCTGCTGTTTCAACCGCATTGCCTGTTGATTTAAGCGGGTTAAAAGTAAAAGTATCGCCCACTTTGGCGGCTGCAAGTTTAGTTTTCAGATCGGCGTCAGTCAGGGTATCAACAGCCAGTTTCGAAGTGTTCGAAATACCGTTTTCGAGTTTATTACCCTCAGCATCAAGTTGAACGAATTCGCCGTTCAGAACAGCTTTTTCACTTGCAACTTCAGTATTGGTGAGTGTACCAAAACGCTGGCGCATATCGGCAACATATTTGTCTACCATTGAGTCATCCACTTTAATAACGTGGTAATCAACAGCTATGGTTTCGTCTACAACGCATTCGAACGAAGGTGCAAAAGCCATATCGAAATAAAATTCAATATCGTTGCCTTCTTTCCAGTCGAATTCAGGTGTAAGGGTTGTGTTGGGCAAAGGTTGACCAAGGATATCGAGTTTTTCCGCTTCGATATATTCGTGCAGTTTATTGGATACCAGTTTATTTACTTCGTCAGCAAATACGGCTGGACCGTATAGTTTTTTGATCATCCCGAAAGGTACGTGACCCGGACGGAAACCCGGTACATTGGCCTTACGTTGATAATCTTTCAGTATCTTGGTAACACTTTCGTTGTGGTCAGCAGGGCTGACTACCATTTTAACGGTTGCGGTTAATTCGCCGGTTTTTTCCCTGGTAATTTCCATGGTGATAAAAAAAGATGAGTTTAAATATTCTGTATTAACTTGATTTTCTGCTACTTATTATCTGTGATTTCGCACGTCAAATAAGTTTGCAAAGGTAATATTTTTAATGATTTAATTAACGTTACCTAACAAATATTGTTTATTTAACTCACAGAATGAATGATCATAACGCCAGATCAACGTTACAAATCAATGTGGCGAATCACTTTTCATACCCACCGCAAAAGAGCCTGATATAACAGTTGTTAAGGAAACTATTACATTCTATTGGGTTTTAACACTTTTACCTTCAACATAGGTCATGAAGTTTTTGCCATCCTGCGACATTTCGAACTTCGTATTTACCTTGCCTTGCCCCAGCCAGGTGTATGTGAGGTGAAAAACAGGCATATCCTTCATTGGTACGCTGGTTAAAATAATTGAATCGGCCGTGTTTGCAACGGTATAATTAATGGTATGGCCTTCGTTATCAAAATAAATCGCACTTGAAGGCTGGCCTGAATAATCCGGGTAAATAATCATCAGATCATCATGCACAACCTTTGGTGTAGTTGCTGTAGCCGGAAACTCAACATGATTTTTCCTGACCAGGATTTTCTGATCCAGGTCGAAGCTGAAACTAACCAGGCCACTCCCCTGCCCCGGCTTTCCATTTCCTTCGCCGGTCCAGTTACCAATGAGGTCATTCCATTTTTCCCATTTGGGTGCATTTTGGGAAAAGGAGGTTGCGGCTATAAAAACCAAAATAAAGAGAAGTGTGACACGATTTTTCATGGTTACGGCGATTGGTTTAATTTAAAAGTTTAAGCATTTCAAGGCCTGGCATCGAACCTGTCTTTTTATCCGAATCAGCTTTAATTTATTCAATTTCCAGGTTATACTTCTGCAAAAGTCCCAGTACTCCGTTTCTTGAGAACCTGGCTTTTTTCACACGGTTTCGTTCAGGATCGAAGGAATAGTTGAAAGAAGTTGTAAAATCAACTTTTTCGAGATTGGTATTATAAAATATGGTACGATGCAGGTCGCAGTTGAGAAAAGCAGAACCTGACAGATCGGCTTCGGTAAAATCGGCTTCCTGCAGATCACAATCCCCGAATTTGTATTTTTT
>APMI01004491.1_pt1 | contig 11682 bp, 6 predicted proteins | sample 667938 | NCBI WGS metagenome assembly APMI01 (sample SAMN01084076, study PRJNA167559) | wastewater metagenome | biome: Wastewater | place: Denmark: Ejby Moelle, Odense | collected 2011-11-28 | reverse complement strand
AGTGCGATCTCAGGCTTGAAACTGCTTACTTATGCAGTTCAGAACCGTCACATCAGCGATGGGGCTGTAACTGCCAGCAAGATCAGCGCTCCCGGTGCCAACAGCGGCGATGTATTGAGTTTCAATGGATCAAATGTAGTGTGGACTGCAGCCACGACTGGGGCTACCGGTGCAGCCGGCGGAGACCTCGGTGGTACATACCCCAATCCAACCGTGGCGAATGATGCCATCACATCTGCAAAGATCCTCGATGGAACCATCAGCAATGCCGATATCGCTGCAGGCGCTGCCATCCCTTATTCTAAACTAACGTTGACCAATAGCGTACAAAACTTTGACCTGGTAGCCAACTCCGTCACCACTTCCAAAGTGGCCAATGGAACAGTCACCACTTCTAAAATGGCAGACAGTGCAATCTCTGGTTTGAAATTGCTTACTTATGCAGTTCAGAACCGTCACATCAGCGATGGCGCTGTAACAGCCAGCAAGATCAGCGCTCCCGGTGCCAACAGCGGCGATGTATTGAGTTTCAATGGATCAAATGTAGTGTGGACAGCAGCCACGACCGGCGCTACCGGTGCAGCCGGTGGAGACCTCGGTGGTACATACCCCAATCCAACCGTGGCAAATGATGCCATCACATCTGCAAAGATCCTCGATGGAACCATCAGCAATGCCGATATCGCTGCAGGCGCTGCCATCCCTTATTCAAAACTAACGTTGATCAATAGCGTACAAAACTTTGACCTGGTAGCCAACTCTGTCACCACTTCCAAAGTGGCCAATGGAACAGTCACCACTTCTAAAATGGCAGACAGTGCGATCTCAGGCTTGAAACTGCTTACTTATGCAGTTCAGAACCGTCACATCAGCGATGGCGCTGTAACAGCCAGCAAGATCAGCGCTCCCGGTGCCAACAGTGGTGATGTACTGAGTTACAATGGAACAGATGTAGTGTGGACTGCTCCGACAGTCGGTGGCGGGAGCCCTACGGGTGCAGCTGGTGGTGATCTCAGCGGCACTTATCCCAATCCAACGGTAGCGAACAATGCCATTACCAGCAGCAAGATCGCTGACGGCACTATTACCAATGCAGATATCATAGTAGCCGCAGGAATTCCCTATTCAAAATTAACGCTCACCAACAGTATACAAAATGGGGATATCACAGTCAATGCAATCACTACCTCGAAAGTGGCCAATGGAACAGTGACTACCTCAAAGATGGCAGACAGTGCCATCTCTGGATTAAAATTGCTTACCTACGCAGTGCAAAGCAGGCATATTTCTGATGGTGCCGTTACAGTACCAAAGATCAGCGCAACCGGCTCAGCCAACAGCGGAACCTTCCTGCGGGGCGATGGCGCATGGGCAGCCCCCAATGCACCGGCTGGCATGGTTGTTTATTCAGGTGTAGCAGGTGGCGCTTTTACACAAACCATTACGGATGTTAACGTCCGTACCGTATTGGTGTCTTACAATGGTTCACTGGTTACATCTTCGTCGATAAACCTGACCATTCCTTCAGCGGCGAGTTATCCTGCCGGAACTATAATTAATTTTTCTGTTACAGCCCATATCGGTACCAATGCAATATGGAATATCGTATCTGCATCATCGAATTACTCAGGACCAAATTTCAACGCCAGTTCTATGGCATCAGGCGTTACGCTGGGATCTGCAAGTGGTTTCAGGCTGATAAGTGATGGCAGTTCAAACTGGTACAGGATCATGCCGTAAATAAGATGCTCAAATAATATTACTGGCTGTTTCAAAAGGGTTCTATTCCGTCAATTTGTTCCGTAACGGAACCGGCGATCAGGATAGCTTTTGAAACAGCCTTTTATATTTGTCCATTTCAAAAATCTCCTCTGAGAAAAAATTCATACTGTTTCAAAAATGCCTGCAGGAAAATGAACGATACCTTCCTGGCCGCTCAGCCTTTTGATGGCAAGTTGGTGCTGCGCAGTCAGCCCGGGGGATCTTCTCAAGATATTATCAATGTCGAAGGCAATCGCCATCTCACACCCGGCAACAGCGTGAAAAGGTCACCATATGCCCGATCGATTAACCTAAAATTTCGATTTACTCATATAGGCATATCTTTACCTTCTTACAGTCTGGCTGTACAGTTACCTCTTCTGAAAGGACAACATGTAACAAAGGGAAGAAATACGCTGCAGCCATGAGTAAATAATTCACAAACCTTAAATTTAAATCTATGTCAAAAAAGTCAGCTGAACCCAGGAAGAATAAGCCTAGTAAAAAGAAAAGCTCAGCACAGAAGAAAGCAGATCCAAAGAAAAAAGCACGGTAAGGTCAAAGACGCCGAGAGCCCGGTTTACACAGCCGGGCTTTTTTTTTGCCCTTGTTTGAATTTTGGTTTAAGACTGTAGCACCAAGTTTTTCCTCCAGCGATTAATAAATCCGTGAATGCCTTAAATATAGTGAAAGCATCTGTCATTTCGGTTTGGGGATTAGGCCCAACAACCAGGTTATTAAGTATGACGGGATATTCATAGCCCGTCAAGCCCGAACTGAAGATTGGCGATGCAAATTGCTCATTGCTTCAACGTCAACGGCGATCGCTATCATTACAGCATTCAACCATTTGAACTTACCAACAGCTTAGGAAACGTAATTGCAATTTTAAAGCAATATACTTTTTCAGTTGCCGGAGGAATGATGGAACCCGCCGTATATCATTGTATAAAACAAAGGAAGGGAACTGGTTTGATGTGGAACCTATCGGATCATTGGTGGATAAGAATACTGCAAAAATGATTAAATCGCAATCGATAAAAATGAACAGGAAAATGTACTGGACTAAAATCTACGTCGTACTCGTCTTATAAATGATTTGATATATTAAAAAGGCTTTGCACAACTTTGGAGATGTAGAATGCTCAATTTTCAGTGTTTTCAATTCATGTAATCGATATTTAGAAATCCATTTTTCAAAACATCATTGTCGCTGTTAAGCCACCTGAGCCCGGTGTATAAAAAGGATAAAAAGAAATATTATTGTGCTTCTTTTTGAACTTATGTAATTGTGGAACCAATATACCTGAGGATGCACCGGCAATTAAACCAATCAACACATCTGTTCTGAAATGCTTGCCGGCTTGTGTACGATAATAGCCTACCAATGCCGGTGGCACAGCAGCAGCAGTGAAAAACAATAATCGTTTCCATCCTTTTATCTGGTGATAATCTGTATACACTTTGGCAGCAAAAAATGTGGCAGTGGCGGCAAAGGACACGTGGCCGCTAAAGAATGAATTGCTTTTACCCTCCCCTGTTTTCTGATCAACACTGAGCCGTGGATTATATGTTAAAGGCCTTGGTCTTCTTACCGAATAAGTGCCGGCAAAATACAGGGCGTTATCTACTGCATGGGATACCAGGTAAAGGGAAACCAGGTCGAACCAGTCTTTTCTCACTTTACTGTCAAGTGCCAAAACGATGGGTGAAAAAAGAGAGATGTTTAAGAACAGGTCAGATTTTCTTTGAGCGTCGGCAAAACCTGCCGGATCGATCAATGCCAACGGCCTGTCAAAAGCATTGATATCATTCGGGTTCAGTTTTATTACATCTGCAGCAGACATTTCTGAAACTTTATCCAGCTGCCTGAAACCCAGGTTAGATAAACCGATGCATATGGCACCAATGGGAAGCTCATACTTCAACTTCACGTAGTAAACTTTAAGGCGAGCCGTGTCTACTTGCGCACACAACAGGTTTACTGAAAGAATGCCAAGAGCCAGCACAACAGCCTTTCTCATAAATTTAAGTTTTACTTTTTTTAAATAACCATCTGGGAGGCATTACTTTGATGCATCACTGACAACAAGTTTTACACCAACCCTCAGCGCCTTTAATCCTGTCACCCCCTGTAACTCTTCTAACTCCAGGTATTCAAGGTCATCGGCTAAGATTTGCAACTCCTGCAATTGTTGAATTTTATCAACATACGGCTTCGCATCCTTTTCATTAAAATATACCAATGCTATTTTCCCCGGTTGTGTCAATCTTTCTTCACTGTTACGGATATGCACCTTATCAATCCTTTTCTTTACAATGTGGTAACGGATATTATAAGCACCTTCCACATCAAAATGCCGTTCGTCATTCCGGAAACTGATATCAATGGTGCGCCCGTTAATATAAATAAGCTGGGTGCTGTGTAAGGGATATTCCATTTGCGGCTGCAGGTCGTGTGTGAGTTTTGCGATCGCAGCCATTGACTGCAGTTGCCATAACCTGAGCCTTTCTAAATGCGAATCTTGAAAAGGAATCGCAGGCGCTATTGACTGGCCGATATAAATATCATACTCTACCCCATCTGTACGGAACTTTTCAAAATAGCATGGATAATTGGCCTGCAGTTCATCATTAAACAGATCAAAATATCGCCCGATAACCTTGTTCAGCAATTGCATTGAATTTTCTATCCGCCGCCGGTTTAAAAAAGCATCGCCGGTTTGTTCATCAATTGATTGGAAATAACTACTCATTTTCCCAGATAATTCAACGGGCAAATGATCTGCTGCAATAAGCTGAGGATGTACCTCGCTGTATAAAAAATTGTTCAGTTCAAATTCTTCCTCTACGGACACCGTTGCATTCATTTTAGTCCTCCATTCCTGGCATAACTCAGCCAGGTTGAGCAACTGTTCATTTGAACTGTTATCATACATTTCCACCAGCAAATCAATCAATGATGTAAGCTGGTACTGCAGGTCATCTCTAAGCGCCTGATTTCTTTCTAAGGTAGAGTTGCGAACATCGATGGCTCCATATAAAGGATGCACTTCTTTAAAGAATATCTTCTCAGGTTCAGCATTCCTGTGTTCAATCGTATTCCTGCGGTAATAATGCCAGGCCACTTCGTTAAACTTCCATTGTACCGATGACTGAATATTGGTGAACTTGTCTTTTACAATTGTCTCAATGGCGGCATTAAACTGATCGATGAGCAGCCGGTGCAATTGTGCCAAATAAGGGAAAGCAGGCGCAAGTTTTGTAAACAGCAGATCGTTCACAGGGTAACGGTCGGTGTTTACAGCAATCTCCAAAATTCCAACGAGCGTGCCATTGAAATAAACCGGCAATAAAGCATAACAATAAACATCAGCATCATCAAGTGCTTTCTGTATAACTGAAGGAAATGTTTGATGAGACTGATGACGCCGGTAAATGATCCAGCCGGGTTTGTTGATGTAATGGTTTATGTATTCATCAAAATCAGTTTTAGGCACTCCGGCTTTTGTACAGGCATCAATGAGTATACTGAATGTAAAATGCCGGTAAGGTAAAGCTGTCCTGTTATTGATCGTAAAAAAAGGAAGGATGCCAATACGGTAATTACTGCTTCCGAGCATTGTTTGCAGCAAACGGCTCACATGTATAAAAACAGCTTCTATATTATCACGATCAATATTTACCAGTGCCTTGCCGATCTGTTCTGCTGCCTCCTGTGCGGTAACTTCCGTAAGTGTAAGGATAGAAAAACCACTGGCAGTAAAATGATCCAGCGAAATCACCTGTTCCAGCTTCGATACCGGATCATTGCAATCAATACAATTCCGGATCACCCCGTTACATACTTTTTCAAGCCCCTGTTTGATCTTTATTTCTACGAACCTCGTATCCATATTAATCCTGTAATACTGGTACAGCCCGGTATCACCGTTAAAAAGGCTATGCAGCATTTCTTTCCTGCCGGGCAGTTCGTATCCATAAATTTTCTGAAGGGCTAGCTGGTATTGAAACTGCCGGTGCACTTCTTTTAATGAAGTTTCATCCAGCCATGACTGAGGTGCATGGCCGCCTTCAGCAGGCTCGAATAATCTGTATAGTGCAGGAGTACCAATATAAATATCAGGAGCACTTGCACCCGTAATGCCAACAACAGCTTCATCATCTGCCAAGGGGAAAATAATAGCTGCTGCCAGCCCGAATACCTCTTCCTTATTTTCAATCGCATCAAAGGGCCTGTCATCAGCAAGTTCAGGGATCAGTTTCATTTTTCCAAGCACCGTGCTGTAAAACACAGCCGGAAGACCTTCACCGGTTATTATTTTTTCCTCCAGAAAATGCATGAACCTCCGGAAGCATACAAATGATTCAATTGTATTCTCCTTTGTTGCATATTGATTCAATTGTATTCTCGCTTGCTGCATACGCCATCATTAAGATCGTTTCAAAGACACCACTCAATTAAAATCTAAAGCCTGCGGTGAAATAGGGATACCAGCCTTCCTCCGACTTACCGGCAATTAACTGCAACACGAATAACCGGGCCGGACTGAAATAAATACCACCGCCCACACCCTGGTGCCATTTTTTATCATTGTATCCTTTTTGCCATACCTTACCTATATCATAAAATCCAATCAGGCCTAATTGTCCCGGTAGAATATAAGATGCAAGGTTTGCCAGTTTTATCCTCAACTCTGTGTTATTGTAAAGCATATGATCACCAGCGTACCGAAACTGGCGGTAGCCCTGTAAATTTTCCTGCCCACCCAGGAATAGTGATTGGTAAAATGTTGTGTTGCCTGCTGTAAATCCACCACCGGTGCGGTTGCTTAAAACAATATTCGACCTGTGATCAATACTTTTGTAAAATGAAAACTGCCCTGTCATTTGCAGGTAAGATTTTGAATAGCTGTTTAGGCCAACATAACTTTTCATTTGAAGATTGATATGATTACCAAGGGTTGGAAGCCCTGGATCATTGCGGTGATCGCTGGTGAAATCAGCAACAATGCCTGCATGGGCTTTGTGATGTGAAAGTGTAGCGCTGTCATACGTGTGCAGTAAAGATGTATTCGTAATAAAACGCCCTGCATTCTCACTTGCGTTGTACTGGTAAAATTGTAAAGCAGGGCCGATTGAAAAGCTGTACCTCCCTGCTGATCTCCACCTGAATGCTGGATTGATACCGAAACAGTCAAACCTTGTACGGTAGTATTTTTTATAATCACCGGTTTTATCAAACACAGTTTGATTACCCCTTCCAAAAAAATTCTGGGTATTATCCGGAGCGGAAGCAGTTGCCTTTACCACGATGTCTGTATGATGAAAAACATGGAGCCATTCTCCTTTGTAACTGGCCCGGTATGCATTGGTAGAAAAAGAATGTGCCAGGGTAAATTCCTGCACCGATGCATAAGGCTGCTTTCGAAACCCCTGTTTGATCCACTTTATGCCAGCGCCTAAAACAACACCATCATCTGCATTGAATCCCATTGACAACAATGGAATTACTTTATCATAGCGGTTAGTTAATTCCTGGGCGGTATTGTCTGCTTCTCCGGAAAGATGGCGATGTACTTTAGCAAACCGTCCGGTAAATGTTACATTTGAATCACCTTCATAAACATGTATTTTCCGAAGGTATTTTGATGCACCATCCAACTGGTATTTTTTTTCTGACTTGCCATCACCTACTATACGGATGATTACCGGCGAACCGTTATTTCTTATAACAACATTATCTTCTCCACCATTGATATACAAACGCAATTCCCTGGTAATTGCAGGGTCTATCACCCGGTGGTAAATTGTATTTCCATTTGAATTACCATTTGAAATCTTACTGATGAATACATCCAGTTTACCACCGGTTGTATCGGTAATAACCACCTGCTCGTTTTTATCTGAGGTGATAATGTCAATCGTTTTATTTAAGAACCTGTAATACACAGGCATTACCCTCACCAACTCCTGCCTTCTCTTTTGTAACTGGTAAAACAATTTTTGATGCGATGCCAGGTACACTTCGGCAGGCATGCGTTTTAATGCGGTTTCAATTACCAGATCACTGAGTGCATTTACTGCTGCGTTAGTTGCCGCTTGCCAGTCATCAAAAGAAAGCGCATTGGTAAAAACACCATCGATATACCTTGCATTAAATGCCAGTGTATTTACATTCCTGATTGATGCACCAAAGCCCTGCAGTTTTGGCTGAATCCAGGGCAACGATGCTATTTTTGGAAACAATCCCTGGTTAATATAAAACACCTGGTCACGGTCACGGGGAATGGCTTTATATCTTTTACCCTTTCCTTTGTCCTCATCCAGCCAGCGCCATTGATCGCCATGCCTGTCCCAGTCACCCAGGAAAATATCCAGTATCCTTGCAGTGAGAAAAGACGACTGATCAACCATGTTGTCATTATCAACTTTTAATTTCTCCTTCACTTTATTGGTTGAATAGGATTTACCCATTGGTTCCCGTTCTTCCAGTAAAACAATCTTATTCGAAAAATCTCTGCTGTATATGCCTAGTTGTTTGTCGGGAGCTATGTAAACAATGGAAGGATTGCTGTGCGGCACGCTCATTGCATCTGCCAATACCGGCACACACAACGGAGCATAGGGAAAAATAGCAGAAAAATTATCCTGTAAAATATCAGCCGCCAGGGTTTGATCAAGTTCCTGCGGCAACAATGCATCTGTGAATTTGTCGATGCTCCGCATCACCCATTCCTTTCCATTATTGTCAGTCAATCTTAATGAGTGGGTTTGCATGCCGCCTCCTTTTTCTTTCGGCATTAAACCTGCTTTTGAAAGTTGCAGTACCGGCAATATCGTTTCCTTTGCCCATATTTTCCGGTAGTTCTCTCCAAATAGATCCCGGTGAATTCCACTTACATCATCATATTCTTTTTTCAGAGAGATTTTTATACTGTCTGCAACCACTTCAACTGTGTTTCTTTCCTGTAATGCTGTATCAGTAAAGAAAGATCTATTGTAAACAAAATCCTGTTGCACAACAGCATTGTTGTAAATAAAATAATACAGGCGGATATCATTGTTCTTCAACACGTCTGCGATCACGTAGCCAGGCAATGCTTTTGAATAGAGACTCCCAGGCCCATTTTTTACCGGTGTACTTTTTGAGCCTGCCCCGCTTACCACCTGCAGTACTTCAGCGTTGATCAATTGCAGTGTGTGCTCATGACCTGATACCTGTATCACATTGGGATATTTTTTCAGGATATCGCTGATGCCTGTTCTCATACTCCTGTACAAAACATTGTTCAGGTCTTCAGCCGGCGGGAATGTTTTACGCAGCAGTGGATACAACGAGCCCACTACAGGCAGTGGTAGGTATAAACTTCGATTGATGTTGGTGAGCGGAAAAAGATGATCTGTAAAGCTATAGTAACCTCCATGCGTACCATATGTTTGAAAGGGATGATGTGTAACTACAATTGCCTGCTTATTGCTGTTGCGGCGTAAAATATCTTCCAGCCTGCCCAGGATATCGTTCTTCGTTTTGCAAATACAGTCAGACTGTGCTGTATGCTTATTGAAAGGATAAAGCCACCATTCAGAATCCATCGCTACAATTACCAGATGATCATTTACTGTGATATCATAAGGACCGGGACAGGCATCTTCGGGGACCAGTTTCAACATTGAATCCTGTTGCGCTTTAAAAAAATCATTTGCGGCTACCAGTTTCCGGTAGCCATCCGGGCCACTTTTGTCCCAGTCATGGTTACCCGGAATAAAATATACGGGCACTCCTGCATTCCTGAGTCCTTCGTACTGCGACCTCAAAATTGCTTCGGGTATAGCTTGCTTACCAGGGTCAATCTCCATTCCTTTTGGATAGATATTGTCTCCAAGGAACAACGCCAGTGTTTTGCCCGGCAACGACCTGCTAGCTGCGTCTGCAAGTATTGCTTTTTGTGCAGGGTTGATCTCACCTGCATCGCCGATCAGCAGTAACCTGTATTGAATACTATCCTGGGCGGTTAAATATTGTATAACCATCACCAGCATGCCAACCAACAGAGATTTCTTTTTCATGTCACCTGGATGATTTTTTATTCCTGAATAATCTATTACTTATGATATAACCGAGGTAACTGCTGCCGGCTCCTATGATTGCACCTGCCAGCACATCAGAAGGATAGTGTTTACCCAGGTACATCCGTGAGTATCCAACGCTGCCAGCCCACAGGTAGCTGGGAAGCGTTACATACCATTTTTTATACTGCAGGGTCAAAGTTGTTGCCATAGCAAATGCCTGTGAAGTATGGCCGGAAGGAAAGGATTTACCGGTTGACTGATCCGTTACAAATACTTCACCGGGGTATTTATCTGCCGGCCTTGCACGGTTAACAATATTCTTCAGTAAGGCAGTAGTGCCGATATTAATACCTGTTACCAGCAGTAATTCGTAACCGTTCTGCTGTACCTTTTTATCCTTACTGATAAAGCCATAAGCCAGCGTACCCAGGCTGATGGAACTGGCTACCCAGTCAATTGAACTGCTGGCCGTTTTCCATACAAAGGCATCAGGGTGTTGTGGATTGATGCCTTTCAAAATATCAATATCAATATTCTGGGCACCGGATTTTGTTATTGAAAAAAGGGCAATGATCCATGCTAATTGCTTTAATGCCATTCTTAGTCCGCTTTAATTGTTGTTAAGTATAAACTTCAGTATCGTTGCATGTTGACCGTTGCCCATTTCATTGGATATATAAAGATTGTGTTCCCTGTCGAAGGCAATGCCCTCAGGCTGGGTAAATAAAACCGGGTTTAGCAGATAGGCATGCAGTGGTTTCCATTGATCATCTGTTACCAGCAGCATCTTATTAACAGAGGAGAGGATATACCACTGCTTTGTTTTATTATTCTGCGCAAGTGCAGATGGTTTGAACCGAAAGTTTTTTTCCCCGATGCCTGGTAAATGTTTTGTATCAACAACAAAACTACTTTTCGTAGTAAACTTCCCTCCGTTATCTATGTGTAATATAAAACCGCTTATTCCTTCTGTGTACCTGCCAGAACTACAATTCTTGCATACCGTATACAGGTCATTGTTAGCTTCATCTGCATACAGCGATTCATACTCCCCTTCAGGCAATAATCCTTCCTGCGCAGAAGCTGCTTCAACTTCCTTTTCATTCACTGTATTCAGAGGGAAGCAGAATAACGCACCATCACTTCTTAATATGATCGCATAACCATTACAGATAGCCACATCTTCGTAATCCCCATGCCTGGCAAATTTTGTATGTCTCACTTCTTTATTACCGGGATGAAACCAGAACAGTTTACCTTCTTCATCCTGCTCAGTATAGATCTTATCAGCGTTGCCGTTTAAAAAACTGATACCGGATATTTCGTCCAATACGGAAGGCATTGTATAAATCACTGGTTTTGCAAAATCATAACCTGGTGGGCTATCCTGGCTGCCTCGCCGGGCACAGCCCTGCAGCAAATAAAAAACAAGGGCTGTAATTAATATTTGTGCTTTGATCATGCTGAAAGATTTTGTACCAGTACAGTAAAACACGGTCAATACTCTTATTTTGCAAAACAGGTAAAAATATTATCCGGCAAATATGATCGTAACAGCAAATGCCAGTACCGAAACAATCAGCGTGAACATAAATATGGTGTAAGAAATCCTTAGCAGTTTGTATTTATGCCCGAGTACCACCCCCTGTGAATGAATATCCTTTATCAGGCTTGCATATAGAAATTCACGCTCATTCATCACCAGCTGCATTCCTTCGTAATAGTGTTCATAGTCCATTTTATAAAAATTGCCAAAGAACAAAAGGTTCACAGAACGGTCCTGCAATTGCTCAGGACTGAAATATCCATTCGGTATTTTTGGGCGGGTAGCCAGTACCGAAAAAATAG
>APMI01039877.1_pt1 | contig 11684 bp, 8 predicted proteins | sample 667938 | NCBI WGS metagenome assembly APMI01 (sample SAMN01084076, study PRJNA167559) | wastewater metagenome | biome: Wastewater | place: Denmark: Ejby Moelle, Odense | collected 2011-11-28 | reverse complement strand
TGATCAAAATTGATCAAAAGAGTCATTTAATTCTTAAAGAATTTCCCTTTTTATTTTCAAATTGAGGATCCTAGTTTATGGCTTCATTCTGTATGAAGTCAACACTATGTTCTCCAGTTCGTGCTCCAAGAAGTATTTTACAAGTATTCTGTTCATTTTTGTGAAATTTTGTTGTTCAGTTTGTGAATATATCTCACATTTAGGCTCTTGAAACTTGTTTAACTCTCTCAAACATTTCACATTTAGATAGCGATTTATTTTTTATTTGATCAGCTTTTGGTAGCAGTAGAATCTTTCAATACTAAATTTCAAATCTTAACCAATTTGATGACTAGTTAAATATTTGCTAACCACCTCTCCGGATCTCTTCTGCTTTTGAATGAAGCACACAATCTGATGAATAATATTGGGCAAGATGTTTCTTAGAGCATTCTGTGGCTGCTTTTTAGCTTTTTCTAGGATTTTCACGTTTTTTTCAGCCATATTCCGATTTTTCGAGTTGCCAACCGGCTTCTCATTTTTTGGAGTCGAGTCCTGCATAATTTTATCATGCTTGGAGAGCTCTACTTCAATTTAGTTCGTAGTAGAAAAAAACTCATTGATTTAGTTTTTAACTTCGTGCACTATTTACTTATGATGCTGGTTCGAACAATTCTATGAAAATTCATAGAAAGTTAATGGCATCATAGGAATATAGATAGGATAGGCGACAGAAGTCAAGGTATGATGCGTAGAAAACTAGGCTACGTATAGGTTGAACATTGGGTGTCGAGAATTCTTTATTTTAATTATTATCCAATTTTAATTAATGAAATCGAAAAATATGAGATGCAAGCTTCAAATCATCAAGTTAGCTTTAGTTTCTTCTGCTTCATCATCTCGAAGCCTATTCTTAATTTTATCTCCGTTTCAGTACAATTTCTGAAAAATCAATTCTGTGGCAAAACAGCATGCACTCCCTTCCCAACACTAAGCCAAAATCACTTGAATTATTGATAATATGCAGGGAGATCATCATAATTACCAGACAATCGGAAGTAAGATCAAAGCTTAATGCACGGACTTGATCAATAATTCAAAAATAAGGATGCGTAAATTGATAGCGATACTGCAAAAAGAGTAAGGGATACACGAACATCTCGATAAGCAAAAAATATTAAGGGCAGGCAACGACGTGTTTATAAGTTGATTTTTATGAATGTTGAAAATATATGAAACATTAAATACCCCCAATATTAATAACAAGCCTATTATATTGAAATGTTTCCTAAATAATTAATACCAATTTATAAGCAGACAACTATTTCTAAGTTTTTCTTGATTCTCACATCACGATCAACAATTCTTTATTTTATCACTTTACAAACTCTATCTTTCACAACTTTGTACGGAGAGCAGTATGCTTTATTATTATTAGAACTTGGCCTTATTATTTTATTTAATGAAGAGCACTTTTTATTTAACTGGCTTAAGCATTGAGACCGACGACGATATTTACATGTATATTTGATAATATTTAATTATTGTACTGAAAATGCGGCGGAAGATTGAGAATTCCACGTAAAAATATTTATAAAGAATATCCATTTAATTATAGCATTTTTTAAATACTCAAAAATGAAAAAATTGTTGACCTTGATCCTGATCATAATACTCTGTGTAAGTCAGGAAACAAACAAGCAGGGGTCAGAACTAGCTATGAGAGTCGGCCAGATTGTGCCAGGTCGCATCGATCCTGAAGTTAGTAATCAAAAAGTGCATCCTATATACATTGACAAAATAGAAAAGAAATTTATGTTCATCAGGTTGAGCACTTTCTAAACGAACGCAGCTGCTATTGGTTTGTACGAGAACATGACTGGTCAGCTGCTTTACTCTTGCATGGACAATTCATATGACACTTGCTATATTCCAAGCACTGTGCTCACTCCAAACAAGTAATTCGTAATCTTGGTGATGTCGAACCAACCAATAAGCTACAATTTATACACATATTGGGGAGATCTTGAACACTTGAAGCCAAACTAATAAATAAAATTCATGTTTGATAGCAACGATCGCACACAATTATTCCATTTGGATTTATAAAAATAGACTAACTTTACGCAAATTCGTATTGTACTCAGGCCTTAGACTATGAGAAATTAAGGCGATAATTTGAAAATGTTTGCGAAACGAGGTAAATAAGACCCAACTCAATAAAATCATGATTATGAAAGTATTCACGTGTGGAATGATGCTGAAGTAATATTTATCAACAAGGAAGATCTCAAAGACGAGAAAAATGTTGTAGTATATATTGTTGGAAATGCGAGAACTGTGTATTTATTGTCTTGCGAACTAATTCGCAAAGATCATCATGATATTGGCGTGAACTAGAATTTGTACGAATACATAAACAAAGAGCAATCAGCAGTATATCATATGAAATTCTAATAAAAATAAAATATCGACGTGCACGTTGTCAGATTTTCAGTGTTCACTGGAGAAGTCGAAGTTGGTTTTTATTACGATAAATAAATGAAAAATAGTTTTAGAAAACTGCCTTTCCAGTACATGAGTGATTTACAATTCCATATTGAGAAGTCTGATCTTACTCAAGGAACTAAAGATATGTATATGTTAGTGAAATCCAAAGATGCTGCTAGTACATTCCAACTCAACATGCAAGGCAGAAGGAAAGTGTAAAGTTTTGAAATGTTTTAAAATTTGTTTGAGTTTGTCGCTATCAAGTAAAAGACTCAGAGCATGCATTTCTATTCGCATATATGGAATTAAAATCAGTTTGATGCACAAAAAACACAAAGTTTCGATGTAAGTCTTATAAAAGTATAAGGAGACACACTTTTACAATTCTATCGTTGCAAATCACTATAATTATAAGACATCTGCAAACAACGAGCTCATAAATAATTCTAATTAAGCATAACAGCAATAAAACCATCAGGCACAACAAACGTCGGCACCAAAACAATATACACAATATAACTGAATCAGAGTGATTACCAAGATATCAACCGTGTATAAAAACGAGCACTAATTCTTGTACACTGCACCGCTGTTTAAAATAAGACTAACTATATTGCAGTATAAATGTCGAATCCGAATAAAGTTAGACTGTTGAGGGAGGGCAGAGCATTCTAAGATAAAGTTAGGTACCAAGAGACTAAATATTACAAATATCAAAATAATAACCCTAATATCGGTGCAGTTAAAATCCATATAAACTAGATCTCAGGATTGACTAAAATAATCGCAAAAAGAACCGACACCAGATTACCAGGGGGAGCATAAATAAAAATGTCGATAATATAACCCAACGTAATTTTAATCTCCGAGTAACTGACAAAACCCATCTACTTACAGATATCAGGTGTAGTAAACTCGATATACACAGTTTCAGTGAGCACAATCCATGCTGAGCACCCCTCCGCAAATTCCCTGGTTATGGCATAGGATGTAGAGTACAGTTTGAAATTATTACCATACTCGTATGCCACTGTGGAAATACATCCTATTTAAAGTCAGGTTGTGTTCTAGTTTGATGTCTAAGGCGGATCCATACTGGTCTGTGAAGTTGATAATCAGGATCAATGTAAGGGTGATAGTATGTTTATGGGCAATAAAGGAGGATTGAATATTAATGCGGAAAATGCGAGGGAAGTTAGGCTTAGGCTTGCCAATTATGTCAATAATACTCTACTACCATCCACTAAACATAACTAATCTTAAGCGAAACTGCCAGCCCCATAGTTGATCCGCACAGTAAAAGTAACAGCAGTGTACCACGCCTCAAACAAAGAGCACTGTTAAAACAAGAAAATAAATAAAATGTACTCAGAATCCGTAAAATCAGGATCATGTTTTAAATTTCAGTTACCCTTGCCCGCAGATTTATAGATGATGGCCAGTCGGTAAAATGCAGGGGAAGGCTATCTACTGTATTATGTTTGTTCGCAGAAAGTTATTCCTATTCAAGCAAATGGTCGGTTAATGATCAAGGGGTCGACTATTATTTAGAGCTGCAAATAATCACAGAATGATATGGATTTGGTTATGATTATCGGAGATGCTACTTCGCATGAAAATACACCCAAATAAATCAGAACGGATTATTCAGTGGAGTACGTCAACGATATTATTACATTGGCTGATGGTGTTGCTTATCATACTCAGACTAGAAGCACATAGTCAGCTATAAAGACCTTTTTCTATTAAATTGTTGATGAAGAATCACCTTTGCAGATCACGATGTCAAATAAAAAAGGTAATCAACACTTCTTCGCCAAAATTGTAGAGAATAATAACAAATATACGACCTTAGTTACTGAAGGTGAGTCTTCTATCAATTCTAAAAATGGAAATTATTACAAAGATCCTTCTGTTCAGGTTAAAAAGACTGATATTGATAATGCTCAGTGTGGTCGAAATTGTCTCGTTATTATAAGTGTCTTTTCAACTTAAAAAACAGGATCAGAAATATAGTTCGCAATTTAGGTCACACAGCATGAAATTACACTCAAATAAAATGAAATTAAAAATGATTTCCTAGCCAAAGGATCAGTCAGATATTTCTAATATTCAACAAGAGCTAGTCCAACAGATTTACTTTTTAAAGTTTCAGACAATAATAGAAAATGTGCAAAATCTTACCTTTCTAATCATCCTTATCCATCTTTCTCCAACCATATCGCTTTCTAAAATTAAGGAAGCTTAACTTTTAAAAATGCGCAGAAAGGTCGATACTATTTTGCAGTCTAAGCTTTAGATGACTGTCCTTTCAGCATTGTCGTAAGTGAAGGGAATAATAAGCTCACTAAAATTGAACATGGACAAAATTATGATATTAAACTAAACTAAGGTTAAGAGAAATGGTTCTATTTGACCCACTTATCTAAAAGTTCATTTAAAATTTTAACTCTTTTAAAACATGGGCTTGTTGATATTTCTGTGAACAGGACTGATTTAAGCAAATAAATCATTGAACAAATTGCTTAAAATAAAATAGATGTCAAAAACTTTGCTTTTAAAAATACTTACCCTAACGCATTACTAATCCATAACGAAGACAAACAATTTTGTTCGAATTGTTATTATCTTGTCAACCTTAAAGCTAAAACATTAACTGAAGGCTCAGTCTTTTTAGGATCTGACAGCTCAAAAATTTCGCTTGGTCCAGGAAAAGTGTTATTTGACGAAATTAAAGCATAGAATGCATCAACTTTAGCTATATTTTATAAAGTCTCAAAGGGTAACTTGTCTTTGAATGTCCATTCGGGAAAGGTTAGTTTATCTATGACATACGAGTCCCAAAATTTCTAAAAATCCTACACAAAATCTAAAAATCCATACAAATAACCTTATGAATTTACACGAGAAGCTGAGAAATACTTACCAATTCGTATAAAAGTGACAGCTCTTGAAGTGCCAGCAGTGTACTCTCTCGAACTAACCCCATAGAAAGACGATTTAAAATAAAACGATCTCAAAATTCATCCCGGTGAGAGCACTTTCATTAAACTAGGTAATGCCAATAAATAAACACCATCATGTTTCACAGGCACTCTTCGTTCTAAAAATGAGCTTATCTATATCATATCTGATGTCAGTTAAAATGTCAATTTAAACTAGATTACAATCTAAGCTAAAATAAATGATAAAGATGCGGATGTTATTAAGGAAGTTATTGGAAATATTATTTCAGTTAAATATGATATTAAGGAAACTTTCTTTGCTTAAGCATTAAAGTACAGAATATGTATGAAGCCAACAAGTGCAAATTTCACAGATTTATTCTTAACAATACTTCAAAATGAAAAATTAAATTTGATTTCTCCAGACACTGAACTGGTTGTCAGAAACGAAGGCAATTTTGCGATTCATCATAATGGACATGTTATTGTTGATATATTTGAATGTGATGGCAAGGCTGATATCACATAGAGTAATTAGTATTCTGACCTCGAGAAGAAGACTCCAAGACAGCTGGATATTATTGGCATTTCAGGACAAAATCATGCGATGAGAGTATAAGCAATGTAAGTTTTATTCTTAAACATCAAAATTAATATGGCGACATTGCTTTGGATGCCGTTGAGCTAAAACAAAGAAAGAGGAATCGGCTACTACAAATATGCGATTGGCAATCTCGGATATACAACTGGGTTCAACACAATAAAATTTTTGATTGGAGGAGTTTACAAATCTAAAGAAACAAACACTTCAGTCCAATCAGTTCGCTATACTCTGCATATTTCGAATTCCCGAGACTCACTACAGAAGGCTATCATGTGTGGAATTAATCCAGGCGTCAAGACTTTGTCTGTGCTTGTAAATTCAAGCAAAGTAGGCGATGGGACTGCTCCTGAAATTGAGTTCAATCTCGAGGTAATATCTTTCTAATATATAGAAAAAACTGATCACTGACACATTCGGCAAAGACTAAACCCTATACTTCAACATCGTCGCCGATCTAACAATCCTCCCTCCAAACGAGCTAACCTAGCACGAACACTACCGTTTCATTTACTTCTAACAGTTAGTCTTGGCTGAACTATTACGCCAGAACGTAGTCTAACAACAGGTAAAAGTTGGTTTCAATATTAATAATTTTGTACTTGCTGTTGCTGCCATTAGTGTAGGTGCCATTGCTGTGTTATGCGTGTTTATCAAATGTGTGGCACCTGTTATTGCCAGGCTTAGAACCAGTGTGCTTGTCTAATAATAAAATAGAGATATTTAGTTGGAAGCGCCGCCTTCATCTGATAGGGGGCAAATGGCCACTGGGACTACTGATCGGATGGGTTGATCTATAACATATAATATACTATGAATATCAATATATAAATATAGATAAATATACTATTTATCAAACTCTATAATACTGACTTTTATGCTGATTAGCTTTGATAACAAAACTGACACTATACGGCCGATATTTTTTCTTGGTGTTTAATAAACATTCAGGAATATCAGTATTTTATTTTAGTCCTAGCTTGTCAAATTATTTATTACTATCTTCTTTATTGTTTTACTTTGATCGAGATTTCTCTTTTTATTTAAGTTGATACCTTAATCTTGTGTGTGCACTAGTCTGCGGTTTTGGTTTTGGTTGTGGTTGTTAACTGATGAAAAAAGAAGCTATTTATTGTTAAACCTTGTTATTATTTGATTGCCCGACAATTTATTCATAGTTCTTTGGCTTAAAATCGAAATCATCAAATTATAGTGAATACAACATTTTTGCTTTCTTTTTTAATTATTGTATATCGCTTTTTAATCCACTATTTTTCTTAATATTTTACTCATGCCAGTGGGTTTGAGTTTTGTTCTGATAACGAGACCCCCACTTTGATTTTGCTAAATTTTATTTAAATTTCTTGACTTTTCGCTTAAGACTTGCTTGAGTCGTTAAATTTGCATATCCTACCACGCATCCCTCTAGTAGAGAATTAAAGTTCGGCAAGATTAAGAATTTCTTTTTTTATTAATTCTCCAATTCAATTTATTTTTTGCGATCATGCTTACGCATCGATTTTATTTCCAAAGCTGACTTTGATGACGATTTGACTAATATTTTATTAGTCTTAGTAGGCATTTGTAAATTTTCTTCTTTCTTATATAGTTAATAATTCTCCTGCCCTTCGCACATCCGATTCAATAACCTAAAATAAGCCTCTTACGATTAATAAATTTTCTAATTATCCCCATATATGCTATTATTCCTGCCCTGTACCGAGATGGCACTAGAAGAGTTCATCAGATTGATTGTGTTTTTGATTGCCCGATATTTTTATGACACTGATTTGCTTTCCTGAATTAGATCAATATTTTACTTCATATTCTGCCATTAATGCGTTATGTTTTATAATGCAGTCGTCTAGTTTAGAAACACATTTTGTTTTTATTTTTTCCATTGTGTTTTATTATATTCGATTTTTTGCATCATAAGCAAATTTCGAATATTTATTTGTGAAATAAAATTGCTCTAATTTATATTATCACAAATATTAGTAAACAAAACTACTATTTTATGAGTCTATACAAATTTAATTCTAAAATTAATATTTATTTAAAAATTTACTTTATCTCTACTATTATTGTTACGTTAAATAGTGTTAAAATTATAATATACTAATTGATTGTTTATTTCAAATTTGAATAAAGAATGAACAGCAAGAGATCAGCAGTTTCTTTATCTTTTATTGAAGGAGTCAATACTTCTCGGAGTAAGCAACCGATTATGAATTAAAGCTTAGAAAGTTTCTGTTTAGAGCTCAGTCAAGAACTTGCATGTATTAAAAAATAGCTCAAAAATAAAGTAAATCGACATGAATTCATGAGCGGGCTAAGCTCAAAACTTTCCCTATCGTAATTAGGCTCATTAAACTTTACAAACAAGTATTCAAAATAAAACAACCCTCCTAATCATATTTACGATAACGACAAATTTGACCGCTTGCAAGACCAAATCCATATTCTGCAAGCCCAAACAAAATAAAATCATTTTAAATTTTTATAGTAAGAATTACAAACAATTAAAGATGAATTCAGTGCATTCTGTGATTTATAGAGAGAAAATAAGAAAAAACTTTAGGCTATTCAATAAAAAATATAGGATACTTAGGACAGTGTCAAGCAAAGAATAGCGGAAGTTTAGGCGTATATTTATCGGAAAGCATAGCGTACGGAAATATAAAAATTATTCTCGCTTAACTAACTGCTGGTCGTTGAAATCGAGCAAGCCAAACAAAAATGTGAATAATACGCAAAATAATCAAAATCATCAATTGAGAAACTCAACAAATAATTTGTGGCTTTGGTAAATCATGAAAAATAGCAGACAACGCACGGTTTGCAGTCAAAATTAAAGCAACTATAACATGAAGTAAGAGCTGATCTATAGCTAAAATCTAAATAAATTGACAAAATATTAGATCTAGTATAACTGAAATAAGATCGGAAGCAAGATAGTGTCTAAGTACTCAATATCAACATCAATGCCTTAAATGAAAGAATAAAAAATTTATAATCACGTTAAAATTTAGCTACAAGATAACTCACAGCTAGAGTCAATGTAGTATAACTAAAATAAAGTCACATCAGCAGAGCAGTCAGATAAGTCGACAATATGAAAAGTCAAGTATAAAGCATAAAGCTAGATATTATGCAGTTGTATGAAGATGGCAGGCAGGTGCCAGTACATGTGAAACAATTCTGTGAACAGCTTATCGATAAGCAAGTCGATCATCAGAAAAAACAGTATTATAATGAATTGGAAAGTACATGTGAGGAGATTATGAGGAAAGTTATTGCATTGACTGATTAATACGCTTCACGAGAGTATTTAGATCAAGTATTAGCTCCTATAAAATAAAAACAAAAACAGTTCAATATATTCTAAACATAACTGTCCAAGAAATTAGATTTCCTGCAAAAATCCTAATCCCTCCTTTCATAATCTTTATAATAATAAATATAGCGCGCAGAGTAAAGAATAACAAAATTACAAACATCAATGTCTCAATCTTACTTATCTTTAAAACATTTCCATGAGTATATATCGAAATATGTGAAAATTTAGTAACTCAAATAAGTGGGCACATAAATTGGGAATCGAGTTTCTACCGAAATATTAAAAGTTAAGACGGAACAAGCGAGAATTAATTAAGCAATTTGTTCGGAGAATTTGCTGTGTAAGGTTTTTTGGAATAATGGGCAGCTTAAAGGTGGAAATTTAGTACTTTGGGATAAACTTGTGGCTAATACTCTACCTTAAAACTTCAAATGGCATAAATAGTAACCCATAATATTCATAACAAAAGGTGGGTATTATCGCATATAAATAGGTTTCTACTCTGTTAAAAAGCCCACAATTCAACTAATAATAAACGGGCAGACAATAATATCGGCCGTGAATTCAAGTTCCTACGTACTACACCATTCAAGTGGCAAACTAAAAGACGTGTCCAATAATAGTGAAATTGCGGGTTTAACTTACGTTGATTATTTTCTAGTGCCGGATTAAGCCAGAATTGCTGTGTCGTATATTGGCGAGTATATCGGCGAGGGATTTATCAGTGTGCAGCGCATATGAATATAATAATGAGGATAATGTGTTTTAATTTAATTTTATTATAGATATATACGAAATAACTAAGTAAAATACATAATAATATAATATAAGAAAAAGAAGACGCAAAATAGATAATGAAGGCTTCAAACACTTAACAAAATATACTGATCAAATCTATAATAAATAGAATAAAGTAACAATTTAGTATAGCTATGGTGTAAGTCAGAATAGGATAAGACTGCAATGGTTCATGGAAATAAAGTTAACAAGTTGGAATAAATGAGCATATATTTATTAAGTTAATGTGGACGCCATAACTATACTCACTCTACTTGCTCCTAATCATAATATTTGGTGTTAGAGTTCCAAAAAATTTAAGAAGAAAAGGAGTCGTTTGGAGAAATTTAGGAAATTATTTTTAAAATTAAAGATAAATTAATTTAATGATTAAGTTAAGTATTCAGCGAATATTGGAAAGAAAAGAAAATCATAAATTAAAAATTAAGATTTATTTCGAATGAATTTTGTGGATGATTTCGTCAGATGATCAAGCTGTTTTGAGAGTATAGAAAAGTGTTTCATAGGAGCGAAGAGTAATGCCTAGTGAAATTTCACGATCTTAGTTAATTTTTGAAAATAAAATATAAAAGCTATGGAGACGAGTCAGTCTTTAGACGGGTATAAAATATAGTTATCAGAATATGTTCAAAGAGAATTAATTTAAAATTTTGTTATAGGTTAACTCGTATGGATATGTAAGTGTGACCTTTGGAAAAATTAATAATTTGAAGGTAGTCATTATTAAAATTTTCATAATTACACTGTCAAGATTATGGATAAATTACCATCGAAGTCGCACAAATGTTGACGCCTTCTAGAAAAGCTGATGGCAATTCACACTAGATGTGTAAAATTTCACAATATTTTCAATCTACAATAACTCCAAAACCCTAACATGCATAAGTTATGATTCTGAGAATGATCGCATTCCCGTTTTTGGAGACGAAGAAGTGATTCAACACTGCCAATATTCTAAAATAGATGACGAAGAAGATGAAAAAGGAGTGGATTGAAATCTATTGCAAAAATGTATATTCTAGAGGATGAGGCTGAGTTTTTAAAAAGAACTTATTACTGTGTAGAATTGTTGTACCATATCTGATAATTTTGAAAGGAGAAGGAGTAACCGAGACAATTTCTAACTATTGGACTTCGAGACTATATAATGGAAGGAAGTATCTCTATCAACAAGACTGAAAACTAGGTTCCATTCTTCGACTTTCATCGAAAGTTAATTTTCGTTATTGAAGGTTATCACAAGTATCGGTGCTTAAGTGATGTGCTTTCGCTAGGTTTGACTCTTTTGCTCAAAGATGAAGAGATTTAAAGACAGTAATGGAAATAAATATCAAAAAATAATATTTTGATACTTTTTAACTCGATAGAGACATAACTCTTCATCCTAAGGAAATAAATCTCTTGTCCAGCAGATACAACGATGGTCTATATGGACTCGTTTTGATTTTTGATTTGATTTGATTTGAAACGAATACAAATAAATATTTTGCTGAATATTTTAAAGTTTGACGTTTAAACTTTTTTTTATATA
>APMI01014615.1_pt1 | contig 11684 bp, 12 predicted proteins | sample 667938 | NCBI WGS metagenome assembly APMI01 (sample SAMN01084076, study PRJNA167559) | wastewater metagenome | biome: Wastewater | place: Denmark: Ejby Moelle, Odense | collected 2011-11-28 | reverse complement strand
GGCGGGCTATCTCATCGCCCGCTCCGACCGCAGCGGCTATTGCATCTATCGCGACCGCCACGGCCGCCGCTACGAAGCGCGCTGCCGCTGAGGCGAATGACCCACAAACGGAAACGGGCCCCTGGGCCCGTTTTCTGGTGTCTTGCATCCAGGAAGAAGAATGCGTTCAGGAACCGCCGCCGGCCCGTCGCTCGGCCTCGTCGAGCTTCTCCAGAAGATCGAGCAGGCGATCGGGCACGGGTTCGGTCTCGATGACGTCGTAGAAGGACTTGAGCTTGCGGCCTATCGCGCCATTGGGGTCGAAGGCAGCCTTGGCGGCGGCCGCGCCGCGTCTCTTGTCTTTGCTGGGCTCGATCATGGTGCTGTTTCCATCGCGTGCTGCCCGCTATCTTCCTTTTGCCCAAGATTCCCAATAGCAAGTCAGACTTAGCATGCTACCAATAGGTTTCCGCATGATGAACTCTAGCGGAAACGGTTCCGATACGGAACATATTCAGGGAGATCGAAATGTCACTTTCCACCCGTATCGCACCGCATCTCGCCTATCTGAGGCGGTTTTCCCGTGCCGTGACGGGTTCCCAGACCTCCGGCGACGCCTATGTCGCCGCCACGCTGGAAGCGCTGGTCGCCGATATCTCGCTTTACCCGGAAGGGCGCGGTGATCGAATCGCACTTTACCGGCTCTATTGCACGCTCTTCGACAATCTCGATGTGGCGCTGCCGGAAAACACCTCCCCCTTCGGCTGGGAGCGTCAGGCCGCCGCGAACCTCGCAAACCTTCCGCCGGCTGAGCGCAAGGCCTTCCTGCTCGTCGCCGTCGAAGGCTTCGACATTGCCGAAGGCGCCGACATCATGAACGTCTCGGAAGAACGTTTCACCGAACTGCTCGACGAGGCCTCCCACGACATCTCGCGGCAGGTGGCGACCGACATCATGATCATCGAGGACGAGCCGCTGATCGCCATGGACATCGAGGACATGGTGAAGGGCCTCGGCCACAACGTGACGGGCATCGCGCGCACCCATGCCGAAGCGGTGGAACTCTATCACCGCACCGCGCCGCGCATGGTGCTGGCGGATATCCAGCTCGCCGACGGCAGCTCTGGCATCGATGCCGTGAACGACATCCTGAAGAACAGCACGATCCCGGTGATCTTCATCACCGCTTTCCCGGAGCGGTTGCTGACGGGTGAGAAGCCGGAACCGGCCTTCCTCGTCACCAAGCCCTTCAACCCGGACATGGTGAAGGCGCTGATCAGCCAGGCGCTGTTCTTCGACGAACAGGCGCGGCTTGCAAAGTCCGCATAAGCAGAAAGGCCCGCGCAAGCGGGCCTTTTCATTTCAGCCATCGAGGCCTTCGAGAGCAGCCACGACGATGGCATCGACGGAGGCATCGATATCGACGGTCACGACACCGGGCTCATTGGACGGATCCTCCAGTGTCGCAAGCTGGCTGTCGAGCAGGCTGACGGGCATGAAGTGCCCTTCCCGCGCAGCCATGCGGGACATCAGCAAGTCTCGACTTCCCTTGAGGAAGACAAAGGCAAGCGTGCTGCCGGCGGTGTTGCGCAGCCGGTCGCGATAGGCCTTCTTCAGCGCAGAGCAGGAGACGACGACGCTGCCGTTTCGGGCGAGTACATCCGCCATTGCCCGGCCGATCGTGTCGAGCCAGGGCCAGCGGTCTTCGTCTGTCAGGGGAATGCCATGGGACATCTTGTCGACATTGGCGGCGGGGTGCAGGCTGTCGCCTTCGATGAAGGCGGCGCCGAGCTTTGCGGCAAGCCCCTCGGCAACCGAGGTCTTACCGCAACCGGAAACGCCCATGACGATGATCGCACGGGCGTTTCTCATGGCATGAGCGCCATCAGGCGACGCGCTGGCGCTTTTCGATGCGGGCACGGATGGCGTCCACGTCGACGCGGGGCGTCGCGGCGAAGAGCGTCTTGGTATAGCTGTGCTGCGGGTCGTCGAAGACCTGATCGCGGCTGCCATATTCCACCGCCTCGCCGAAATACATCACCATCACATCGTCGGCGATGTGGCGCACGACCGAAAGGTCGTGGCTGATGAAGACATAGGTCAGGTGGAACTCGTCCTGCAGGTCGGCGAGCAGGTTGAGCACCTGGGCCTGAACCGAAAGGTCGAGCGCCGAGACCGGCTCGTCGAGAACCAACAGGCGCGGGTTCAGCATCAGCGCGCGAGCGATCGCCACACGCTGGCGCTGGCCGCCGGAGAACATGTGCGGGTAACGCCCGTAATGCTTCTCCTCCAGGCCCACCTTCTTCAGGATGGCCATGGCGCGATCGCGCCGTTCGCTCGCCGGGATCTTCGTGTTGATGACCAGCGGCTCCGTCAGGATGTCACCGATCTTCTTGCGCGGATTGAGCGAACCGTAGGGGTTCTGGAAGACGATCTGCACCTTGCTGCGCATTTCGGAGGTCAGCGGCTCGCTGGCGATATCGACCTTGCGGCCATCGATCAGCATTTCGCCCTCGGTGATCGGATCGATCATCGTGACCATGCGGGCAAGGGTGGACTTGCCGCAGCCGCTTTCGCCGACGATGGCGAGCGTCTTGCCTTCCTCGACCTTGAAGCTCACGCCCTTGACGGCGTGAACGGTCTTGGCCGGCTTCATGAGACTGCCGGGGATGTGGTAGTCGCGCTTGAGGTTCTTTGCTTCGAGAACAGGGGTCATCGCATGGCTCCCGCAAAAATCTCGGCGTCGGTCAGCTTTTCCGTGATCGTCGGCAGTCGTCCGCCCGTGGCGTTCTCCGGCAGGGCCGAGAGAAGCGCCTTGGTGTAGACGCTCTTGGGGGCCGAGAAGAGCGACAGCACATCGGCCGATTCGATCTGGCGGCCCTTGTACTGCACGATCACGCGGTCGGCGGTTTCGGCAACGACGCCCATGTCGTGGGTGATGATGATGAGGCCCATGCCGTGTTCGGCCTGCAGCTTCATCAGGAGGTCCAAGATCTGCTTCTGGATCGTCACGTCGAGCGCAGTGGTTGGCTCGTCGGCGATGAGAAGCTTCGGGTTGCAGGCAAGCGCGGTCGCGATCATCACGCGCTGGCACTGGCCGCCCGACATCTGGTGCGGATAGTGGCCAAGGCGCTCTTCCGGGTTCGGAATGCCGACGAGCTGGAACAGCTCGATCGCCCGGTCGCGGCGCGCCTTGCGACCGAGATCCGTGTGGATGCGCAGCACTTCCTCGATCTGGTAGCCGACCGTGAAGCACGGATTGAGGCTGGCGATCGGCTCCTGGAAGATCATGGCGATGTCCTTGCCGATGATCTTGCGGCGCTCGCTGTCCGACATCGACCGCATGTCGCGGCCGTTGAAGGTCAGGACGTCCGCCGTCACCTTCGCCGTCCAGGGCAGAAGGCCCATGGCGGCGAGCATGGAGACGGACTTGCCCGAGCCGGATTCGCCGACGATGGCGAGAACTTCGCCCTCGTCGACCTTGAGGGAAACGCCGTCCACGGCGCGGAAGGGACCGGATGCCGTCTGGAACTCGACGGTGAGGTTTTTGATTTCGAGAAGCGACATCACGACCTCTTCAGCTTGGGATCGAGGGCGTCGCGCAGGCCGTCACCCATGAGGTTGATGGCAAGCACGGTGACGAGGATGGCAAGGCCCGGGAAGGTGACGACCCACCAGGCGCGCTGGATGAATTCGCGCGCTTCGGCAAGCATCGTGCCCCATTCCGGCGTCGGCGGCTGGGCGCCCATGCCGAGGAAGCCGAGAGCCGCCGCGTCGAGGATCGCCGCCGAGAAGGCGAGCGTCGCCTGGACGATGAGCGGGGCAAGGCAGTTCGGCAGGATCGTCAGGAACATCAGGCGCATCGTGCCGGCGCCGGCGACCTGCGAGCCGATGACGTAATCCTTGGACTTTTCCGTCATCACCGCCGCGCGCGTCAGGCGCACGAAATGCGGCTGGTTGACGAGCGAGATGGCGATCATGGCATTGAGCAGCCCCGGCCCCAGCACGGCCACCAGCACGAGGGCGAGCAGCAGCGAGGGGAACGCCAGGATGATATCCATGATGCGCATGATGAAGGTATCGACCTTGCCGCGGAAATAGCCGGCGACGAGACCGATCAGCACGCCCGAGACCACCGACAGCGTCACGACGACGAGACCGATGAAGAGCGAGAAGCGCGCGCCGTAGATGAGGCGCGAGAGGATGTCGCGACCGACGGCGTCGGTCCCGAGGATGTGTCCCCACATGCCGCCTTCCTGGAAGACCGGCGGCAGGAGAAGCAATTCGCGGTTCTGGGCACTCGGGCTGTGCGGCGAAACGATCGGGGCGAAGACCGCCAGGAACAGGATCACCAGGAAGACGAAGAGGCCGATGACGGCGCCCTTGTTGCGCGAGAAATAGAACCAGAATTCGGAAAGGCCGGACGGGGGCGTGCCACCTGTCTTGGTATCGGCCGCGTTTTGAACCGTGCTCATGGAATCGCCTCCTAGTGCCGGATACGCGGGTTGACCCAGCCGTAAAGCAGGTCGACCACGAGGTTGACGATCATGATGACGGCAGCGATCAGCATCAGGCCACCCTGCACAACGGCATAGTCGCGCTTGAAGACGCTGTCGACCATCCACTTGCCGATGCCCGGCCAGGAGAAGATCGTCTCGGTGAGGATGGCGCCCGCGAGCAGCACGCCGACCTGAAGGCCGATCGTGGTGATGACGGGGATCATCGCGTTGCGCAGCGCATGGATGCCGATGACGCGGAAGGGCGAGAGGCCCTTGGCGCGGGCGGTGCGGACATAGTCCTCACCCAGCACTTCCAGCATGGCCGAACGGGTCTGACGAGCGATGACCGCAAGCGGGATCGTCGCCAGCACGATGGTCGGCAGGATCAGGTAGGTGACGGCCGATTTGAACGCCCCCGCCTGCCCCGAGATCAGGCTGTCTATCAGCATGAAGCCGGTAACCTGCGGGAAGAAATACATCAGCGAGATGCGTCCCGAGACCGGCGTCCAGCCGAGATAGCCGGAGAAGAAGATGATGAGCAGCAGGCCCCACCAGAAGATCGGCATCGAATAGCCGATGAGGGCGACGCCCATGATCGACTGGTCGAGCCAGGTGCCGCGCTTGACCGCGGCAAGCACGCCCGCCGGAATGCCGAGCAGCACGGCGACGATGATGGCGCACAGCGCAAGTTCCAGCGTTGCCGGGAACAGGCTGAGGAAATCGTCCAGCACGGGCCGCTTGGTGACGATCGACGAGCCGAAGTCCCCCGTAAGGAGGCCGGTCAGATAGTCGAAATACTGGATGTACATGGGCCGGTCGAGGCCGAGCTGGTGCATGAGCTCGGTATGACGTTCCGGCGACATCACGCGCTCGCCCGACATCAGCATGACCGGATCGCCGGGCAGAAGTCGGATGAAGGAGAACGCGATGAGCGATACCCCGAGGAACGTAGGTATCAGGACGGCGAGCCGTCCGAAGATAAAGCGCAACATGGGAGCCAATCCCTTCTTTTTGAAAAACCGGCGGCCCGAATGTCTTCGAGCCGCCGGCCATAACACGCTCTTAGCGGCGTGCCTTTTCTCGATAACCGATATTACTCGGCAATGTCTACGCCATCGAAGACGAAGTCGCCAAGCGGAGACTGGACGAAGCCCGTAACCTTCTTGCTCATCGGTACGACGGCGAGCGAATGGTCGAGGGTGTTCCAGGGCGCTTCGCGCTTGAAGATGACCTGGGCCTCTTCATAGAGCTTCGTGCGTTCTGCGATGTCGGAGGTTTCCTTCGCCTTCGTCATCAGGTCGTCGAATTCCTTGTTGCACCACTGTGCGCGGTTGTTGCCGCCAACGGCATCGCAGCCGAGCAGGGTGTCAAGGAAGTTGTCCGGATCGCCGTTGTCGCCCGTCCAGCCGAGGATGGCCGCGCCGTCGCGGTCCTTGGCGGAAGAGAGCTTCAGGTATTCAGCCCATTCGTAGGAGACGATCTCGGCTTCGACGCCGATCTTGGCGAGGTCGGCCTGCATCAGTTCAGCCGCGCGGCGAGCGTTCAGCATGTACGGACGGGCAACAGGCATGGCCCAGATCTTCATCTTGAGGCCAGCGGCGCCGGCTTCTTCGAGCATCTTCTTGGCTGCTTCCGGGTCGTACTTGTCGTCTACGACGGCATCGTTGTACGACCACATGGTCGGCGGGATCGGGTTCTTGGCGACGGTGGCCGCGCCCTGGAACACGGCGTCGACGATCGCCTGGCGGTTGACCGCCATGTTGAGAGCCTTGCGGACCTCGACCTTGTCGAACGGCGGAACGAGCGTGTTGTAGGCGAGGTAGGCGACGTTGAGGCCGGCCTGCTCGGAAACGTGCAGGTTCGGATCAGCCTTCAGCTCGGCGACGTCGGCAGCGTTCGGGTAGGACATCAGGTGGCATTCGCCGGCCTTCAGCTTCTGCGCGCGAACGGCAGCGTCCGGGGTGATGGCGAAGACGAGATCGTCGATCGCCTGCTTGCCGCCCCAGTAGTCCGGGTTGGCCTTGTAGCGGATGGCGGCATCCGGCTGGTAGGCGACGAAGGTGAACGGACCGGTGCCGAGCGGCTGCTGGTTCATCAGCTCCATCTTGCCTTCGGCCTGAAGCTTGTCGGCATATTCCTTGGAAACGATCGAGATGAAGGGCATGCCGAGGTTGGCGAGCAGCGGTGCTTCCGGGCGCTTCAGCGTGATCTTGACCGTCAGGTCGTCGACCTTCTCGATCTTTTCGATGACATCCGGCAGGCCCATGCCTGCGAAATATTCCCAGGATGCACCCGGAACGTACTTGTTCCAGGCGTTGTCGGCCTTGTACTGGCGCTCGAACGAGAAGATGACGTCGTCGGCGTTCAGCTCGCGGGTCGGGGTGAAGAAGTCCGTCGTCTGGAACTTCACGCCCTTGCGCAGCTTGAAGGTGTATTCCTTGCCATCAGCCGAAATGTCCCAGCTCTCGGCGAGAGCAGGCTCGATTTCCGTCGTGCCGCGCTTGAATTCGACCAGTCGGTTGTAAACCGTGTGCGCTGCGGCGTCGAAGGTCTGACCGCCCGTGTAGAGGCCGGGGTCAAAGCCTTCCGGCGAGGCTTCCGAGCAATAGACGAACGTCTTCGACCATGCGGCGGTCGCCATCAGCGAGGCAAGCGCCGTCGCTGCGAAAAGAGTAGTCAGCTTTTTCATGTTGAGCTTCCCAGGTTTGGTTTTTTGTTCTCTTGTGCGGTCACGGGTGCGTTCCGGCCCCGTCCGTGCGCGGATGGAACGACATTTGCCGCAGGATTGCAATAAGTGTGCGGACAAATTTGTCCAAACGGAAAAATTCGCGCAACACTATTCTCCACAGCATTAGAAAAGCCTGCAAAATCGCGCCGAATCGGCGCTGCATGCCCCTGTCAATCCCCATCTGCCCGGATGGAGGCGGGCGGGGGCGTGTGCCATAAGGGGACAACGAGGCAGGAAGGGTCGTCCTTCGCCGCCTTGCTCCGTGGCGGCGGAGCGAGATGGCAAAATGAAGGGCGGCCCACCTCGTCACTCCTTTTTTATCAATACGTTAGCGAGGCGCCTGCGGAAAATCGCGCGCGCCATCGCGAAATTGTCCCGTAAAACCCTTTGCCTCCTTGGATTGCGGCGCTAGATTGCGCCGCGTGGAATCTAGGGGGTAGACGCCACGTGGCCGTACTGAACCGACATTTCCGAAGATATGATTTCGAAGGCGATCTGGAGAAAGCTCTCAATCGCGTCGACTTCTTTCGCATTTTCCATACGATGGCCCTGCGCTACGGCTTCGAGCATTTCGGCGTGCTACAATTGGCAAGCGAACACGAGCCCAGCACGCTTGCCGCCCGCCTCATGCTGCACGATCTGCCCGCCGGCCTTGCCGAAACCTACGACAAGCGCCACCGCCTCAACGACAGCGCCCTCTTCAAGAGCTTCTACCGCTCGACGATCTCCACGGTCTGGCGCGCCGACGATCACCTGGACAACGGCGGCGCACAGGGCGCCGACTTCCTGGACCAGATCGGTTTCGACATGGCGCTCGCCGTTCCGGTGCACACGGTCACCGGTACGCGCTACGTCGTTCTCTTCCTTGGCGATGGCGACGATATCGGCCGCAGCGAGCATTTCGAGATCTGCTACGAGGCCAATTGCGCCTTCGACTACTTCCACCGCCAGGTCCTCGCCAACAAGGCGGGCATGGGGCTGACGCCGCGCGAGACGGAAATCCTGCGCTGGATTTCCTACGGCAAGACGGCCAGCGAGATCGCGCTCATCGTCTCCGTCTCCGAGCACACGGTGAATTCGCACACGGCGACCATCCTCAAGAAGCTCGACGTGGTCAATCGCACCCAGATGGTGGCCAAGGCCATTCGCGAACAGATCATCCAGTAGCGCGCAAAACAGGTCCGCGCGTTACGGATAGGCAGAGTTAGGGACTTGTTAATATTCGCGGGCTGGACGACAGTAGCCGCGGCTTTCGAGGCTGATGCCTCCTCAGACAGCAGGTTTACCGGCTACCATGACAGCAAAAGCGCATATCCTGCTCGTCGACGACGATCCCGCTGAAAACGTCATTCTTGGCGCGCTCATGCGCAAGGTCGCAAGTTATGCGATCACGCTGCATTATGTGGAGACGGTAGACGGCGCGCTCGGCTTCATCCGCTCGTCCGGCGTTCCGCTCGATATGATCCTGATGGACAACCGGCTCCAGCCGCAGGCGGATTTCCGCGAGACCGTGCCGGAACTGCGCCGCGCCGGCTACATCGGCCCCATCGGCGTGATCTCCTCGTCGATCAGCGACGCCTATTTCCAGAAGATCGACGACTATGGCGTCGACTTCCGCATCGACAAGGCCGAACTCGACCCGACGGCTATCGAATTCATTCTGCAGGAATATGTCCGGCGCGACGTGGGCGCCGGCATCTGAGGAGAACCGGCGTCAGGCACCGGATCTCGATCATCGATCCATCAGGCCGCCGGCTGGCGGGCGATCGCGTTTTCCAGGCCGAGCAGCATACCGATCTGCGGGCGGGCCTTGACGAGGTCGTCGATCGTGTACTGCTGCAGCACCTCGAAGAAGGCGTTCAGCGCCTTGCGCAGCGCAGCGTTCAGGCCACAGCTATCGACCAGCGGACATTCGATCTCGCCGGCTTCGAAACATTCGGCCATCGCGAAAGAATCCTCCGTCACCCGCACCACGTCGAACAGCGTGATTTCCGCCGCCGGCTTGGGCAGGCGCACACCGCCATTGCGGCCGCGGACCGTCTCGATGATGCCGGCCTTGGTCAAGGGCTGGAGAATCTTGAACAGGAACAGTTCCGAAACGCCGTAAGCCTTCGCAATCTCGGGAATGCGGCTGAGCTTGCCCCCGTTCGCCGCGCAGTACATCAACATGCGCACGGCATAGTTGGTTTGCTTCGTCAGACGCATGCGAAACTCCGAATCCGGTTTTGAAGTGGGATCACATATAGGACAGATCGCGGTTTAGAACAATTCCAAAAAGCGGAAAATCACATTCATGTTATGCGATTGGTCGCATGATTGACTGCAAGGGGCAAGCCGCTAAAGAAGACTTTAGCAGTAAAGAATAAATGTTCCCAGGAGGCCCCGATGCGACTGCTCCAGACTTCCCTCGCCGCCCTTGCCCTTTCGACCGCCGGCCTTGCCCTGGCCGCGCCCGCGCATGCGGATGGCGAAGTCAACATCTACTCCTATCGCCAGCCCGACCTCATCCAGCCGCTTCTCGACGAGTTCACGAAGGAAACCGGCATCACCACCAATGTGCTCTTCCTCGACAAGGGCCTCGTCGAACGCATCCAGGCGGAAGGCGCGAACTCGCCGGCCGACGTCATCCTGACGGTCGACATCGCCCGCCTGACGGAAGCCAAGGAAGGCGGCGTCACGCAGCAGGTCAAGAGCGATATCATCAACAAGGATATCCCGGCCGCCTACCGCGACCCCGATGGCGACTGGTTCGGCCTGACCACCCGCTCGCGTGTCGTCTACGCCTCGAAGGAGCGTGTCGCGCAGAACGAGATCACCTATGAGGAGCTTGCCGATCCGAAGTGGAAGGGCAAGATCTGCACCCGCGACGGCCAGCACTCCTACAATATCGGCCTGATCGCCTCGATGATCGCCCATCACGGCGAAGCCGAGACCGAGAAGTGGCTGACGGGCCTGAAGAACAACCTCGCCCGCAAGCCCGACGGCAGCGACCGCGACCAGGCCAAGGCGATCCTCGCCGGCGAGTGCGATCTGGCGCTCGGCAACTCCTACTATGTCGGCCTCATGATGACCAACGAGAAGGAGCCGGAACAGAAGGAATGGGCAGCCGCCATCAAGGTGCTCTTCCCGAACGCCAACGACCGCGGCTCGCATGTCAACGTCTCCGGCATGGCGCTCGCCAAGAACGCACCGAACAAGGAAAACGCGCTGAAGCTGATGGAATTCCTGTCGGAAGGCACGGCGCAGAAGATCTATGCCGAGCAGGTCTACGAATACCCGGTCCTGCCGGGTGCGGAGCCCTCCGAGATCGTGAAGTCCTTCGGCACGCTGAAGCCCGATCCGCTGCCGCTGGTCGACATCGCCGCCAACCGCAAGAAGGCCTCCGAGCTCGTCGACAAGGTGGGCTACAACGACGGCCCGTCGCAGTAATCAACAGGCCTCTCAAGGCAGATCAGGAAACGGCGGCCTTCGGGCCGCCGTTTTCGTTCCTACCGCAAGTCCGGATCCGACTGGCCGGAAACGATCCGGGCGTAGTCGATGATATCCTTCCTGCGCTGCGGCGTGCCCGGATGGGTGGAGAGGATGCTGGTATCGCCCTTGTCTCCGAGCTTTTCCTCGATGAGAGTGAAGAAGCGGGCGATGGCGGTCGGATCATAGCCGGCCTTGGCCATCAGCTCGACCGAGCGTCGGTCCGCCTGCGCCTCGGCTTCGCGCGAATAGGACAGCGCCAGCAAACCGCCGCCCTGCACCAGCACGTCCTCGACCGCCGAGCCGACGTCACCGGCAATCAGCATGACGAGGCCGGTCATGCCGGCAGCGCGGTAGAATTGCCGCAGGCTGTGCTCCAGTTCGACATGGCCGATCTCGTGCGCGAGGACCCCGACGATCATTTCCGTATCGCCGCCCGCCATCTCGACAAGCTGGTCCGTGACGACGAGCGAGCCGTCCGGCAGAGCGAAGGCATTGGGGCCGATAATGCCGCCATCGCGGAAATTGAGGTCATACGCGCCGGCGCCGCGCGACGACTGGGCCGCGATGCGCGCGAAACCGTCGGCGATTTCCTTGCGGCGGGCGTCCGGCAGCTTGCTCGGCGAGAAGGTCGTCTTGTCGAGCGCCTGCAGCGTGCCCTCCCCCATCAGCTCAGGGACGATCGGCGGCGTCGTGCGCACGGCGACCTCCACCAGCACCGGCACGCCCCAGCGATAGACGACGCCCCCCAGGACGAAAGCGAGGAGCACGATAAGGATGAGGCGCAGGCGGAACTGCTCCAGCCAGTGCACGAAACCGGCACCGCCCCTGCCCCGCGCCGCCAGATAGCGGTCCACGCCGTCATTGTCCCAGGTCTCGAAGACCGAACCGTCCGGGAAGGTCACCCGGCGCGGAATGGAGCCGACGCGGCTCGAAATCTCCACCCAGGAGAGGCCTGCGCCGGCAAGAGGCTTGTCGCCTCCCGCCGGCACCGCGGCGATTTCCGTGCC
>APMI01023289.1_pt1 | contig 11689 bp, 5 predicted proteins | sample 667938 | NCBI WGS metagenome assembly APMI01 (sample SAMN01084076, study PRJNA167559) | wastewater metagenome | biome: Wastewater | place: Denmark: Ejby Moelle, Odense | collected 2011-11-28 | reverse complement strand
CGTGTGCGTGAGAATCCAATTGCTCCAATGTCCGCCCGCGCTCCACCCCAGCACGCCCATCTTGGTGCTGTCAACGAGGCCGTCTTTGATCAACGCATCCACGCCGGTCATGATGTCGTTGTAGCCCGGCGCGAAGTAGTTGCCCACGATGCCGTTTTTGTGCGCCTCGCCGTAGTTGGTCGAGCCTCGGTAGTTGGGCATCAGCACCACCCAGCCGGCCCCGGCGTACACCTGCGCGCCGTAGCCACCGTTGAAGCTCAACAGGTCCGCCGCCGCCGGTCCGCCGTGAATGGCCACGATAAGCGGATACTTCTTGCCCGCTTGATAGCCGACCGGCTTGAGGAGCACGCCCCCCACCTTCTTGCCGTCCTTGGAGGTCCAGCTGTACTCAGACTCGTCGCCCAACGCGAGCGTGGTGCGCACCCACGGGTTGGGGTCGGTGAGCTGTACCCACGCGCTCTTGTTCTTCACGCCGTCAATCGAGGCCGCGGTGTACAGCGTGCCGGGATTGGTGGGGTCGTTGTACGACACCAGCAGTCGCTTGCTGTCAGCGTCCTGGGAGACGCTCACCACTCCGGCCACATCGGTCACGGCCGTCACATGCCCGCTGCCAACGTCCATGGCGAACAGCTGCTGCGTGGCCTTCAGACCTTCGTTGAAGTAGATCGTGCGCCCGTCGGCACTCCAGAAATCGGGCGAGACGTCACCGTCGTAGTCGCCAATCTTTCGAAATGCCTGCCCCTTGGCGGCGACGTCGCGCACATAGGTGCGCCGGTTCTTCATGTTGTACGCCGTCATATCGTCAGACGCCGCGAACGCGATCGTCTTGGAATCCGGCGAGAAGGAGAGCGCGCTTTCCGCGTTCTCCTCGTTCTTGGTCAGGCGCTCGACGCTGTTGTCCCGTGTATCCAGCAGAAAGACATCGGCGTAGATGCCCTCCTCGGTGATGTTTCGCTTGTAGCGGTCATTGGGTACCGCGTTGAAGCCCACCCACCGACCGTCGTCGGAAAGCGTAAAGCCCGTCACGGCCAGCGCGGTATCCTTGGTGAGGCGCGTGGTGGTACGGCTCCCAAGATCAAAGGCCCACAGGGCGGCCACCGACGTCGCCGCATTGCGCACATTCACTGTGAACTTCTTCTCGCGTCGCGTCTTCTCGTCGGTATCGACCGAGTCGACGGTGGTGAAGTAGATGCGCTTTGAGTCCGGGCTGACCCGCCAGTCGCCCACCCCCGTGGGGTGCTTGGTGAGCGCGGTGGCGGTGATGGAGTCCACAGGGGCGCCATGCTCGAGCGCCGTGGTGGCGATGGCGTAGAGCTGCTCCTCATTCGCCTTACCACTCCGGTACACGAGCCATTGCCCGTCTTTGGTGAAGGCGAACGTGCTCACGCCTTCCCGCGCATTGGTGACGCGTCGTGCTTCCCCGCCATCGGCCCGCATCACGAACAGCTGGTTCTGGCTGGCCGACGCGGCAGGCGCTTCACGGTTGGAACTGAAGACAAACCACCCGCCTCGCGGTGCCCACCGTGGCTGCGACTCGTTCTTCGCCGTGGTGAAGGTGAGTTGACGCCCGCTCGTAACGCCGGCGGCGGTAGAGACCACCCAGATGTCGCTCTGGCTGGTGGCCTCCTTCCAATCCGGCGTGGTGATGGTATAGAGCAGCTGGGCGCCATCGGGGGAGACGGCGTAGCCGCCCGCGGTCTTGAGGTATTGGGCGTCGACCCAGGCCATGGGGCGCTTGGCTTGGGCGCCAAGCGGGCTGGCAATCGTAGCCAGCAGGGTAGAGGCCACGGTCAGGCGGCGGGATCGCTCCGACATGCACTCGCTCCGGATGAAGGCGTCGAACAGCAACGACGAGCAAAGGGTTCGCCGATAAAATGGGGCCGCGCCGTGACGACCGCAGCAGCGGAGATCGACCTTGCCGAGGGATTAATGGACTGGCAAGCTCCAGCATGTCCAAGCCCACCTTATTCTTGGTCGCCAGCGCAATGTTCGCGGCGACTCTCGTGGCCCCCGTGGCGGCATCGGCGCAGTCGCCGGCCCGCGCCACCGGCGCCAATCCGGCGCGTCCGGCCTACGACCCTGCCCTCTACTCCGACGGCACGAAGACCAACGCGGCCTTCAAGTCGCTTCGCTGGCGGCTCGTGGGCCCGTTTCGCGGCGGCCGTTCGGTCGCCGTCACCGGCGACCCCACCAAGCCGCTGGTGTTCTACTTTGGCGCGGTAAATGGTGGCGTGTGGAAGACTGCCAACGCCGGCCAGTCGTGGGAGAACATCACCGACGGCAAAACGGATATCTCCAGTGTGGGAGCCATTGCGGTGGCGCCAAGCGATCCGAACGTCATTTGGGTGGGAACTGGCGAAGGACAGCCGCGCGAAGACCTGACCTACGGCACCGGCGTGTATCGCAGCACCGACGGCGGGCAGAGTTGGAAGCCCGCTGGGCTTGGCAACACGCATCAGATCTCCTCGTTGCGGGTGCATCCGACGAATCCTGACATTGCATACGTCACCGCGCTTGGGCATGCCTTCGGCCCGAATCCGGAGCGCGGCGTGTTCCGCACGACCGACGGCGGTACGACGTGGAAGAAGGTGCTGTTCGTGAACGACAGCACCGGCGCGGCTGACCTGTCAATTGACGTCACCAACCCACGCATCCTGTACGCGAGCCTCTGGAAGTTTCAGCGCACGCCGTGGGGCATGGATGCGGGCGCGGGGCGCAGCGGCCTGTGGAAGAGTACCGATGGTGGTGACTCGTGGACCGAACTCACCTTCAATCCCGGGATGCCGAAAGGCCTGATTGGCAAGATTGGCGTGGCCGTGTCGCCGGCGAACTCGCGCCGCGTGTATGCGAACATCGAAGCCCAAGATTCCTCGGGCGGTGTGTTTCGGAGCGACAACGGCGGCGAGAGCTGGAGCCGCGTGAACAGCGAGCAGAAGTTTGTGGTGCGGCCGTTCTACTACACGACCATTACGGCCGATCCGCTGAACGAGAACACGCTGTACGTGATGAACTTGCAGGTGAATCGCTCCATTGACGGTGGTCGCACGTTTACAACGGTGCGCGTCCCGCACGGCGACACCCACATCATGTGGATTGACCCGAAGAACTCGGATCGTCTCATCAACGCGAATGATGGCGGTGCCACCATCTCGCTCGATTTCGGACGCACGTGGAGTTCGATCGACAATCAACCCACGGCGCAGTTCTATCATGTGACCACCGATCAGCAGCAGCCGTATCGGTTGTACGGTGCGCAGCAGGACAACAGCACGGTGTCCATTCCCTTTCGCTCCGACTACGGACGTATCACGGAGCGCGATTGGTGGAGCGTCGGCGGTTGCGAGAACGCGTACATCGCCGTCGACCCGCTCAAACCCACGGTGACCTACGGTGGCTGCTACATGGGCATGCTCACCCGTCACGACAGTCGAACGCGCGATACGCGCGATGTCTCGGTGTGGCTGTACAACTACGACGGGTGGGCGGTGAAGGATGTGCCGCAGCGTTTCCAGTGGACGTATCCCATTCTGTTTTCGCCGCACGATCCGAAGACACTCTACGCCACCTCACAGTTTGTCTGGCGCACGCGCAATGAAGGCGCGAGCTGGGAGAAGATCTCGCCCGACCTCACGCTGCACGACTCCACGACCATGGGCCGGAGTGGTGGCCCGGTGACGGGTGACATGACCGGCACCGAGTGGTACGCCACCATCTTTGCGTTCGCCGAGAGTCCGGTGAAGGCGGGTGTGTTGTGGGCGGGCAGCGATGATGGGTTGGTGCATGTGAGCACCGACAATGGCGCGTCGTGGAAGAACGTCACGCCCAAGGCGTTCGGCAAGTTCACGCGCGTGTCCATCATTGATGCCTCTCCGTTCGACGCGGGCACCGCGTATGTCGCTGCGAATCGGTATCAGCAGGACGACTTTGCACCGTATCTCTTCAAGACCACCGACTACGGCGCCACGTGGACGCGCATCGATGCGGGCATTCCGATGGGCGCGTACACGCGCGCCATTCGCAGCGACATCAAGCGGAAGGGGTTGCTCTTCGCCGGTACTGAGACCGGCGTGTACGTCTCGCTCAACGATGGATCGTCGTGGGAGCCGCTGCAGCTCAACTTGCCGCGCGTCAGTGTGCGCGACTTGAATGTGCATGAGAACGATCTGCTCGTGGCGACGCACGGCCGCGCCTTCTGGGCCATTGATGACCTCTCGCCGCTGCGCACCTTGTCGGCGGAGGTAATGGCGAAGTCGGTGCATCTCTTTACGCCAGCGCCCGCCGTGCGATGGCTGAGCGGTGGTGGTAGCGGCGCGCCCGGTGCCAACCCGCGCTATGGCGTGAGTGTGGACTACTGGCTGAAGGAGAAGCCCACCGCGCCCATCACGCTGCAGTTTCTGAGCACCGAGGGCGCAGTGATCCGGACCTTCAGCAGCGCGAGCGCACCCAAGAAGGACAGCACGGGTAACGCGTCGGTCGACTCTGCGGCGGCGAGCGCGCGGGCCAAGCAGAACGAACCGCAGCTGGCGTATGCCGCCGCCGATTCGGTGGTACACGCGCGCGTCGGCACCAATCGCTTCACGTGGGATCTTTCGTATCCGTCGCCAAAGCGCGTCCCGAATACGGTGATTGACTACGGGTCGGGTGATGGCCCGACAGCGTCACCGGGGAGCTATCGCGTGCGCTTGGTCGTGGGGAAAGACACGCTCACGCAGCCGTTCACGGTGGTGCCAGACCCACGCGCAACCCGCACCGCCGCGGAGTACAAGGCGCAGCTCGACATGGGGCTCGCGGTCAGTGCGCGTATCACGAGCATCACGGAAACAGTACAGCGTATTCAAGACCTGCAGCGCCAGCTCGATGAGCGGGCGCGACAGGCGACCGGTCAAGCGTATGCGGATTCGGTGCGCCAGGCGTCCACTGCGCTCCGCAAGAAGCTCGAAGCGGTGCGAGCCGAGGTGTACGAGGTGTACACGATTGCCGATCAAGCCACGTTGAACTATCCGATCAAGCTCTATCAGATGTTCTTGAGCTTGAACGGACAGGTGTTGGAAGGAACGAACCCACCAACGGCGCAACACGGCGACATCCTCAAGGACCTCGGCGGAAAGCTGGACGTGCAGCTCAACACGCTGCAGACGCTCGAGGAGCGCGACCTCACCGCGTTCAATGCGATGCTGTCGCGCTTCGGTGTGCCGAACGTGTTCGTCGCGAAGAAGCCAATCGGCTAAGCGTCGGCGTAGATGTGGGTCTCGGCTTTCGCACCGGGGTGCACCACGGCCCCGTACCGAGCCGGACCCACCATCTGCGCGTATCGCCAAATGGCGCCGCTTTGGTAGTCGTGTTGGCGGGGCACCCACGCCGCGCGCCGTGTCTCGAGTTCGTCGTCTGACAGCTCCACGTTCATCGTGCCGGCATCGGCGTCGATGACAATCATGTCCCCGTCGCGCAGGAGCGCGATGGGGCCACCCACGGCGGCCTCTGGACCGACGTGTCCAATGCACATGCCACGCGTGGCGCCGCTGAAGCGGCCATCGGTAATGAGCGCGACCGTTTCGCCCATGCCCTGCCCGTAGATAGCGCTCGTGGTGGAGAGCATCTCACGCATGCCCGGGCCGCCGGCCGGTCCTTCGTAGCGAATGACCAACACATCACCGGCCGCATACTGGCGCTGCATGACCGCATCGAAGCAGGCGTCTTCGCTGTCAAACACGCGCGCGGGCCCGCGATGCTGGCGGTGCGAGAGGCCGGCGACCTTCACCACCGCACCATCGGGCGCGAGGTTGCCGGTCAAACCCACCAACCCACCAGTTGGTGAGAGGGCCTGCGACACGGGCATCACCACCTTCTGATTTCCGGGCACCACCACGTCGGCAAGATTTTCAGCGAGCGTTTTGCCGGTGACGGTTAAGCACTCACCGTGTAAGAAGCCGCCATCGAGCAGCGCCTTGAGCACCACACCGGCGCCGCCAATGTCATGCACGTCTTTCGCGAGATACTTCCCGCCGGGCTTGAGATCGGCGATGAGAGGCGTGCGCTTGAACACCTCGGCCACATCGAACAGATCGAACGCAATACCGCACTCGTTGGCGATGGCCGGCAAATGCAGCGTCGCATTGGTCGAACCGCCGGTGGCGGCCACAACGGCGGCCGCATTCTCGAGCGCTTGGCGCGTCACGATCTTTCGCGGACGCAGCCCTTCGCGCAAACAACGCATCACCGCTTCGCCCGCACGCTCGGCGTACGCGTCGCGCGATTCGAACTCCGCTGGTGGACTCGCCGACCCTGGCAGTGCCAACCCAATGGCCTCCGAGACGTATGCCATGCTGTTCGCGGTATACTGCCCGCCGCATGACCCGGCACCCGGGCACGCCACCTTTTCGAGCGCCGTCAGCTCCTCCAGCGAACACTTCCCGGCCGCGTACGAGCCAACCGCTTCGAACACATCGAGTACGGTGACGTCGCGATTCTGATAGCGCCCCGGCAAGATGGAACCGCCGTAGAGAAACACGCTGGGGACATCGAGGCGCACCATGGCCATCATCATGCCGGGGAGCGTCTTATCGCAGCCGGCGAGGCCCACCAACGCGTCGTAGCAATGTCCGCGTACGGTCAGCTCGATGCTATCGGCAATGGTTTCGCGACTGACCAAGCTCGCCTTCATGCCCGCGTGGCCCATAGCGATCCCGTCGGTGACGGTGATCGTGGTGAACTCCCGCGGCGTGCCACCGCCCCGCACCACTCCACGCTTTGCCACCTCCGCCTGACGCTTCAGCGCGATGTTGCACGGCGCCGCCTCGTTCCAACTGGACACCACACCCACCAGTGGTCGTGCAATTTCCTCGGCGGTGAGACCCATCGCGTAGTAGAAGGCGCGATGAGGCGCCCGCTCGGGGCCGGAGGTGGCGTGACGGCTGGGAAGCGTGGACTTGTCGCTCATTCGTCGGGGACTGGAGACGGCAGGTGGGCGAACGCCGCCTAGGGGCGGTATTCGGGGTGAGCACCACGACCGGTGTGCTCATCGGTATGGCTACGCGCGATGGCCTTCACCTGTTCGGCCCGCTCCAACGCTTGGATGTAGCGCTTCTCGCCCTTCTTGTTGCGATCCTTTCGGCGCACATCAACACCGGCCATGCAGACGAAGCCGCTTATGCGGAGCACCGGCGCGTTGGGGTCTTCGGTGACGTCACCGCCGGTTACGCTGAAGCCGCCCATGAACGCCATGCCGACACACTCGACGCGCACGCCAGCGGGTACGGTAATCTCCACGCCACCCATGAGACTGAAGATCTCAATCTCGGTGACGCCTGGGCTGAGCTTGGCCTCACGCAAATCGAGCTCGCCGCCGCCCATGACCGCGACCACTTTCAAGTGACGCGGCGGAATCCACGGCCCTTTGCGCGAGAATCCTCCCATGAACGCCATGGCCACCCCACGCTCCGGCACAACGTGCGGCGACGCGAGACGTGTCTCCACACCGTCCATGGCAAGCGAGCGGTTTGGATCAGCCGGATCGGTGAGCAGCCACTCCAACTCTGCCGGCGTTTGCGCGCGATAGACGACGGACAAGCGCTCATCGAGCTGTTCCACCGAGAGTCGATCGTTCGCAAACGCGGCCGACAGCAATTGCACTACCCGGTCGCGATGCGCAGAGGTGATCACGACCGGAGCGTAGGGACTCGTCATGCGATTAGCCGAGGGCCGGACGACGCGCGTGGAAGTCGGTGGCCTTTTGGAACTGGTGCGCGACCGACAGGATGATGTCGTCGTTGTACAAGTTGCCGGTGATAACCGCGCAGATGGGCTGCGGCTTGTACGTGGGTGCAGGCTGCGGTGCGTTGGGCCCGCCACCACCGAAGTTCGGCACATCAAACTTGTACGGCAGTACTGCGCACGGGTGTCCCGTTTGCGCGTTCGGCGCCACGTCGGCATTGGGCCCACCGATGAAGCCGTCCAAGTCTTTCATGAACGTGCCCCACGCCTGCACGAGCAGCAGCCGCCGACGCTGATTGTTCACAAACTCAAAGGCCTTGAGCGTGCGTCCCCCCACGAAGCGCGGATTCCAATCGGCCGGCGCCATCGGATTCGTGTCGCCTTCGTTGATTCCCTTCGGGCGCGCGGGGGCCGTGTTGCCGAATGGCGCGTTGGCCCCCGGACCAGTTGCCGGTCGCTCCGGCAGTGCGTTCAAGTCGAGCCCAAACTCCTTCGCCTTGCGCTGCACATAGCTATCGAAGGCCGCCGCATACTCGACGTTCAAACCGCCGCCAGCCATGCCGGCAATGGTGGGACGCGCGCCAATCTCCTTGGGCGTCATGCCCAACGCCTTGAGCTTGTCGACCAACTCCTTTGGCGCCTGCGCGTCCACGCCAATACGCAACGACGCGAGCTTGATGTTGCGATTGAAGCTGAACGGCGTGGTCACAGTGCTCGAGTCTTTGGGGTCAACGCCATGCAGCACGTTGAACACCATGGCGCAGTCTTCTGCCGTGCGACACATGGGGCCGACGCGATCCTGCGACCAGCTCAGCACCATGCCACCGTGACGACTCACACGGCCGTAGGTTGGCCGCAGTGCGCTGATGCCATTGCGAATGCTGGGCGAGACAATCGAGCCCTGCGTTTCCGTGCCAATCGCGAAGGCAACACAGCCCGCCGCCGTGGCCGACCCCGGGCCGGTGCTTGAGCCGCTCGAACCGATGTTGAGGTTCCACGGATTGTTCGTGCGCCCGCCATACCACCAGTCGTTCTGCGCGAAGAGACCCGTGGCGAGCTTCGCCACCAACACCGCGCCGGCGGCGCGCAGACGCATCACGATTTCGGCGTCGTAGTCGTAGACGGTGTCCTTGAAATCGGCCGAGCCCCACGAGGTGGGCACGCCCTTGGTCGCGAACAGATCTTTCACGCCGTATGGCACGCCGTGCAGCGGTCCACGGTACTTACCGGCGGCCAGTTCCTTGTCCATCGCGTCGGCTTCGGCGCGCGCCGAATCGGCCATAAGCGTCACCACGCAGTTGAGCTGCGGGTTGAGCTTCTGCAAGCGATCGAGATAGATGTCGGTGATTTGGCGCGACGTAATCTTGCGCGCCTTGATGAGCGCGGCGATGCGATGCGCGGGGAGGAAGGCGAGATCTTCCGCGTTCTTCGGCACCGCGCCAACAAACGGCTCCACCACAAACGTGGATCGCTTAAAGGCCAGCGCGCCCTTCTCAGCGATCAGCTTTTCCATGAGCGCGCCCGTTCCCTCGGGATACGGCATGAACTGCAGCGCGGGGGCCTCGCCATTGCCCAGCGGCACGGGCGGCTGCGCCTGCGCGGGCGGTTGCAGGGTGCTCCACACGCCAGCGGTCGCATCGAGATAGTGCGCCGGTGTTTCGGCACCTAGTGCGCGTGCGCCAAAGGTGGACGCGGCCGCCGCGACGAGCGAACGGAACATGAACTGGCGACGATCGAGGCCGGCGGCCTGTTCGTCATAGTCGAGGGCAGCCAGTTCCGCTTCGGCCTGCGCCAGGAAATCGAGAGGAGTGTCCACGCGCGCTCCAACAGGTGAGAGGTAGCGGCAGTGCGCCGCACGCCTCCGAATATCTCTCCCGGACCACGAGGCCGGGAGATGAGCGCACCGACTGACGCGGTTAGCCGCGCCCGGGCGTGGGGGGCGCCGGCGGCTTGGGCGCGATGCGGAAGGAGAAGCGCTGCTCGGCGAGCTGATTCACGCGACGGCCGCCGAACATGGCCGGACGATAGCGCATGCGCGCGAGTGCGCTGCGCACCGCGGCGACAAACTCCGGATCGGCGTCTTGCAGGAGGTGAAAGGAGTTCACATCAGCGCGACCGGTGCTATCCACGACGAAGCTGGCCGTGACGACGCCTTCAACCCCCATCTTAAGAAGCGCAGGCGGATAGATGGGCGCTTCGCCGTTGGGATCGGGAATGGCCACCGAGTCCACTTCCACCTCGGTGTAGGCGCGCACGGGCTCCCCGTTGGCCGCTTCCTCAATGATCGTTTGGTCGCCCTTCGCCTGACTGGAGTTCACCGATGTGGCGAGACGCGTATCGCCGTTCGCGGACATGGTGAGAGTGGAATTGGCGACTGCGCCGCCGATGCCGACAAACTCGATGCGCTCCTCACGGGGCGGCGGCGCGATGCGCTTCGTGATGGGGGACAGGAAGCGGGCGATTTGCAGCTCTTCCGTGGGAAGCGCCACCCACTCGGGCTTCCAGGTCTGCACCGCCACGGTGCAGCTGAGGGCCAGCGTCATCGTACCAACGCCAAGCGCCTCGCGTAGGAGCAGCGGGCGCCACGGGCGCGGCGAAGATTCGAGGAGATCGAGGCGGAATCGACGGGGCATATGCCTTTAGACGTCAAAAGTGACCAGGAGGTTTCCGCGACTCGCCGGGTCGGCGCGTGTGCAGGACGAGCACGCCACAGGGTGCCCCAAAGCGGTTGTACTGCCCCGGAATGGTGGCCGGCGTGACATACCATTCGACGGCTTCCAGCTGGTTCACCGGGTAGCTCAACAGGTCGAAGGGCTCCGAGGTGGGAGATCCGCTCCGCACCACCCCATCGAGATACACCACGGGAAAGCAGCCGCAGATCATCGCGCCGCCGTACTCCTGCAGTGGCGGAGAGAGTGCGTTGGGGTGCTTACAGCTGCCATCATCCCGGTCCGTGCGGAGCTTGGGCGCGATGCTGCTCATGGGATAGCGTCCACCGGCAAACACCATCTGACGCGCATTGCTGAGGGCGATGCGCGTCGCCTGCCCGTCCATCTTCTCCAGCTCGGCGCGACCGAGGAAATAGCCCAAACCCAGTCGGCGATGCTCTTCGAACTCCACCAATCGCGCCGGTGGGCGGTCGGCAATGATGGCAACGGAATCCAGCACCGTCAGCGGAGACAGCACCACCCGACGCTCCTCTTCGTCGTTCGCGGCGAAGGTCACCGTGGCGGTGGTCGGCGTGAAGCCGAGTCGGCGTACGCTTACCTCCTGCGCGCCAACGGGCACGTCATCAATGCGAAAGGCGCCGGTGGCGTCTGTGCGTCCGCGCACCGCGCGATCACCGGTGCCCACGATAACGTCGGCGTTGGCCACGGGTGTGTTCACGGAGTCGGCCACGACGGTGCCACGAAAGGTGGCCACGGCGGTGGCGGCCCGATCAACACCAAGCGCCACGGTCGCAAAGCGCTCGGTGGGCGCCATACGCACGGTCTGAGGCGCCGCCTTCCCGGTGGCGGGGAAGGCGCGCACCGTGAGCGCAGTTTCGAGTGGTACGCCACACAGTCGATACGCCCCAGATGCGTCGGTTTTCGTAGCGAGCCGGCGCCCTTGCCCGGTGGTGAGCAGGTTCATCGAGACGGTGCTGCGCTCCGTCCAGTCGGCGGCGACGCTGATGCCGCCGAGTCCTTCGGTGGTTCCCGCAAACGTGACGGTTCCAAAGAGTGCGCCGGTGCCGGACTTCGCCGAGAAGTTCGCACCGCAGAGATTCTGCGCGACTTGGGCCGCGGTGGGCACGCGAATGACCAGCGGCGGCAGCGAATCGCGCACCATGACATCGGTACCGACCGATGCGCGCATGGAGTCGAGGGCGAGCGTCGCGACGGCGAGCGTGTAGTTGCCGGGAAGGACGTCGCGAAGCTCAAAGCGTCCATCGGCGGCCGTCCGGGTAGCATTCTGTGTGCCGGCAAGCTTCACAACG
>APMI01010465.1_pt1 | contig 11690 bp, 12 predicted proteins | sample 667938 | NCBI WGS metagenome assembly APMI01 (sample SAMN01084076, study PRJNA167559) | wastewater metagenome | biome: Wastewater | place: Denmark: Ejby Moelle, Odense | collected 2011-11-28 | reverse complement strand
TGTTGAATAGTAGGCATTTGATTGCTTTATATTATTTTTTATTTTAGGGTGCAAAAGTATAAATATTTTTTGAACTGACAAAATAACTTCCACATAAATAATATGTTAATTTTCACACGGTTATCAAAAAACACTCAGACACTCTTAAAATTTAACAAAACCCATTAAAAGCCCAATCTCAATATTAAGACCTAGGCCATCTGATTAAAATAATAGTTAATAACAATTTTATAGAAATATCTAAATACAAGTATTTTTATTAAATTTGCCTCATAAATTCTATATGATATGAAAAACTCACACATAATTGGCCTTAAAGAAACCGATTGTAAGAAAATAGCCGAAAAATTAAACATTTTACTTTCTAACTATTCTGTTTTTTACCAAAACACTAGAGGCGCACATTGGAACATTAAGGGAAGTCAGTTTTTCACCCTTCACCCTAAATTTGAAGAACTTTACACTAATCTAGTTTTAAAAATAGATGAAATTGCAGAAAGAATCTTAACCCTAGGCATTTCTCCGTTTCACAATTATTCTGAATATATAAAATTGTCATCAATTAAAGAAAGCAGAGAAGTCTCTGACGGAAACAGATGCGTAGATGGGATTTTAGCTTCTTTTAAAATAATAATAGATTTACAAAGAGAACTTCTAGATATTACCGAAAAAGCAGGAGACGAGGGCACCAATGCACAAATGAGCAGCTATATCACCGAACAAGAAAAAGAAGTATGGATGTATAATGCTTATCTTGCCAAATAAAATCATTAGACCTAATATAATAATAGCTAAGCATTTATTTTTCTGAATCAAGTACTTTTATTTTTTATTAATATTTTTCAACTTTATAATATATTTGCAAAATATATAAACACAAATTTTGAAAAAAGCATTACTATTTTTATTTTTCTCCATCTTTATAAACGCACAATGGAGCATTTCTACATCTGAAAGAAATGCCCTACTTTCTATATACAATCAAACCGATGGCGCAAACTGGAGTCAACGTTGGGACTTAGAGAAAGACCCCTATTATTGGTATGGTGTAAAAACATCAAGCGGAATGGTTACAGAACTCAAACTAAACGGAAATCTTCTTAAAGGAAATTTCCCAACCTCTGTTTTCTCACTTACCAATCTTAAAAAACTAGACCTTAGCTCTAATAAGTTAGATGGAGAAATCCCAAACTTATCTTCATTATCCAACTTAACCTATCTTAATCTTAGCAATAATGATTTTACAGGAGACGTTTGGAGTAGCTATTCTAACCTTCCTAATTTAGAAGAAATTTACGTTGGTAATAATAATTGTAACCTTTCTAATACTGATTTCTCTGGATTTTCTGGATTAAAATCCTTAGACATTTCAAAACTAAACCTCACGGAAATACCAGCAAGTTTAGGCTCATTACAAAAATTATCATCATTAAATGTAAGCAATAATGCTATTGTAAATTTTTCAAATTTTAGTTCTTTAAATAAATTACAAGAACTGAACCTCGCCAATAACAATCTAAATAAAGTACCTAGTGAAATTATCAATTTTATTTCTTTGAAATCACTAGACCTTAATAGCAATACCATTACAGATTTTTCTCCACTTAGTGGTTTAGCAAACTTAGAATGGCTTTCTTTGGAAAACAATTCTCTAGAAAATATCCCAAATCAAATAAGCGGCCTGCAAAATCTAATTCACTTAAATCTAGGAAGAAACAAAATCAGCGGTGGAACTTCAACTTTAAGCACACTCATTCACTTACAACAACTCTGGCTAAACCATAACAAATTTCGTGGAAACATTCCTCAAGATCTTTTAGCACTACCTAATTTAATGAGTCTATCTTTACAAAGCAATGAAATAGAAGGCACAATCCCTAACAACATTCCCCAAATTTGCAATATTTCTAACAATAGGTTTTCTAAAATACAAATAGAGAATTATCTAAATACTCATTCTAATAATACAGACTTTGTATATTCACCTCAGCGATATGACAATCCAAAAGTTATAAAAACGAGTCTAAATTCTGCAACAAGTCTAGACCAAGCTTTATCTGCCTCCGACGGATATTCTTTTACTTGGTTTAAAACTCTTGAGAAAAACACTTACATCAATTCAGAAAATTTAAACATAAGCTCTGTGAAAGAAACTGACTTTGACATTTACACATGCGAAGCTATTTTTATAAAAAACGACACCTTATATAATATATATTTTTCTGATTACAGAGAACCTATAACTTTAGAAAAAGACGAAACTCTATCCACAGAAAGTCCAGAAAACAAAATCATGGCTATTTACCCTAATCCTACTAAGGATTTTTTATATATCAAAAATCAAAACTATAAAATTGAATCTTTGAATTTATATGATATAGGAGGAAGACTTATTAAAACCTTTTCAGGAAAGGACGAAAAACTCGACCTTACTGATTTGCCATCATCCACTTATATTTTAAATATAAAAACATCTCAGGGATACCAAAATTTTAAAATCATTAAGAAATAATGTAGTTTTTTCTAAACACCCTCATATAATACTTGCTTTTGGCAAGTATTTTTTTTGCTCCAATTTAACATTTTTCACATTTTACGTTAATTTTTCACAAATACCCCTTGTTTTTTCAACTAAAATTCAAAAAAAATTACTTTTTTTCAACAAATACCCATATTTAATTTGGGTATGTAAATATATTTTATAATTTTGCATAAGAATTTAAAAGTTGAATTGATATGAGAAAATGGATTTTACTAGCATCGCTAGTTGTTTTAGGTTTATTATGCCTATTTTCGGGTACACTCTTCCCAGAAACTCCAGTTGACGAAAAAAGCATCCCAGAATTTAGCAGCGCAGACATTGCTTGGATGTTGGTTTCATCTGCTATGGTACTAATCATGACGCCAGGTCTTGGCTTCTTCTACGGAGGTATGGTAAGAAAGAAAAATGTAATTAGCACCATTCTACAAAGTTTTATTGCAATGGGCGTAATTAGTGTAGTTTGGGTAGTTATCGGGTTTGGTCTTGCTTTTGGCGACTCAATTGGTGGTATTATCGGAAACCCAAGTAAATTTTTATTTTTCAGCAATGTAGGAACTAAAAGCGCTTGGTCACTTGCTCCAACTATTCCTTTGATACTATTTGCTGTTTTCCAAATGAAATTTGCCATTATTACTCCAGCGCTTATTTCTGGTGCTTTTGCAGAGAGAATCAGATTTTGGGGATATTTACTGTTTATAATTTTATTCTCTTTATTTATATATTCACCATTAGCTCACGCTGTTTGGCATCCAGATGGAATTTTATTCAAGTACGGTGTATTAGACTTCGCAGGAGGGACTGTAGTACACATGAGTGCAGGTTGGGCGGCATTAGCTGGTGCGTTATTTCTTAAGAAAAGAACAGAAATTATCCACGATCCTAGTAGAATTTCTTATGTAATTTTAGGAACCGCTTTACTTTGGTTTGGTTGGTTTGGCTTCAATGCAGGTTCTGCTGTTAGCTCTAGTTCATTAGCTGTACAAGCTTTCGTTAACACTACCGTAGCATCTGCAGCCGCTGCAATTGCTTGGGGATTCATCGAAAAAATTAAAGGAAGAAAACTTTCTGCAATGGGCGTTAGCATTGGCGCAGTGGTAGGTCTTGTTGCTATTACTCCAGCAGCAGGTTTCGTTACTGTTCCTCACTCTATTCTCATTGGGATTATTGCAGTAGCAGTAAGTAGTTTTGTAGTAGATTGGAGAGGAAAAACCAATATTGATGACACATTAGACGTATTCCCTTGCCATGGTGTAGGAGGTATGGTAGGAATGATATTAACCGGAGTTTTTGCTACACCTACTATTAATGCAGCAGTAGTAGAACCAGGGTTATTCTATGGCGGCACAAGCTTATTCATCAAACATATAGTAGCATTAGTTGGCGTATCTGTTTTCGCTTTCTTTGGCTCTTACTTATTATTATATATCACGAACCTAATTACTCCATTAAGAGTGAATGAAGAATATGAAAAAGAAGGTTTAGATAAAACACAACACGGAGAGTCTTTATAATCTCTCATCACAAAAAAATTGTTACACGTTTCACCCTTAAAAATTTACATCTATGAAAACTCTGAAATCTATAAATAAGTTAGCTTATTTAGTCACGACACTATGTACATCTCTTATATTTGCTCAGGAAGAAGCAAGTTGGCTAAAGGGATTCAAATTAAGCGGTAATGCTGATATTTTTTACAAAGCAGATTTCGCTGGAAGTGACAACAATACCAAAACTAGTTTTACTGCACCTAATAATTCTTTTGAACTAGGAATGTTCTCTTTAAAACTGACGCATTCTTCAGGAAAATTTACCACTGTAGCAGACTTAGGATTTGGAAACAGAGCAGAACAATTTAGTTATACTGCAGACAATACTAAGTTTTTAATCAAACAACTATATATTGATTATGCCGCTACTGATAAACTTACCTTAACAGGGGGTTCTTGGGCTACACACGTAGGTTACGAATTACTAGACGCGCCAGAAAATGATATCTACAGTATGTCTTATGCGTTTTCTTACGGACCATTTTTACATACTGGTTTCAAAGCAAATTATGTGGCTAATAAATTTAATTTTATGGCGGGAGTTGTAAATCCTACAGATTTTAAATCTGCTTTTCACACTGCAGATCCAAACACTGGAGAAAGTTTCAAAAACAAATTCTTTATCTGGCAAATTGGCTACGCAGGCGATCAATTAAGTGCTTATTTAAATGGACAACATGGCAGTTATAATCCTTGGAGCAATAATGTATCCCAGTTTGATTTAACCGCCGCCTACAAATTCACAGATAAATTTAAGCTTGGCGTAAATGCTACTACAGCTACATTTAGTTCAGACACGCCTAACGTAGGTAAACAAACTTGGTCTTCATTGGTAGGATATCTAAAGTATGACGTAAGCGAAGGTTTTGCACTTAATTATAGAGCAGAATACTTAGATAACAAAGATAACGCACTAGCTCTAGGAGCAGCAAACGGAAATACTATTTTTGCAAATACTATTTCTGCCACACTTAGACAAGGTAATTTCCAATTAAAACCAGAAATTAGATTCGAAAGTTCAAACGAAGACATCTATTTCAAAAAAGATGGAAGCGCTACTGGAAGCTCTGCAAACTTCTTAATTGGTGCAATGTATAAGTTTTAACAAAAAAACAAATATTTATAAAGCTCAAGTTTTTTAACTTGGGCTTTTTTGTTTTGTATAAATTCATAATTTTGTTGAAACTACCAAAACACAGAACAATGAAAAAATTTATCTCAATTATTACATTCTTATTTTTCAACGTCTTAACATTTGCTCAAAACAATTCTAAAATTTTTGATCAAAAACTTGCAGATTCTTTAAATGCAGACGAAAGAGGGATGAAAACTTATATGCTCGTTATTCTAAAAACCGGCCCAAAAGACAAGGAAATAACAGACAAAGAAAAAAGAAGTGAGCTTTTCAAAGGACATTTCTCTAATATGGAAACTATGCAAAAAGCTGGAAAATTAAAACTTGCAGGTCCATTTGCCACTAAAAACACTTTACAATACAGAGGTATTTTTCTTTTAGACGTAAAAACTGAAGACGAAGCAAAAGCCCTTCTCCAGAATGACCCAACAGTAAAAAGTGGAATTTTTGAATACGAAATTTTACCTTGGTACGGTTCAGCTGCTATCCCTATGCATCTTAAATACCACAAAAAAATCTCTAAAGAATAAAAAAACAACATCATGAAAACCATTGAAGAAGTAATTTCAAATCTAGACCAAATCATAGATTGGAGCATCAAAAACCAAAATCCCGCAGGTTATTTCGCTACTACTTATAGAACGATGACCGCAGCAGTTTTACAAGGAATCAAGAAAAAAAAATTTCAAGATGCAAAAAGAATGACCAATCTTGATGTAACTTTTGCCAAAAGATACATCGATGCATTTGAAACTTATCAAAAAAATCAAAAATGCTCCAATGCATGGTATCAAGCTTTTGAAGCTTGCAAAAACAATAACTTACTTATTATTCAGCACATATTTTTAGGAATGAATGCCCATATTAATTTAGATTTGGGTATTTCCGCAGCATCTGTAGTACCAAAAGGAAAAATCAATCCTTTAAAAGCAGATTTCTATAAGATAAACGATGTAATTTCGTCTATTAATCAGGATGTACAAAATGCATTAAATAAAGTTTGCTATCCCATCCATTTAATTGATAAAATTTCTAACGGAAAAGACAATGCGGTTCTAGATTTCGCTATTTCTAGAGCTAGAGACACTTCATGGGCTAGTGCAGTTGCTCTTTCTAATACTCCAAATTTTCTACAGAATACGTTAATTAATTTAATAGATAATGCTGCTGCTAAAATCTCTACTCAAATAGTAAACCCAAGAATTTCTAATTCAAAACTGTTGAAAGAATTGAAATCTTTTGAAAGCAGTGATGTATCAAAAAATATCGAAATTCTAGCTTCAGTAAAACTTTAATTATGAAAAAACACGAAACCTACGAAGAGTACTGCCTAGATTTCTCGGAAGAAATTCAAATAAAAATGGAAGACTTAAAAAATTTCATTCAGAAAATTTTACCCGAAACTACCCTCGAAATAAAATACGGAATTCCTACATTTGTACAAAAAGGAAAAAATATTATTCATTTCGGTGCGTTTAAAAATCACTTCGGGCTTTATCCTGGCGCCGAAGCTGTAAAAATTTTTGAAAAAAAACTTCAAAAGTATAAAACATCGAAGGGAGCTATTCAATTTCCTTTTACTCAAGATTTGCCTTGGGATTTAATCCAAGAAATCACAGAATTTAGAAAAAATAAAATTTAAAATCAATACTTTGACCAGACTCAATTCTATTTTAGACAACGATTTTTACAAAATCACCATGCAAAACGCCGTGGTAAAACTGTTCCCAAAACAAATCGTAAAATACCAATTCATCAACCGAGGAAAACACCATTTCCCAGAAGGTTTTGCAGAAGAACTTAGAGCTTCTGTAAATGCAATGGCAGAGCTAAAACTCACTAAAGACGAAAAAAAATTCATGGCAAAAACTTGCCCATATATCGATTTGCCCTATCTAGATTTTTTAGAAGGCTACCGTTATGATCCTTCCGAAGTGATTATCACTCAAAACGGAAATGAGGTAGAAGTTACCGTAGAAGGTCTCTGGTACAGAACCATACTTTGGGAGGTTCCACTATTGGCTTTGATTTCAGAATTGCATTACGAAATGAATCATTTAGAAAGAAATTCTAATGAAACAGTCATTAAAAACACTTTAGAAAAATCCGAAAAACTGAATACATTGGGCGTAACTTATGCAGAATTTGGAACCAGAAGAAGGCATTCTTATAAAGTACACGATTTGGTAATTGGTTCGCTTGCCAAAAAAGAAAACACCAAATTTATTGGTTCTTCTAATGTGCATTTTGCAATGAAATACGGTGTAAAACCAATAGGAACACATGCACACGAATGGTTTATGTTTCACGCTGCAGAATATGGTTTCAAAATGGCCAACAAAATCGCACTTGATCATTGGGTAGATGTTTATAGAGGAGATTTGGGAGTTGCCCTTTCAGATACTTTTACCACAGATGTTTTCTTCAATCAATTTGATAAAAAATTCACAAAATTGTTTGACGGCGTTCGTCACGACAGCGGAGATCCGCTAGAATTTGCAGATAAAACCATTGCTCATTACGAAAAAAACGGCATCAATCCATTATACAAATACATTATTTTTTCAGATGGATTAAATTTGGAAAAAGTAGAAGAAATCACCAATTATTGCAGCGGAAAAATAGGAATTTCATTTGGCATTGGCACTAATCTGACCAATGATGTTGGCTTAAAACCAATGAATATCGTGATGAAATTAATTGGTGTAAAATCTGACAACGGAGAATGGATACCAACCGTGAAATTATCTGATGAAAAAGGAAAATATACTGGCGATCCGAAAATGATAGAACTAGCTAAAGAATTTTTGAGAATTAAAGATTAAAAAAATTAGGATGAGTGATGATCTAAACCAAGAGCGAGTTAATTCTTTAAAACCTTTAAATATAATAGTAATAATTCTTTCAATTTATGTATTATCAGAATTATTAATAAGCTCCGTTTTCATATTCTCTCATGAAACCTCAAGACTCTTAGATTATATTGATGATGCAATTTGCGTAGTTTTTTTATTAGATTTCTTTATAAATTTTATTAAAGCTGAAAACAAACTAAATTTCATGAAACTGGGGTGGATTGATTTAATATCTAGCATTCCTACATTTGGTTATTTAAGAGCAGGCAGAGCATTTAGATTAATTAGACTTCTAAGAATATTACGAGCCTTTCGCTCTGCAAAACATCTGATTAATTACGTCTATAAAAATAAAAGTCAAGGAGCATTTACAACAGTAGTTATTATTGCTATATTAATGATAATTTTTTCTTCAATTTCAATACTTCAGGTAGAAATTGCACCAGAGAGTAATATAAAGACTGCCGAAGATGCACTTTGGTGGGCATACGTCACTGTTACAACAGTTGGTTATGGAGATAAATATCCTGTAACAACAGAAGGTAGAATAATTGCCGTTGCTCTTATGACAGTAGGCGTTGGTTTATTTGGTACTTTCACTGCGTTCCTTGCATCTTGGTTTGTAAAAGATGATGAAAAAAGTTAAATCCAAAAATATTTTATAATTTATTACTTTTGTCGTATGGAAATCTTATATATAATTCTCGCATTTATTTTTGGGGCGATTCTCGCTTACTTCATCGTTAAATCATCTTCTGTTTCAAGGAAAATTCACGATGAACTTCAACAAAATTTCACAAAAAAAGAAGCCGAATTTAATAAAACTTTAGCCGAAATTTCTGCGGAAAACAAATCTCAAAACCAAAAAATTGCAGAACAACAAGAGCTCAACGTAAAACAAAATATTGAAATTAAGGAACTTCAAAACGATAAAAACCAATTAATCGGTCTTAAATCTCAATTGGCTGCACAAAACGAAAACCTACAGAAACTTCTCGACTCTCAAAAAGAAGAAATCTCCAAAATGCAAGAAGTTGCCAAAACCGAATTTCAGAATTTAGCCAATAAAATTTTGGAAGAAAAAACCCTGAAATTCACCGAACAAAACCAACAAAATCTAAAAAACATCTTGAATCCGCTTCAAGAAAAAATTACAGATTTTGAAAAAAAAGTAGAAAATACGCACAAAGAAAGTATAGATTATCACGCCGCTCTTCGCCAACAAATCATTGGCCTTAAGGATTTGAATTTACAAATGAGCAAAGAAACCCTTAATCTTACAAAAGCGTTAAAAGGTGATAGTAAAATTCAAGGAAATTGGGGAGAATTAATCTTAGAGCGTGTTTTAGAAAAATCTGGTTTAGAAAAAGGCAGAGAATACGAAATCCAAAAAAGTTTTGTAACCGAAGAAGGAAATAGAGTTCAGCCAGATGTTGTGATTAATCTTCCGGATGGCAAAAAAATGATTGTGGATTCTAAAGTTTCTCTTACCGCTTATGAAAAATACATCAATGAAGACAACGAAGAACTGAAATCTGCATTTCTAAAAGAACACGTAAACTCTCTAAAAAGACACGTAGAACAACTGGGCAACAAAAACTATCAGCATCTTTACCAAATGGAAAGTCCAGATTTTGTGCTGCTTTTCATCCCAATAGAACCCGCTTTTGCTATTGCTTTGAACGAAGATGCTCAACTTTACAATAAAGCTTTTGAAAAAAATATTGTGATTGTTACACCATCTACTTTATTGGCTACACTTCGTACCATTGATTCTATGTGGACCAACCAAAAACAACAAGAAAATGCAGTGGAAATTGCAAGACAAGCAGGAGCTTTATATGACAAATTTGATGGTTTTGTAACAGATTTGGTTAAAATTGGTAAAAAAATGGACGAAGCCAAAACCGAATACGAAGGCGCTATGAATAAGTTAGTTGACGGAAAAGGAAACCTTATTACCAGTGTTCAAAAATTAAAAATAATGGGAGCAAAAGCCAAAAAATCTTTACCAGAAGCGATTATTAATAGAGCTAATTCTAGTTTAGAAAATATAGAAGAGGAATAGAATAATGAAAGTCTTATGATTCTCATCTTTGCAAACTCCTAAACAATATTAATTTAAAAAATACTTTGCACTCTTTGCGTTAAAAATATGATTATCGAAAGTTTACAAAACGAAAAAATAAAAAATCTAAACCGATTAATTACAGACAACCGCTTTCGTAAAAAATCAGGTGTTTTTGTAGTGGAAGGAAAACAAGAAAATGAACGTGCTATTCAATTCGGGTTTGAAAATGTAGAATATTTTATTTGCGAAAATATTTTTGGCATCAATCTTCCAGAAGGAAAAATTCATTATGTTTCTCCTCAAGTATATGAAAAATCAGCTTACAGAGGCACTTCCGAAGGAATTATCGGAATTTACAAAGCAAAAGAATTTAATTTAAAAGAATATCAACCAAAAGAAAATGCCTCTATCATTGTAGTAGAATCTGTAGAAAAACCTGGTAACCTAGGTGCTATTCTCAGAAGTTGCGAAGCTTTTGGCATTGATGCTTTAATTGTCACTGATTCTAAGGTTGATTTTTACAATCCAAATGTTTTGAGAAGTAGTGTAGGATGCTTTTTTGGGATGAATATTTTCTCCGCAACCAATGAAGAAACATTAACATTTTTACAAAAAAATAATTTCAAAATCTACACCACTTTTATGGATGAAAACGCCGAAAATATTCATAAAAAAGATTTTAAAAAAAATTCTGCACTATTTTTTGGCACAGAACATTCTGGTTTAAGTGATTTCTGGCTCAATAAAGGAGAAAACATTCTCATCCCAATGGCAGGAACCATAGATTCTCTGAATTTGAGCAATGCAGTTGCTATTGCTTGCTACGAAATCCTAAGACAAAAATTGGAAAAATAAAAAAGCCCTTCGCGTTGCGAAAGGCTTTCGTTTTTTTGGTCAAATAATTTTCAATTATTTTTTAGTAGCTTCTTCTACTTTAGAAGCGCCTTCTTTTACAGCACCAGCTGCATCTTTTACAGCATCTTTGGTCGCTTCTTTTACTTCACCTGCTTTAGTTTCTACTTTAGCTGCTGCAGAATCCAATTTTACTTTTGCAGAATCTAGAGCTACATTGGCAGAATCTACATTTGCACTTACAGCAGAATCTACTGCTCCTACAGCTTCTTTAGTTTCAGATTTTTTACAAGCTACTAATGCTAGAGCAGCTACTGCTGCTACAAATAATGATTTTTTCATAATAAATTAATTTAAATTGGTTGTTTTAAAATTTTTTGTTGTTCTATATTAACAAGACAAATGTAGTACCATTAAAAAAATATATATAGAAAAATAATTGTAAATATCGTTGTAAAATAAACTTACAAAAAAAAGGATGATTTTACAACAATTAGAAAATAGCCATAAAAATATAAAGTGTATTTTTGCTAGCTTATAAAACAAAAAAAGCCATTTGCTGAGCAAATGACTTGATTTTTTTTAAGTAAAATAATCTTAATTATTTTTTAACTTCTTTAGCAGCATCTTCTACTTTAGTAGCAGCAGAATCAACTTTAGCAGCAGCAGAGTCAACTTTAGCAGCAGC